>Ga0247823_10000146_pt1 | contig 57550 bp, 49 predicted proteins | sample 13C_PalmiticAcid_2_FD_192426 | JGI IMG/M metagenome (GOLD analysis project Ga0247823, IMG submission 192426) | Soil microbial communities from agricultural site in Penn Yan, New York, United States - 13C_PalmiticAcid_Day30 | ecosystem: Environmental > Terrestrial > Soil > Agricultural land... | reverse complement strand
AGTGCCAATCGGTGATGCCGGGAAGTTTGGGCGAGACGGCCTTGGGGGCGGGCGAGGTCTCGGTGCAATCTCCGGTCAGGTAATCTTCAAGTTTTCCTGTGACCTTTTCTCGCAGCACGCGCTCGTGCTCGCGGCCCATGCCGCCCAGAGCCGGGCGCAGGGTTTTAACGAGCGCGAGAGGGATCACCGGAAAATGATCGAGGTGTTGCCACTGCTTTTGCTCACGAGCCGTACGCAAGCGTTTCACAAGCTCGGCGCGCAGCTGAGGATCGGGAATCATGCGTTCGAGTTCGCTTTCGGCAAGTTGCACGACGGCGTCGAGTTTGCCGCTCTCGTCGAGTCCGCGCACGAAGTCGGAAATCTTCACCTGCTCTCGCGCCGCTTGCGCGCCCAGAGCCAAAGCCAGACCCATACTCAGAATCCCAGAGCGAAAGAGTGTCTTCATGGTTAAGCTTTCAGCGTTTTGCGCTGCGCTTGTCTATGAAGAAATCCCATGATCCTTGAAATGAGCTATCCTTTGGAGGGGGGGCGGGTTAAAGTACCTAGGGCTGTCAGGTGCCAGGTAAATTACCTAGCACCTGTCTATTTTACGAATACCTTTTCCCTAAAAACTCTTAAACGGTGCGTCGCCCGTTGCACGGTAGCGGGGCGAATCGTATTGGTGGAGGGCATGAGGGAATATCAAAAAATCATCCGTACTATTTTTGTGGCACTTTTTGTAGGGGTGGGGGGCGTGCATGCCGAAACTCTTGCAGAAAAAATGGACGCCAACGTAGCGACCGAAAACAACTTGGCAAATTTCGAGCTCATCGCACCCGATCTGGGTGAAAAAGATCGAGAAGACGCCAAGCTCAACGAAATGCTCGAATCGAACGAAGCCGCACAACAACTTTTCTACAACAATGCCACCGATGCCCAGGCCGATGGGGAGCGCTTCATCGCTCAGAGCCCCATCTCAGTGGAGATTTTTCAAAACGCGCCCGCGGTGGGCAAGCAGTTTTTGCTCGTTCGCCAAAACGGACGCATTCGCTACGTGTTCGCGGTTTCGGCTGGAAAAGGCGGTACACCAGGCGGCGACTACGGTGTTATCAAGCGTCGCTGGCGCCACATGTCGGCTTCTTATCCCGGCAAGGGCGAGAACAACATGGACCACGTGACCTACTTCAAACCGATGTACGGTTTTCACTCCACGACCTTCGGCCTCTATAGCAAACTCGGCACGCGCGATTCGCACGGCTGCGTGCGCCTGGCGCGCCCTCAGGCACGCGCGGTGTTCACGCTTATCAAAGCTTACGGCGGCGCTGCGATCTACTCGTATCGCGCAGAAAAAGATCCGCATGAGAGCGAGCTTCGCACGGTGAAAAAGATGCTTGCCGACGATCTGAACTTTATTCAGAAGATGCTCAAGAACGGCAACAAAGGCGACGTGCCCTTTAGCGAAGACCAGTACTACCAGTACCTCGCCGGTCAGCTCGACAAAAAGGCTGTCAAGGATCTCCTGCGTCGCTGGGGCATCGCGGAGCTGCTTGAAGTCGATGAAGGACGCGATCGCTATCCTCGCGGCAACTCACTTCGTTAGTTTTTTTTTGGGAATCTCTATACGAGCGCTAAGGCCTTGAGCTTAGCGCTCGTTCACTACGATCGAATCCACTTTGCAGAACTCGTCTTTCTTGGAAAAAATCTCTTCGAACATGTTGGAACAAGCGGGCTGCATGCCTTTGGGCGTTTTGTGAAGCGCGCCAAATTGAGCACGGTTCGTTCGCAGGTTCACAGCGTGATAGTCCACTGAGAAGGCAGGGCAAAAGGATTCCAGTGCGCCGAAGCAAATCGCGGTTTCGTCTTCGTATCCACTTACCCCGATCGTCGACTTGTCGTATTCGGTGTTGTCGAGCGAGAAGAAGGCCATCGTATTGGCCTCCTGCTTGGCTTCGTTGAGCATGTTCGTGTAATCCACGTTCGACTGTTTGGCGGTGCTGAGGTTCACCGCGAGAGCGTCGTATTTCTTTTGGGCTTCAGCTTGGCGCTGCGCTAGTTCCGCGAGCTTTTTCCCCGAGGGCTGAATCTGGGCGATCAGACCATCGAGTTTCGCTTTCATCACCGGGATTTCTTTCAGCAATCGGTCGCGTTCGCTCGCAGCGTGCACGTATTCGGGAACCTCATTGCGGCCGTTGATGTTTTTGCTGATGACCCGGTCCATGGTGGCTCGGTGTCCTTCGAGGGCTGCGTTGCCATCACGTAGAGCGAGGCCGATGTCGTTCATTTTCTGCTGAATGTTTCGCAAGACAGTAGTTTCGTTTTCAACTTGCCGAGTTGCGAGGTTCAAGTCGATGCGGCTTGCTTTCACGCGAGTCTCGAGGTCTTCGATCTGCGCGCGCAGGTTTTCTACGGACTGTATCATGGCCTGATAACTGTGTTCTTCCACGAGTGCGGCGAGCTCGGGCTTGTTCTCCACGACTTGGCGCAGATTGTGATCGACCTTGCCAAGGAATGACGTGGCCTTCTTCACGCAGCCTTCGCCTAAAAAGCCTTGCGCCGATTTCCACGCGATGGTGCGACCCTGGGAGTTGGCCGAGACTAGTGAGGTGGTGACCACCGCATTGGCGTCGGAGGTTTTGCCTACGGATTCTTGGTAATACTTCGTGAATCGATCCGCCTGACAGAGTTCCTCGAAACGAGCTTCCTTAGCGTCTTGGCTGAGCGCGTGGTTCTGGGCGAGGGCGCTGAGCTTGGCGATGTATTCGGAATAGATGCGCACCATCTCCGGATGATTCACGGTCGCTGAGTAGCTGAGCGTGTTTGAAGCTGCATGGAAGAGCCCCTGTTCGAGATTCCACTGTTTTTTGGAAACGGTTATGGGGTCGTACTCTTCGGCCGGGTTGCCGCCCGTCTCGCGCTGACCGTGCGTGTACATGAGAGCGAAGAGCGGAATGAGGTTCTCTAGGGAGTCCTTGTCCATTGCGTAGCGATGCTGGACGGGTTTGCCGTTTTCGAAGGTACGCGGTGTGCGGTTCTCTTTGCTGGCCATGGCGTCGAGCGGGCCAAAGGGAGCTTTGCGCAAGGTTACGGGCGAAACGGGGCTACACATGTGTTTGATAAACATCTTGCCCATGAAAAGTTGGTAATTCTGACTGACCTCGTTGCCATCTTCGTTCCCTGATTTCACCCACGTGCAACCGCTGTGATCGGCCTTTTTGAGTTCGTGTGTGTTTTCAGCGGCGCGCGTTTTGGTGACGATCTCCAGCAGCAGCGAATCGGCATTGGCTTTGACCGGCAGGGCTTCGCTCGCCATGGCTGCGGTGCCGTGCATGACCGTGTTCTCGACGATGGGAATGTTGACTTCGGGTTTGCTATCGCTTGCGTGCAGACTCGCACCCATGGAAAACGAAATGGCGATGAGAGCCGGGCGGCCAAAGATCGGGTGCAGAGTCATCTCAGTTGCTTATCGGCAAGCTTTTAGGGAGCCTTGAATACGGCCATCCGTTAGAGGGAAGCCGTAAAATTAGATACTTATAAAGCACGATGTGCGTCATCAGGGCAAGAATATCGATAGACGCTTCGCGTCTAAAATGTTAAAGGGTGCGGAATGGATCACGTCACCAAGTGGGCGACGTTGGAACAGTGTTTGGGTTATGAGTTCAGAGACGCTGAACTCATTGTCGAAGCTCTGACTCACAAGTCCCACTTTCATGAACATCGTTCGCGCTCGCACAACGAGCGACTGGAATTTTTAGGGGATACTTTTGTCAATTTTTGTATCTCGGAGCACCTCACGCGCACGAGTCCGCATTTGAGCGAAGGCCAGCTCTCTAAACTCCGCTCTCAAATCGTCTCTGAAAAAGGTCTCGCCGAAGTGGCGCGTCGACTCGGGCTAGGGGAGCACGTGCTGCTCGGCAAAGGCGAAGATCTCTCCGGCGGCCGCACGCGCGAGTCGCTGCTTGCTGACACGCTCGAAGCGCTCTTTGCAGCACTCTATATGGACGCTGGATTCGAACGCGCCCGAGAGATCATGATCCGCTCTTTTCATTTGCCGGAGCAAAAGCTCACCACGCGTCGTGCAAAAGAGATGATCAAGCGCGATCACAAGAGTCGCTTGCAGGAAATGTGTCAGGGGCTTGAGCTCGGCACTCCTGTGTACCGCTGTCTTGATACTCTGGGCCCGGATCATCTCAAACAATTCACAATGGGCGTTTATCTGCGCGAGCGCGAAATTTCTCGCGCCACGGCGTCTACCAAAAAACTCGCCACGCAGAAGGCAGCCGAGGCTGTGCTCAAAAGCTCCAAAAACAACAAACAGCTCAAGGCTTATTTAAGAAATTGCGGCATCGCCATCGGCGGCTCCGTGTTCAAAGAGGATAAAATAAATGAATCTCGCGTATTCTGAAAACTTTTTCGTGAACCGTGTTGCGATCCTGGGTCGCCCCAACGCCGGCAAGTCGACGTTGCTGAACGCCCTGATCGAGTCGCCGCTCAGCGGCACTTCGGCGCGACCGCAAACCACGCGCACGAACATTCGCGGCATTCTGCAACGCTTTAACGAACTCGAGGAGTGGGTCGGTCAGATCATCCTCGCCGACACCCCAGGAGTGAACCTTGCCAAGGGTCTCCTAGAGCGCGCCATGCACATGTCGGTCGAAGAAGCTCTCAAGGACGTTGAGACTGTTGTGTGGGTCGCTGACGCCCGCACCTTTGTCAAAGACCTGCGCAACATCGAAATGGACCGCGTGGGCGGCGACAAAATCGCCGGGTGGCTGATGGACACGCTCAAAGCCTGTGCCGACAAAAATTGGGTGCTTGTGATCTCTAAGATGGACCTTATCAACCCCAACGAAGTGCTCCCGCTCTTGCAAAAGGCCACCGAACTCTTGCCGCAATTCAAGGAAATCGTTCCGGTCTCGGCGCAGAGCCGTGGTCGCAAGTCAAACCTCGATACGCTGCTCAAGGTTTTCGAAAAGTACTCCGAGCGCTCGGAACCCGTCTACAGTCCCGAAGTGTGGACCGATATGAACTCTCGTCAAGTGCTACAGAACCTCATTCGCGAGGCGATCTTCCGTCAGGGCAAGCAAGAAGTGCCTTACAAGTCGGACTCTACGATCCTTTCGTTTGAAGAACCCGAAGGCACCAAAAAGATGAGCGAGATTCACGCTTATATTTGGGTCTCCAAGGCCAGCATGAAGCCCATCCTTGTGGGCAAAGCGGGAGCGCGCATCCGCGAAATCAACAAAGCCGTACGTGATCGTTACGAAGAGATCACGGGCGAGAAAATCGTGCTCAAGCTCTTCGTCAAAGTGGTAGAAAAATGGGAATCGCGTGCCGCGAACCTATCGGAGCTCGGATATGTCTTCTAAGAAATCTTTTAAAATTGTTCTCGTCGGCCCCACGAACGTGGGCAAGTCGACGCTCTTTAACCGTCTCACGCACACGCGCAAGGCCATCGTTTGCGATCGTCCTGGTGTTACCGTAGATCGACACGAACTTAGCTTTGAACGCGAAGACGTGAACCTGACGATCATCGACACGGGCGGCGTGGGACCCACAGCCATGCAACATCCCCTGGGTGCAGAGATCGAACGCGCCGCCGCCGAAGCGGTGTCGGTTGCGAATTTGATTTTTTTTGTGGTCGACGGCACTCGCGAGCTCGACAACGAAGAACGCAACATTGCCGCTTGGCTGCGCAAGCAGCCCAAGCAAATAGACACAGACGACATCTATGTGCTCGCGAATAAGGTCGACACCAACAGTTTCGATTTGAGCTCCTATTACAAACTTGGCTTTGCCGATGTGCTTCCGGTTTCGGCCGAGCACGGCACGGGCCTCAGCGGCGTATGGGACCTTGTGGACACACGTACCGAAGGCTTGGCCGCCTTCGCGGGCGCCGAAGCAGAATCCCGTGAAGAGGAGCTTGGCGAGGTTTACGGTGATGACAACTTCGTTGACGACGGTGAAACGGAGCTCTCGGCAGACGCTCTTGAGAACGACGAATTTTCTCTGCCACGCGCCAACGAGAATCTTCCTGTTGCGACCGATGCGCCCCCGCGCGTGATCGTGATCGGCCGTCCAAACGTGGGCAAGTCGACGCTCATCAACACGCTCATTCGCCAGCAGCGCCACGTGGTTTCGGACATGCCTGGCACCACCCGCGACGTCATCGCCTCGGATTTTGAGAGCGGCGGCATGCGCTGGACGCTTCTCGACTCGGCTGGCATGCGCCGCCCGGGCCGCCTCGAACGAGGCGTAGAGTGGGTAGCCACGCAAAAACTCAGAGAAGAAGCCAAAAAGAGCGACCTTGCTCTTGTTGTGGTGGATTCCTCGGAAGGCATCACGGATCTCGACGCCTCTATTGCAGGCCTCGCCTCGGATCTCGGTCTTGGTGTGGTGCTTGTCTTTAACAAATGGGACAAGATGGAAGGCGCGAGCGCCGAAGATCGCTTGTTCAACTTTGAGCGTACAAAGATGCTCAAATTCCGTTTCTTGGAGTGGGCGCCTTCGGTGCAAATCTCGGGTCTCAGCGGCAAGGGCGTTCCGAACCTTATCAAAACGCTGAAACGAGTTTACGAGTCGCGCTCCACTCGTGTCACCACCGCCAAGCTCAATTCACTCTTTGAACACCGTATCAAGCACCATTCACATCCCGTGGGTCCGAATTCCAAGCCCGCGAAGTTTTATTACATCTCGCAGGTGAGCGCTTCGCCACCGGAGTTCGTGCTCTTTTCGAATATTCCGGGCCCGCACGTGCACTTTTCGTACAAGCGCTTTCTTGTGAACGCGCTTCGTGCGGAATTTGGTTTTGAGGGAACGCCCATCAAGATTCACTTCAAGCAGGCGAGGTAAACCCAGGTGCAAAGCCCCACCGTGATCGACGAGAACAAGCAAATCCGCTGGGTTCTCCTCGGCGCGGTGGTAGGGGTGGGAAATTTCTTCACCATTCCCCAGGAGCTCGCCAAGGTTGGCGCGCTGGCGTTTCTCTTTTGGCACCTCATCTCGCTGATCTTCCTTTGTGCGCCCCTGATCTGCGCCGAGCTGATGTGGGGCAAGTGGTTGCGTCGTCCGCTCCACAATTCCTTTGAGATTGTGCACCCTCGCTTCAAGCACCTTACGGTGATTGTGCTGCTCGCTATCGGAGTGGCCTTTCCGCCGTACATCTACGCGTTTTCTACCTTTCTTGTGCAGACGGCGCTCTTTTTTGTAAATTCTCTTGGGCTCACGCACGAGTATCAGCAAATCGACAGCTACCTCTACTTGCCCTATGTAGGCTCTCTCGCGATTGCAGGTCTTGCGATCGCCACGCTCCAGCTGCGGCGAACAAGTTTTGTACGCCTCGTGAAAGCGCTCGTGCTGCTCTCCTTTGCGGGCGCAGCTTGGGTGGCCTTCGAGGTGATTCGTCAGTGGGGAGTCGATGCACACGTGCACCTCTTGCAGCAAGGCTTTCGCAACACCTGGTTTCGCGATGTCATGCGTATCGCGAACTTTTCGTTTTTCTCAGTCACGCTCTGCTGTAGCATTTTTTATACGCTCATTCAGTGGATGCCCAAGCGGCGCAGTGAAGAAGGGGGGCTCATTCGCACCTCACTTTTTTTGGCGTTAGGGGACTTTGTCGCTTCGTTTCTCTGTTACCTCATCGTCGCGCCCTTTATCACTCCGCGCGACGTGCCCACACCTTCTGCGATCTACCTCGACTGGATTCCGCATTCCCTGATTTATCTGGACGGCGGTTACCTCACGATTCTCACCCTTTGCGCGACGATCTTCGCGATGGGCTATTGCACGGTGGCTGTGGTGATCTGGGTATGCGCGGATCAGCTCGAAGCCGGCCTCGGGCAAACGCGCCGGCGTACCATCGTGCGTCTTTCGTGGTGGTCTGTGGTAGCGCTCTTTTTGCCCATCATTCCCAAACTTCGCCAGGAGATGGCCGCTCTCGCGCTGCACGTGCTCATGCCGCTCTCAGGGCTGATCTTTGCGACCTTCGTGATGTGGAAAATGCCTCGTAAGAGCCAGAGCCTGATGCTGGGGCACGGTTTTCTTCTCGACGGCATGGTGAAGTTCTGGCGCTACTCGATGCTCTTTCTCGTGATCCCTTACATCATTCTGTCGTTCTTTTTTTGATCGGACCCATTCGCTGCAATTTGCGCTTTGAGCTGTTTGGCAGCCATGGCGTAGCCACCGTGGCTGCCATCGATGAAATGGATATGCTCGCCATCTTGCATGCTGTTCACGTAGCAGGTCATCAGGGCTTCCGTGGATTCAAAGAGTCCGTAAAAGATCTCTCCCGCTTGGTACGAAGTCTCTAAATACGTTTTGAGGTCGCGAATTTGTTCCGGAGTGCAATCGAGCACCATGCGAAGGGTGTCGTCAAACTTGAGGTAATCGGAGTGTCGGTCCATACCGGCCACATAGTGATCCACGTTGACGTCCGGCGGTCGCAGCCCGCATTTGAAGAGGAGCACGGAGATCAGGGAACCGTAGAGGCGCTTCCAAAAGCCTGAGCCCCATTTTTGTTCGTGAAATTTGAATTCTTCACGCACGAGATTCCAAAAACCTCGGTAGCGAAGCCCGCTCTGGTGCACGGGGTTGGCCTCATCGAGTTTGGAGTGAAAAATTTTCGTTAAAGACTGCAGCACACGCGAATAGGCGTATTCGGGGTGAGTGCCTCGGCCCTGAACCAGCAGAGAGACGATTTGTCCTTGGCGGCTGGGAATGGGGTTCCAGCGGCACGAGAGTCCCGTGAGGTCAGCCTCGTCGGTGGCAGAGCTTGTGGGAATCGCAAATTTTGTGGAGCCTTTGATGAGCTCTTCGGCTTTGAGAAGACCACCGCCGCGAAACATCGCGATGCTTTTGCCAGGCTTCAGTTCGAGTTTGGCGACGAGAATCCGCGCGCCACGCTTTTCGACCTCGTCCGCGCCAATGCGGCCGATGCGAAGTTCCAGATCAAAAGTTTTTTGAGCGAGCCTTTGCACAGCGGCAAGCTCCACGCTCACGCGCTCGGCATGCGCTGCGGGCACAATGAGGGCGGCTCCGTCACCACCAAAAACGTAGGGAAAACGCAGCGAGCCCAGCACATTTTGCGCGGCTGCGATGGTTGCCGCGCCGATCGTGTTGACGTCTCGGTAACGGCCTTCTTCGATGGCGCGGGTGGAACCCATCACGTCAGTCACAAAGATCACCCAGTCGCTGGGAACTTCTTCAAAATTGCGTGAGTTGACGACCTCGGAGAAGGTCCCGAAGGGGGCTAGGTGCTGGTAAAAGTTTTCGGAACTCATATCATCCCCCCCCCCCGTCTCTCTATTCATGGTACGGGGCTAAAGAATGAAGTTCAAGGGTGGGGCTAGGTTGAATCAATGCAACTCAAAACGTGCGGTTGCGGTTGCGCGCTTCGGAGGCAAAGATCTTGCGAAAGCGGCTCTCGTCGTCTTCGTCGGCAATGTCGCCCACGACTTCTTCGAGGATGTCTTCGAGAGTGATGATGCCCACGGCCACCTTCTCGGTGTTGTAAACAATCGCCATGTGGCTCTTCTTGTCTTGCATCGTGCGCAGCAGGGGCAGAGCGAAATCGCCTTCGCTGGCCTTGAGAGCCGAACGCAGGAGCTGCGACCAGCTGCGGTCTTCGCCCGAATGAACGAGCGCGATGAACTCTTTGGTGTGGATGATGCCGATCACTCCGTGTGTGGCGCTCACCACCGGAAGACGCGTGTGGCCCGAGGAGAGCACCATGTCGGTGACCTTGGGGATGCTGTCGTCTTCATTCACAAAATACACTTCGTCCCAAGGGAGCATCAGATCGCGAATCTTTTTGCTTTCGATGTTCACAAGGTTGATCACGTACTGGCGCCCCTGCGAGGAGACGGATTCGAGGTCTAGGGAGGTTTCGATGGGGTTTTCGATTGCGGTCGCTTTGCCGCCCGAGATCACGCGCAGAATCCACTTGGTGGAGGTGGCGAGCAGGGCCACCACCGGATTCAAGATGCGCTCAAAGACGGTGAGAAAGGGCAATCCGCCGACCGAGATTTTGGTGGCGTAGCGCAGGGCAAGGCTCTTGGGCACGAGCTCTCCGATCACCACGGTGAGGTAGGTTAGCGGCAGCACCACGAGGAGTAGGGCGGCGAGATCTGCGCCGCCCGCGGAGAGGTTGAACCATTTTTCCAGAGCGGGAGCGACGCTCTCTTCGGCACCGGCACCACCCACGGCGGCAGAAAGCGCGCCTACAAGGTTGATGCCGATTTGTAGCACCGATAGGGTGCGTTCGGGATTCTCACGGTACTGAAGAATTTTTTGCGCGCGCAGGTTGTGATTGCGCGCAAGCTTTTTGAGCTCCGACTTGCGCACCGACACAAAAGCCATCTCGTAAGCGGCGATGCAGGCGTTCAGGAGCAAGCAGGCTAAAATGGTGAGGATCACGAACATCTAGGATTTCCACTTTATGATACGCCGTTGTATTTTGCAAAAATTCCACCTTATTTGGCGTGCGAAACTCACCAAATCCTATGAAAATGTGCCAAATGAATCATAAGTTTATCGCAAATACCTTATCTATGGCCTTGATTGCTGGTGTCACCGCGTGTGCCCATAGCGGCGATCTGAGCGCTGAGACGGGGCCGCGCGTGAGTTTGATGACCTTCAACGTGGAAAACCTCTTCGACGCGCGCGACGACGCCGGCAAAAACGACGAAACCTTCTTACCGCTGGCTACCAAAAAACGCGCTTCGCACATCAAAAAATGCAACAAGATCGAAGTCGAGAAATGGCGCGAAGAGTGCCTACAGCTAGATTGGAGTGAGGCAGCGGTGGCCCAAAAGATCACGCAAATCGCCAAAGTCATTCGCTCCGCGAACGCAGGGCAGGGTGCTGATGTTGTATTTTTGCAAGAGATCGAAAACGAGCGCGTGCTCAAGCAGCTGCTCGCGCATCCAGATCTTGCGAGTGCAGGCTACCAGCCTATCCTTATCGAAGGCTCGGACGTTCGTGGTATCGATGTGGCGATGATCACCAAACTCAAGGTCCAGCGCACCGAACTCCTGACGATTCCCTTTGGAGAGATCACCCAAAAACGCAAAGACGACACGCGCGGCATTTTGCATGTCGAAGCTCTTGTGCCGGGCGTGACAAATCCGCTCTCGCTTTACGTGCTGCACTTGCCGGCACCCTTTCATCCCACAGCACTGCGTGAAGATGCGCTGAAATTTTTAGACAAAACCGCTAATGAAGCCCTCGCCCAAGGACATGCTGTGGTGGCCGCCGGTGATTTCAACATCACCGGCCAAGAAGAGCGCGAAAAGAAGATCCTCGAGCCCTACCTTTCGCAATGGCAAATCGCGCACCGTCTTTGCCGCAGCTGCAAAGGGGGCTCCTCCTATTATCCCAAAGACAAAACCTGGTCTTATCTTGATCAAATGTGGTTTCGCTCGGGCGGCGCCTGGCGCGCTGACCTCAAAACGATCCGCATTGTGAACGATCATCAGCCCCTAGACACGCCTCCGGAGTCTTTTGCACTGGAGAACGGCAAAGGACGTGGGGTTTCCGATCACTTTCCGCTATACATGGAGATCGTCGCCGTCAAAGAAGCGTCGAAACCTTCAGGCCGATAATGACAATTATGTAAACTAAGCACAGATTCGGAGTCCGCGGATGAGTCCAAAAAACGGTAAAAGCCCTAAAAATATGAGTACTTGGGGCTCGGGGCCGACGCAGTTCTTCTTTGCCCTGGGCCAAGAAGAGGTGCTGCGGGCGATGGAAGTCCTGGGCTACCAGGTCACGGGCTTTTGCTATCCGCTGAATTCCTATGAAAACCGCGTTTACGAGATCGAACTCGAGTCGCGCGCCAAGATTGTCGCCAAGTTCTACCGACCTGGGCGCTGGAGCCGCGCGCAGATTCTCGAGGAACACGCCTTTATTGCGGATCTGCAGAATGCGGAGATTCCCGTTTCCGCTCCGGTAAAAATCCAGGGCGAAACGCTCTTCAGGCTGCCCGACCAAGACCTCTGGTACTGCGTTTACGAAAAACACCGCGGACGCATGCTCGGCGAAGTGCCCGGATCGGCCTATCGCAGTCTCGGCACCTGGATCGCGCGCCTGCACAACGTGGGCAGCTCGGGCGTCTTTCGCGAGCGCCCTAGCCTCAGCCTCGAAACCTATGGCCGCGCGGGACTCGATACCGTGCTCAGCTCGCCGCTTTTTCCGTCCGAAATGCGGCCCACTTACGAGCCTCTGGTGCGTGAACTGCTCGCCACCATCGAAGCGCGATTTGCCGGCGTGCCCGTACACCGCATCCACGGCGATTGCCATCTCGGGAATATCCTTTGGAACGATTTCGAACCGCTCTTTGTGGATTTTGACGACAGCCTTCGCGGCCCCGCCGTGCAGGATCTTTGGCTCCTCTTGCCCGGTCGCGACGAGCACGCGGTGAACATGTTGCGCGAAGTTGCCGCGGGTTACGCCTCGCTGCGGGACTGGCAGCCCTCGTGGAGCCGGCTCATCGAACCTCTGCGGGCCCTGCGCTTGATTCATTTTCAGGCCTGGGTGCTGCGGCGCTGGGAAGACCCCGCCTTTCCTCGGGCGTTTCCGCAGATGCTCACGCCGGTACATTGGCGCGAGCACTACACCGATCTGCAGGAAATTCTTCTCATGATTAAAGGCATTGAGTCAGAACCCTGGGTCGATATTTAACCCGTCACCAAAACGGCTGTCGCATCCGGAATGAGCATGTTACTCTATCTAGAGTCATGCGCGCGCTACCCGGGCTTCTCTTCTCGGCAACCTTGATTACGCTACCGATCCCGCGCGCCGCGGCTTCGGTAGAACTCACCAAATCCGAAGCCCTCGAAAAGTGTTATCGCTTTGAAGCCAATAAAAGTCCTCAGTGGGTGCGCACCTGCGGTAGCTGGGAAGAATTCGCCAAACTCGTCGAGAAAAAAATCACGCCCGAGCATCGCCTTCTCTATGCCCGCCTCGCGGTCGAAGAGCTGAAGCGTCTTCGCGACAACACGCTGGTGGTGCCCTCTGCCGGGTCGCTGCGCCCCTTTGGCCCGCCCGTGCTCGTGGCAGATCCTTCACAGGAATCGCTCCTTGGCGATTTGCAACGCGGAGATCTCTTCGCGCCGCTTTCGAGTCTTGAGCGCGGCCAGGAGATTGAACTCATGGACGACATCGACCAGCGCGAGCCGCGCGGCGAAGCCGTCGAGGGCGAATTCATGGCCGCTTCGGCCCCCCTACTCGCTCAGGTCGTGCAGTGGCTGCGTCCCCTGGATATCAAGGGCAACGTATTGCAATCCGATGCCGTTTTCGTGAACCTCATGGCGCACGGCGAATCGATGCGCTTTGAAAAGGTGCACGAGATCATTCGTGGACGCTGGCGCGAACTCAGCACCTCGTCGCTACGCCAGCGCGAGATTTACCAGCGCATTGCTTATTGGACGCGCTCGTTCGGAGCGATTCCCCTGCGCGAGTGGTTCTACGCCGAGATGATGAAAGTGCGCCCGGCCAAGATCACCGGTCGCCGTACCATCGAGCTTTTTTATTATCTCGAGTCGCTGCGCCTCGCCCAGCCCAACCAAGATTCTGCCGTGGCCGTCGAGACGACGCTCAAAACCTTGCGCTCGCTGTGGGTGGTGCATACCTCCAAAGAAGAGCGCGCAGACATCGAAGCCTTCGTCTCGTCGCTGCGACTGCGCAGCAAGTTTCGCCCGCCTACGCTCGACTCGCTCAGCGTGGACGAGCTCATCCTTCAGGCGCAGTCCTACGTGCGCCGACTCGACGGCGAATCTGCCCTGCGCACCGTTTCGCAGATTCTCGCCGACTCGCATCGCGACAAGATCACCGACGATAACCTTTGGGAAACCTTTCAGCTGCACATTCGAATTTTGCGCATCATGGACCGCCGCCCAGAAATTCCCGAGCTCATCAATGCGTACTCGAGTCGCGGCGGCTACCTGAAACTCAGCAAGGACACCACAAACAAAGAAAAATCCGCTCGCCGGGTTTTCGAAATCGCCAAGCTTGAGTGGACTTATGGCTCGCATGGCCGAGCGCTGGGACTCTTGCAGCGTGTGCAGACCTTTCACAAAGAATTTCCGCTCTCAAAAGCTCTGCAAGCAGAGCTCCTCTATGTGAAGTCGCGCATCATGGAGCAGGGCAAAGAAAAAGACATCGCCGAGCTTATCATCTCGGATGCACTCGCCACCAAAACACTGAACCGCGAGCAAGAATACGATCTGCGCTGGAGACTCTTCTTTTTGCGCATCAATGCGGCCTACGTAAAAAAGAACTTCGCCGGGCTCGAAGCGGGTCTCGCCGCCATCGAACCCCTCACAAGCGATGCTTACGAAAAGCTACGAGTGAACTTCTGGCGCGGCACACTCGCGCTTTATCAAGAGAACAAAGAGCTCGCCAAGGAGCAGCTGCAAAAGGTCTACAACGCCGAACCGATGTCCTATTATGGAAACCTCTCGGCGCTCAGCCTGCAGTCGCTCGGCGTGGAACTAAAGAACTATCTCAAGCCCGCAGAAAAAGAGATCAAAGAGCCCAAATGGTCCACCTACGTCAAAGACGATGGCACGGTCACCGACTCAGCTTATCGTCACATGGGCCGCGTGATCATGCTCCGCCGCGCCGGAGCCGACGATTGGGTGAGCGAAGCCCTCGACGACCTTTCCTCGCAGCTCTGGACCTTTGTGCCTTCGGCCAAGTCCGGCGCCCTTGCCAAACGTCTTGATTACGCAAGATCCACGATGTGGCTTTTCACGCACGTCGGCGAGCCGATGTCCGCGCTGCGTGCCGCCGACATCGTGGTGACCACCCTCAAAGAAGAAAGCCCCTACGATTTGAAATTTCTCTACCCTCTCGCGTTTTGGGACGACATCGTGAAGTACTCAGCCGATCAGAAGGTCGACCCGTGGTTTGCCGTGTCGCTGATCCGCCAGGAGTCGGCCTTCAAGGTCAACGCGCGATCGTGGGCCAACGCTCTGGGGCTTATGCAAATGATTCCACCCGTGGCTAAGAACGAAGCGGCGCTCATGGGACTTAAGGATTTTGATTATGAATCGCTGCTCAGCGATCCGCAGCTTTCGGTGCGACTTGGCACTCACCATTTGGGCGGTCTTGTGAAACGCTTTCGGGGGTCCTGGATGTGTGTGCTCGCCGGTTACAACGCGGGCTTTCCGCCCGTGCTCGATTGGTTGAAGTACTACCCCTCGCCCATTCCGCTCACTTTTGTGGAGCGCATTTCGTACACCGAAACGCGTCTCTACGTGATGACAATTTTTAGAAATTTCATGAACTATCAGCGCATTCATGGCGAAGGAAAGATCTCCTTCGCAGAGCTGAATCAAATTCCGCGCTAAAATAGTCTGCGTGCCAGGTAACTTACCTGGCACCAGTCTCTAATGCGACATGCCTGACCAGGACTTGATAGCGCGCTGAAAGCCGCGGAAGGCTTCTTTGGCGCCTTCGCAGTATTCGGCCACGTCTTCGAGCGTTTTGATCTCTTCGCCGATCACACGCTGAAAGTTCATCCAGCGAGTGCCGAGGTCTTTTTCGTAGCTACGGTAAAAGCGTGTGGCGTCGATCCAGCGCGGAAAGAGCATTTCGAATCGCCGCGCGATCACCTGGCCGCCGAGCGTGGCCCCCTCCATCACGTACATCAGACCGAGTTGACGGGCGGGCGAGGCGTAGGCCTTGCCGCTAAAGGCGATCGAATTTTTGGCCGAGCGGCTCTTGGAGCTCTTCAGGGCGCGCAAGTCGCGTTTCAGCCAACCGGATTTGAGACGGGCGCTGAAATCGAGTTTGGCTTTGACGTCGGCTGAGAACTCTTGGGTGAGAAAAATTTCGGCGGGTTCGTAGAAATCCAGCATCAGCTCGAGCAAGTGGCGATAATCGCCTTCGGAGATGCCGGGATTGCGTAGCAGGTTCAGCGATTCTTCGAGTCGCTGGTGGTCGTCGTAGGTGTAGGCCTTGACTTGGGACTGGGGGTTCAGGGTCATCGTGGGATGGGTGCCAAATAACGAATGAATTTGCATAGGGGTTCCTTGGGTTCCTTCAATGTGGGTTGCGATCCGAGGCTTTTTATATCGGATCTGTTTACCTAAAGACTCTCGCTTGAGAGTCGCTTCAACGTTTCGGAAACGACTACTAGCATAGGGCGTCATCGCCGCCCTACACCTTTTGAAACAAGAAATCTTGATGGGGAAAAGTGCAACGAGTCCGCAAGCCTAGGCCTTGGTGCCAAAGTGGAAATAAAAGGGTGAAAAAGCGTGAAAAGCGTTCACAGAGCGCCGAATTTTGCTCCACGGATTTGGCAAAAGCTGCTAAAAAGCCCCACCATGCCCAAGGTCGTGATTGCATCCCGGAAAAGTGATTTGGCGCGAATTCAGGCTCAGTCGGTGGGCGCGGCTTTGCAAAAAGCGCATCCCGGACTCGAGGTGGAGCTGCTCTACCGCGAATCTCTGGGCGATAAAAACCAACACGATCCGCTATGGAAAATGCCCGAGAAAGGCGTCTTCACCCAAGACTTTCGCGAAGACCTGCTCGCGGGACGCATCGATGTGGTGGTGCACTCGTGGAAAGATCTTCCCACCGACATGGGTCATGGCACCTGTGTGATCGGGGCCCTACCCCGCGCCGATCAGCGCGATTTGCTGCTCATCAAAAAAACCACCCTCGCGCGCGGCACGCGCTCTCGTCTGAAAATCCTGAGCTCGTCTCCGCGACGCGCATACAACCTGAGTGCAGAACTCCTGCCTCTGCTTCCCTCTTCGCTCGGAGTGGAAAGCCTCGACTTTGCCGACATTCGTGGCAACGTGCCGACGCGCATTCGCAAGACCATCGAAGACGAGAGCGCCGACGGATTGGTTCTTGCCAAGGCGGGCATCGATCGCCTGCTGAGGGCGCCGGGAGACGAGTTTGCATCCATGCGCCGCGAACTGCGCGAGATGCTCGAAGACTTTCGCTGGAGCGTGATGCCGCTCTCGCTCAATCCCACCGCCGCCGCCCAGGGCGCACTGGCGCTGGAGATTCGCGAAGATCGCCCCGACATGGAACGGCTCTTGAAGCCCATTCTCTGCGAGCGCACCACGGCGCAAACTCGAATTGAGCGTATCATTCTTAAAAAATACGGCGGTGGCTGCCATCAGAAGATCGGCGTTTCACTGATCGACCACGCCTTCGGACCGGTGATCTCTCTGCGCGGCAAGACCGACGCAGGCGAGGTGCTGAACGTGCATGGCGTTCTGGAGGATTATCTGCGCGACGCCGCGCTCGCGATCGACGAATCCCTGCTCTCCGCAGTCGAGCGCCGTGAGGGCTCGGCCCTGCGCTGGGCTTCGGCTTCGAATTTTGATGCCCGCCAAACGCGCGCCGCGTGCGAAGGCAGTGTTTTTCCGCGTACCAAGGACACGGCTCCCAAGATCTTTGATCGCAAGGATCTTGCGGTGAACACCGAACGCTTGCGCCTCAAGCCCCTTATGGTGGCGCGCGCCAATGCGCTGCCCGCAAACTTTGCACCGGGCACCGATCAGGTGATCTGGACGGCCGGCGTGCCCAGCTGGCATGCGCTCGCCGCCCGCGGCTGCTGGGTGAGTGGCACTTGCGATTCGCTCGGTGAAGAGCACGAGCCGGGCCACGCCAATATCGAAGCGCTCGCCCCTGAACAGTTCGGACAATTCACCAAGCTCACGCACGAGACTGGGGCCACCTCGCGTAGCGGAGCGAATCTCGCGACTTATGCCTTGGTGGCGCGCGAAGGCGCCGAAGCGGATTTCGACGCCTCGGCGTCGTGGTACTTTTGGATGAGCGGTTCGGCCTTTCTTTGGGCCATCGCCCGCTTTCCGCAAATCAAAAACGCCCTGCACTCGTGTGGCCCCGGCAACACGCTGAAGGCGATCTTGGAACACGTCGCGCCGATCAATCTGCGCGTTTATCCCAATTACGAAACCTGGAGCAGCCAAATTTCACTGGTGAGCCAGGAAGAGATGGAGACCCCCACGCCATGAACGTTCTTTTTCAAAACGCCCTGAAATCCATTCCTCAGGCGGTACCGCCCATTTGGTTCATGCGCCAGGCCGGTCGTTACCACGACCACTACCAAGCGCTGAAACGCGATCACTCCTTTGTGGAGCTCTGCAAGGTGCCCGAACTCGCAGCCGAAACCGCGATGGGTCCTATTCGCGATTTCGACTTTGACGTGTCGATCTTCTTCTCCGATTTGCTCTATCCGCTCGAAGCCCTCGGCATGGGGCTCGAGTATTCCCCCGGGCCCAAGCTCGGCTGGCAGCTGCGCGAAGAGTCCGATCTGAAGCGCCTTCGTCCTGTCGCCGAAGCGTTGCCACACCTGGAGTTTCAGCGGGCGGCCCTCGCGGCCACGCGTGAGGCGCTGCCCTCGACGAAGTCCTTGTTGGGTTTTGTGGGCGGACCCTGGACGCTCTTCACCTATGCGGTTTCTGGTGGACACGCCGGTGACTTGCGCGACGTCAAAGAGCGTCTGCATCTCTTCGCACCCTTTTGCGAGATCATGGTGCCGCTGCTCATCGAGAACATCCGTCTGCAAAAAGCCTCCGGTCCCGACGCTGTGATGATTTTCGACACCGCTGCAGGTGAGCTCGCACCGGATCTCTACTTGAAGCACGTGCTGCCGCAACTGGCGCGCATGCGAGACGCCTTTCCGGGACTGCTTGGTTATTACTCCAAAATGACAACACCCGATCACCTCGATCACCCGGGCTTTGGCAGCTCGTCGACCTGGGCGGGCCTCGGGCTCGACCATCGATGGAATCTCAGCGGTTACCTCAAAACGCGTTCCACGCGTGAGGCGAACCGAGGTTTTGTGCAGGGCAATTTTGATCAGGCCCTTCTTTTTTGCGAGAGCGCAGAGCTCGAGCGACGCCTCGATGCTTATCTTGCGCCCTTCGTAGAGCTCAGCCCCGCTGAGCGCGCGGGCTGGGTCTGCGGACTTGGGCACGGCGTTTTGCAGCACACGCCCCAGGCGAACGTGCGTCGTTTTGTTGAGCGCGTGCGCGAAACCTTTTCAAAGTAATCGCGCATGGAAACGGTGAAGGTTCACGTTGTCGGCGCCGGCATAGCGGGTCTCTCGGCGGCTTATTTTTTGCGCCGCCACGGATTCGACGTGCAGCTCTTAGAGGCGAGTTCTCGAGTGGGCGGGCTCATTGGCACCCAAAAAACCAAATACGGACTCGCGGAGAGCGGGGCTCATGCCTTTCTCAATTCGCCCTTCTTGGAGCAACTTTGCGTGGAACTCGGCGTGAAGATGGAAGGCGCCTCGCGTCTCTCGCGTCGCCACCGCTTTATCGAAACGTGTGGCACGGTGACGCGCTGGCCTTTGGGCGTGCTCGAAACTCTGCGTCTTGTGCTCGGTGTTTTGGTGCACAAGTTTTTCCCCCCCAAAAGTTTTGAGAGCGTGCGCGCCTGGGGCTCTCGCGTCTTCGGCACTTCGGCCACGACCAAACTCATCGGCAAGGTGCTTCAGGGTGTCTACGCCGCTGACGTGGGTAGCCTTTCGGCTCGTCTCGTCTTTGGCCGCCTCTACCGCAAATTGAGCTTTTCGCGCAAACCGCGCGTTCGCGGCTCGGTGTCACCCGTGCTGGGCATGCAAGACTTTATCGACAAGCTTCGCGAGCGTTTTTTGCAACTCGGCGGGACCTTGATTCAAAATTCTCCTATCGATGAGGCCAAGGTGCGCACCTGGGTCGAGCGCGGCGAGCGAGTGGTACTCGCCGTGCCGGTGTGGAAAGTCTCACCGCTGCTGCGTTCGCTATTTCCTAGCCTTGCAGCCACCTTTGCCGCCGTGCCGAGCCTTCCTATTGAAGCCACCACGGTCTTCTGGGACGCGCAGCGCACGCCGGCCCTGCGCCCGGGCTTCGGCGTGCTCCTGGAGCGCGAAGACGCCCAGGATCCCATGCTCGGCGTGCTTGAGAACGACCGGATCTTTGCGGGACGCGTGTGGGGCGAGGGCGTGCTCTCGGAAACTTGGATTTCCTCGGGGGCTTCGGATCCCTTGGCCTCGGCCGTGCGTCGTCGCGAAGAGCTCTTGGGCGAAGGAGCTTCCGCTCCGCTCGACTCGCACACCTCTGCCTGGCCGCAGGGACTGCCACTTTTCGGCACCGAGCTGGAGTTAGCGCTCCGTGAACACCACTCGACAAAACTCGCCGCAAAGGGGATTTTCCTGGTTGGCAATTACTTGGGCGAGATCGGCGTTACCAAGATCGTCGAACGCTCTTACGGACTGGCTCAGCGCCTGGCGGCGCACGAAATGAAATGAAATGGACATGATCAAAGACGACGTGAAATCTTACGTGGCCCCCACTCAGCGGGCTCTGCTGCTCTTGAACCTCGGTTCGCCCGCAAGTCCCAGCGTGCCGCATGTGCGGCGCTATCTGCGCGAATTTTTGATGGATCCCTACGTGATCGACGTGCCCTGGATCAAACGCTTCTTCCTTGTGAACGGCATCATTGCTCCGCTGCGCGCACCCAAATCTGCCAAGGCTTACGCCGAGATTTGGACCGACGAGGGGTCCCCCCTGGTTTTGACAACCGAATCCCTGGGGCGCAAGGTGCAGGCCGAACTCGGCGAGGCGTGGATCGTGAAAGTGGGCATGCGCTATGGCGAGCCCTCGATGCAGGAGGCGTTACGCGATTTGCAGGCGCGGGGCATCACCGAGGTGCATGTGCTGCCGCTCTACCCGCAGTACGCGCTCTCGAGCACCGAATCGGTGCGCGCCAAACTCCACCAGGATCTCAAAAAACTCGACTACCATCCGCGGCTTACGTTTCGGGAGTTCTTTTACGACGACCCCGGCTATTACGAGACCTTTGCCGAAATCATTGACCAAACGGTGGCTCATTTTCGTCCCGATGCGGTGCTATTTTCGTACCACGGCATTCCCGAGCGGCATTTGCACAAGATCGATCCGAGCGGGCACCATCCTGTGGATCGCGAAGAGTGCTGCTCGCCCACGAGCCCAACGGGTCGCTACTGCTACCGAGCTCACTGTGTGCAATCTACCAAGAGCATTCGCGCGGCGATGAAAACCCCCGCGCTTCCCTTTCACATCTCCTACCAATCGCGACTCGGCAAAGATCCCTGGATCAAGCCTTACACCGATCACGTCGCGATTGAGCTTGCCAAGGCTGGAGTCAAGCGGCTAGCAGTGGCGAGCCCAGCATTCGTAGCGGACTGTCTCGAGACGCTCGAAGAGATTGCTGGGGAATTGCGTGAGTCGTTTATCGAGGCCGGTGGTGAGGATTTGAGGCTCATTCCGTCGCTCAATGATTCGGACCGATGGGCCCGGGTGATTGCGCAGTGGTACTCACGCGATAACTAAGAACCCTTAATAATTTAGTTAGAAAAATTGATATGTATACTCGGCAAGTATCGATATGTGTGATGGCGTTCATCTGTGCGGTGACGTCGGCGCGCGCGCACGATAATGCTCCGTCCGTCGCGCTGCCCTCTGAAGAAACTCGAAATTCCATCATCCCCGCCGAAACTTGGCGCACAACGGTCATGGACCGCGAGGCGCCGCAAGTGGCTGCGGCCGCCCGTGAAGTGCACAATGGTTTGCGCGACCCGGTCCGTATCGCCGCCATCGAAGCCCGCCTGTTACGCGTTCGCGAGACCGGTGATGCTGAAAACTTCTTCACCGCGTCTGAATGGAGACAACTCGGAACGAAACTCGAAGAGCTGCGTGAGATGGAACGCGAATTCCTTGAGCAGAGCGTGGTCACCTGGGGGCGGCGTTGGTTGCGCCTCGTGCAGAACGTGGTGACGAGCCTTGGCTCTCGCGCTCCGCGCGGAAGTGCGCGCCGCGAATTCGAGGCCGGACTCGAGCGAGTTCGCGATGCGAGTCCCTACTTAAGTCCAGCTCCCGCCGAGTACGGTTTCGGGGAGATGAGCGCCGGCGAAGTGCTCCTTAAATTTAGTGATGACGAAGCCTTTCGCGACCGAGTGCTCGTTGACCACGAAGTAGCTCTTCCTTGGTTACGGTTTATGTCGCTCATGCGTTCGCAAGAAGACACTTGGGTGAAACGCATCACCATTCATGAGTGGAACACCACTGCCGAGTATCGGGTTTTCGAAGCTCGGACTCAGCCCGAGATCCCGAATCTTTTTCAAGCCAAACTCGATCCCAAGGTAGAAAAGCAGCTGGAACTCATGTTCGCATCAGAGCTTTATTTTCCGCGCCTTTCACACAGCACAGTGAAGGGGCGTAACGCCGTGGTCGAAATCGTGCCCATTAAAAAGGGCCGCAGTATGGAGCCCGTTATTCAGGGAGACCGCATTGTGCAACGAGGTTTTTGGGGAGACAAGTTTGTGCGTGGCATGAAACTCGACGAGGTCGAGCAGATTCGCAACGTGCTCGATGGATCCCTGTGGCTCTTTATCGGACCGCGCTCGATACCACTCTCTGAGCAGCTTGCCATTGCCGATCGTTACCCCGAACTCGCCGCTGTCATGGGCATTTTGGGCTATAGTGTGTCGGGCGGGCGTACGCAGCTCAGTGTCGCGCGTACCAGTGCTAGCGATGTCGAAGGCCAGGCGGCCAAGGTGCTCGCGACGCTCATGGATTTCGAAGATTTGGCATTAAAATACTCCGCGGGCGAATGGTTCGACATGAATTTTGCGCTCTTTGGCAGGGCCGTGATCGGTGGCGTGGGCGCTGGTGGCTCCGCACAGAGCAGCGCGAAGCCCTCGCTCTTTTCGCGCACGTGCACGAAGCTGTTTTCCAAGTTACGCGTCGAAAAAACCCTAAAAGAGATTCCTTAAGATCGAAACGGATAGAACTTGCGGCCGCCCTTGGCGAGCACACCCGTGAAAGCCTTGTCGGCGAGCGACTCGGGCTTGCAACGGCTCGTGCCGATTTCGCGGTGGCGAAGGATGTCGCCGCTCTGCGGATCGCCGAGCACGATGTCCAGAATCCAAGGATCTTGAGTGCCCTTACGGTGCGCCATTGCGCCGATTGGGGGATCTCCGTAGTCACCGAACTTGGCGAGGAAGGCGCGCTCGCAGCGCGAGGCCCATGAGGATTCCGAGTCTTCCACGTAGCGAAGCTTTTCGATGAGATCTTTGTCTTCGGTGCGGCAGGCGATGCCGATGATGCCCTGGCACGCGGCCGGCAGCATTTGCTCGGCCTGCAGCGCCACGTAGTAGCGCGGAGATTGATTGAGACGCTTGAGCGTGGCCCAGGCCATCAGCACGGCGTCGAGCTCTCCGTTTTCAAGTTTCTGGATGCGGTCGGCGTTCGAGCCGCGCGCGGTGACAATTTCGATGTCCGGGCGCAGGGCGCGGATCTGCATGATTCGGCGCTGTGAGTTGGCACCCACTTTGGCGCGCGAAGGCAGTTCCTGAATCGCGCCGAAGGTGGAGCGAGTGACCATGGCGTCGCGTGGGTCCACGCGGCCAATGGCGGCGGCGAGCGTGATGCCCGCAGGGAGCGCGATAGGGAAATCCTTCATGGGCTGCACAAAGATGTCGATCTTCTTGGTCATCAGCGCCTCGAAGCCTTCTTTAAGGATGAGGTGCTTGTGCGTGCCGACGGGCTGCGCGGTGAAGTCGAGTTCGCCGCGGTCGAGTTTCATATTGAGGTCGATGGGCGTCAGCGTGTCTTTGGTGTGTTTGGCAGCGAAAACGCGCAGGAACTCACCAATCAGCGTTTGGCCGAGTTCGGTGCCGCGGCCGCTGTAGTTGTAATCACCCACGGGAAATACGGGACCAGTGGGCTGCTTTTTGAGATCGGTTTTTTTGCTATCGCCGCGATCGCGCACCGGAAAATTACCGATGAAGTCGAGGCCCAAGTCGCGGGAGGTCGGGGAAGACGACGAGGAAGGGGTCTCTTCTTTTTTGCTCGAGCCGAGCAGCGAAGACACGAAAACACGTTTTTTGGGTTTGGCACTCGGCTTGCTCGCAACGCTCTTGGTTGGGGCGACTTTTTTGGTGGTCGTCTTTGGAGCGGCTTTGGGCGTCGCGGGCTTCTTTTTAGCGGCTGCTGCGGGCTTGGCGGGCTTTGTGGGAGCTTTCTTGACCGATTTGGGCGAGCTGCTGCGGGATTTCTTCTTGGCTACCATTGGTTTGAGGACGCCTCCATGCACGAGTGATAACTTCTAGCACTCGGCCACTAAGGTCTTCGTCCTGAACTTGTTCTAGCTCTTGAAGAAGGTGATGGCTTAGTTTGCCGTAAATGCTGTGGATGACATACTCTAGATCGGGGTTTGATTCCAGCTTCAAATCAGCGAGGGTATGCGCTTTCACTTCGGCAATGGCTTGCATGAGCTCCCGGCGGGCTGGTGCCGAGGAGTAGTGATTCCAGTCCTTTAGGCAGATCTTCATCTCGTCTTGGAGCAATTGCATGGCCACCGGTACGGCTTGAGCACGTTGGTGGTGACCCTTGAGGGAGCGATCGGAGAACTCGTCCACGTTGCGCACGATGTAGTGAGCGAGCCGATGCACATCTTCGCTGGCGTTGCGTGGGAGGCCCAGGTCGAGAATGATTTGGGGGCCTAGCTTGCTTTTGGTGGCTACGGCGCCCAGCACGGAGCGCGTTAGGATAGGTTCTTCAGCTCGGGTGGCGAGCACCGTGACATGCGAGGTGGAGACCTCGGCTGCAAGGCTCTCCAGACTGTAGCAGCTCACGCGTTCGGCCCAGGCGTGGTTTTGGATTTTCTCAAGGCTGCGGTTGATCCACGAAATGCGGCGAACGCCGAGGTTCCAGAACTTTTCCATCGCCTGCAGGGCCATGGTGCCCGCTCCCACGATCGCAATCTTCTTGTCCGAGAAGTCTTCAAAGACGTCGCTCAGGCCATCCACGGCCGCGTGAGCGATGCTCACCGTGCCTTCTCCGATGCGGGTGTTGGTGCGGATTTTTTTAGCCACGCGAAACGCCATCTGCGTGGCGCGGTCGATGGGGCCTGTGAGCAGGGCCAGATCGCGGGATTCGCGGACGGCGTCTTTCACTTGGCCGAGAATTTGGGTTTCGCCCAGCACTTCGGACTCGAGGCCCGAACACACACGAATGAGGTGCGCAAGGGCGGCCTCGCCTTGGTGGTGACTCAGGCTGGCTTTCATCTCCAGGCCCTGCGCGCTCGTTTTGCTCGAGGCCTCTATCCATTTTTCGATGAGCGCGTCGGGCGAGCTCGTCCAGCCGTAGAGTTCGATGCGGTGGCAGGTGGCCAGGTAAAAAAGACCTTCCTCTTCGGCGAGAGCCTGGTGCCAGAGGCGCAGGTTTTCGGCGCGTTGTTGCTGTTTGAGCGAGGCGCGCTCGCGCAGCGGGGCCGGATCCCCTTCTTTGGCGCTCAGGCTCCAGCAGTGCAGAGCATTCAAGAAATCTGTGTTCATTCGACAAACCACCTTACGGGAATGTGCCGAGTGTTGGCGTCAAGCGTGAGCAAGCAATAGAAGCCCAGTAAAAAGACGATGCTGAGGAGCAGGATGGCGATGTAGCGCGAGCGGTGACTCTTGTCGAAACGTTGCACCGCGAGCCAGCCGGCAATGAGCAGCGCCCAGAGGGTGATGCCCACAACAAATTTGGAGTCGGTGGCCCAGGCCCAACGGCTGTCGCCCTGACCGGCAAAGGCCCCTACCCCGGCGCTCCACTGGATGAATCCGTTGGTGGCCGCGAGCAAGAGACCGCAAGTCCACATGAAGGTGCCCATCACGAACGAGCGCAAGGCGATGCGCGAGGAGGCCTCGAGCGAGGGCAGGCGCAGGTGAAAGCCGCGGCGCTGCCACGAGCCCTTGCGAATGCGGCGCTCCCCCCAGAGCCAGAAGACGGCAAAGACCGCTCCTACCGATAAAAATGCGGCGCCCGCGGTGAGCAGGCCGGCGTGTGTCAGCGCGAGCCATTGCAGCGGACGTCCGAGCCAGGCGCCGTGTTGCGGTTCGTTAGAAAAGGCAAAGAGCCAATAGGAAATCCAGGCGCCGGCGAGCGCCCATATCAAAAGCAAAAGAGCGCGAGAAATTTTGGGATCGCGGATTTGAGCGCGGGCCGAAACCAGTATCACCGCCGTGCCCCACAGGATAGCCCCGAAGAGCGTTCCCATCAGGGCGCGACCTCCGGCCAGATCCATCACCCAAGGCATAAAAAATACGGCTAGGACTTCCAAATTCATAGTCAATTTGCGGTTTCAACGCTAAAGTAGCCGCCACTATGCCTCAAATTTCACCAATAAGCGACGCAAATTTTGATACCGAAGTTCTTGCCGAATCCGCGAAGCAACCCGTTCTCGTGGACTTCTGGGCAACTTGGTGTGGACCCTGCAAAGCGCTCGCGCCCAAACTCGTAGAACTCGCCGCCGAATTCGACGGCAAAGTGAAAATCGTTAAGATGGACGTCGATCAAAACCGCGCGTCTCCTGCCAAATTTGGCATTCGCGGCATTCCAACATTGATCCTCTTCAAAGACGGCAAGATGTTTGACCAAGTGGTCGGCAACCAGCCTAAAGAAGTTCTACAGGATCTCTTTAATCGCAGTCTATGAAAGGCACGCTGAGCGGGTCGCTCAAAAAGGCCCTCGGTCCGCGCGCCGAAGCGGTGATGATCGCTGTAGACGCGACCGAATCTGTCGATGAACTCATGCGCCGTCAGTTGGTGTATCCGCCTTCGATGTACCATCTCGGGCAGGCCGCTGTGGCCGCCCTGCTGGTGCAATCGCTTAGCGACGCCGAAGACAACGAACGCGTCGACTTTCAGTGGAAAATCGAAGACGGGCCTTTCGGAAACCTTGTGTCCGAATCGCTCGCCACCGCCAAGTACCGCGCTTCGATTGCCAAAACGCAAACCGACGAAGACACCTTTGGAAAATCGATGGGCACGGGCATTTTGCAAGTGCGACGCTCGAACGCCGAAGGCCGCCAGATCGCCGCGGGCATCGTGGAGTCTCGTGGTCACGTGGCTGAAGATCTCAGTGAATACCTTGAGCGCTCCGAACAAAAATCCTGTGCGGTAGGTCTCTACGTGAAAGTGGCATGGGACGAATCGCGCGGCAAAGAATTTCCCTTCAAGGTGGAACGCGCCGTGGGTTACCTCGTGCACATCTTGCCCTCTTCGAACGAGGCCGAACACAAAATGCATGTCGCCATGTGGGACAAACATCTCAAGGAACTCGGACCGCTCTCGCAGTGGGAACTTCCGCGCGATGCCGAAGCCACCACAAAAACCATCTTTTCGTTTTTAACCGGTCATCAAGAAAATCCGGTCTCCTTCACCTCGCCCGTGCAGATCTACTGCCCGTGCTCGGAGTCGCGAATCATGAAGGCGGTGGAATTGCTCACCCGTCGCGAAAAGAACTGGCTGCTTGAGGGCAAAGACCAGCAAGATCACGTTGAAGTTTCCTGCGAGTTTTGCGGAGAGATCTACGAAATCGCTAAAGACGAATTCAAAAAGCGCCGCAGCCCTCGCATGGGCTGATCGTGCTCATGGCGCTAAGGCGCGTCCACGGGATAGGTTTGTTTTAGGTACGGCTCCATGTTGTTCGTGTCCGCCGCACGCATCGGGTGCGCGGCGAAGGCTTCGTGGAGACGCAGTCGCTGCTCACGGCCCAAGAGCTCCGGCGGCCAAAACGTGATCATGTGCGAGGTGATCTTCTCCACGTGGTGGGGATCGTCAGCACTTCTTAAAGCGTTGAGCCCTAAGGTCCAGAACATTTCACGACTGACTTCATCGAGCGACCAGGGTTCGCGAAAACTCGTAAAGAAAAGCTGGGCCGCCTCGCCCGTGATTTGGGCTTCGTGCAGCTTGTGTAGCGCGCGGTAGCGCAGACCCGAATCGCCGAGGGCGTGACCTATGTGGAAGGCTACGGGCGCAAAGCCCAGATCAAGGCCTCGATCGGGATGGAATCTTTCGTGCACGATATTGAGAATCGCTTCGAGATAGGGCTCAGGGATGCGTTCTGCCCAGGCGAACTCGTCCCACTGAAGGAGTGTGAACTTTTGCGGGCTATTCTGTCCGCGGATCGTTTGCACATACCAAATCAGAAGGTCTTCAATCTGTTCGTCGCTGAGGCGAGTCGCTTTTGAAAGGTTCTCGAGTTCGCTGCGGTAGCGACCGGGCTTGTTGGAGTTTTGCAGCGATGCGATGAGCGCGTCGACACTGGGGGCGTGACTGCTGACGAGCAATTTGCCCCGGGCAAAATCGCGCACGGAGGTGTCGCTCGAAGTGGCCAAGGCTTCGAGGGATTCGACGAGGACTGGTACTCTGAGCTGGCTTTCGTCCAATTGTCGCAGGATGCTCAATACGAAGTGGTAATTCTTTAGGTGATGCGCGTGATCCAGCAGCTCGGCGAGTTGCGGAGAGCTGAGACCCTGGTGTTTGATGAGATGCAAAAAGAGCAGCTCACTCTGTCGACTCGCAGACTCGCGCGTGTCGCGGTTGAGATAGGACTTGATGAGGGCGAACTCTTCGGAGCTGGTGATCGAATGGGAACCGAAATGGTTCTCGTAAAAGGCAAAAAGCCAAGGCTGATCGCCCGCGATGGAGTAGTAAGGCTCGTGGAGGGCTTTGAGGGCAAGGAACTTGCGCAGCAACGGCGTATCGGCGCTCATGCCGAGGCCCATGCGGAACGTTGTGGCCATTTTGGAGTGGGGATTCTTTGCTGTGGCGCTAGCCACATACTCCAGTACCGCGGAGTACGTCTTTTCGCGCATGAACTCGTTGCTAAAGCCGCGAGGAACTCCTGGGTCCGCGGACTCGGCGATGTGGTTGAGGGTGTTCTCTACTGTGGGGACAAAGCCCTCGTCCGCGGGATCGACTTTGATCATGACCTGCAGCAATTCGAGCAGGCTTGGCGCCTCGGCATCCCTTCGCGCGCGGGCGAGCCACTTGCGTTGGATGCGCATGAACTCGTCGAGGTTGCCGCGTTGGCCCTTCACGCTAAGTTTGGGAATGAGATCCAAAATGGCTTGGCACTGAGCCGAACTTGCCATCGCTGAAGTGTTCACAGCGAGGGCCAAAAAAAACAAAAATAGGGCCTTCTTCACGGGCTTCTCTTCATAGTGGAGACCTCGATACGGGGTCAATGCGCGGAAACCCTTTGTGGGGCACTTTTGGAGCGATTAAGTTTTTTTAAGGAATCTTAATTCCCTCACACCTTGAGCCTTGCGGGAGCGAGCGCTAGACGAGGAAGCACTATGAAGAAAAATCTCCTCAAAAAATTGTCTTTTGCCTTAACCATCGCCCTATCCGTTTCGGCACTGAGCACGCTGGCTCGCGCCGAGAAAGAAGAAGAACCCGTGGAGCGCGCCAAGATCGTGCCCACCGAAGAAATCTACACCTGCCCGAAGTCTCTTGAGATGAATGCCGACGCCATCGAACAGAACATCGCACACTACATCAAAGAAAAACAAATCACCGTGGCAGCCAAGCTTGCGGCTGACTGTGCTGTTTGGGGATCGAACATCGACGTGGCCATCATCTCGCCCGTGAGTGAAGCGTTCAGCGCCGATTTGGCAAAAGCCCTAAAAGATGAGCAGAAGAACGAACTCAAAGCCAAGCTCAAGCTCTGCAGCGACCGCTACACAGGTGGTGTGGACGGCGATGGCTTTCCCAAAAACGGCAGCATGGGCGCTTCGGCGTCCGCTCACTGTTCGCTCAAAGTTTATTCGGCCTACGATTCGCTCTACGGACCGCGCGATCTCTAAGCCCCTTGTGATTTGACTCTTGCATAAAAAAAGCCCCGGACTCTCGATCTGAGAGTCCGGGGCTTTTCATTTTAGTGGCTGCGAATCGCCTAGGCCTTGGCGGCGATTTGGCGGAGCACATAAGGCAAGATGCCGCCGTGCTTGTAGTATTCGACTTCGATCGGAGTATCGATTCGGCAAACGACGTTGAACTTTTGTTCTTTGCCGTTTTTCTTGGCGATGACTTCGAGCTTCTGGCGGGGCTTGAGGCCCGCTTCGATGCCGAGAATCGAGAACTCTTCGGTGCCGTCAAGGCCGAGTGAACCGGCGGTTTGACCGTCTTCGAAGCAGAGCGGGAGAACGCCCATGCCCACGAGGTTCGAGCGGTGAATGCGCTCAAAGCTCTCGGTGATTACGGCGCGCACGCCGAGCAGCTGGGTGCCTTTGGCAGCCCAGTCACGCGAGGATCCCGTGCCGTACTCTTTGCCGCCGATCACAACGAGTGGCACTCCGGCTTTTTTGTATTCCTGAGCGGCGTCGAAGACCGCGACCTTTTCTTTGCCTGGGGAGAGAAGGTTCAGCGTGTAGCCGCCCTCTTCACCGCCGAGCATGAGGTTCTTGATGCGCACATTGGCGAAAGTGCCGCGGGTCATGATGCGGTCGTTGCCGCGACGCGAGCCGTAGGAGTTGAAGTCTTCGACCTTCACGCCTTCACCAGTGAGGAATTTGCCGGCCGGGGTGGCGGCCTTGAAAGATCCCGCGGGCGAGATGTGGTCCGTGGTGACCGAATCCCCAAGCAGCAACAGGGCGCGCGCGTTTTTGATGTTGGTCACGGCGCTGGGCTGTAGCGAGAAGCCGCTGAAGAAGGGAGGCTCCTGGATGTAGGTGCTATCGCCTTTCCAGTCGTAGAGATCGCCCGTGGCGGTCTGGATGTTGTTCCAGTCGGGGTTCTGCTTGTCGACGCCCTTGTAGAGACGCGTGAAGGCTTCGGGTTTGAGCGAAGCGTTGAGCGTGTCTTGAACTTCTTTTTGCGTCGGCCAGATGTCCTTCAGGAAAACGTCCTTGCCGTTTTTGTCTTTGGTGAGGGGTTCTTTTTCGGGATTGAAATCCACGCGCCCGGCAATGGCAAAGGCCACCACGAGCGGAGGGCTCATGAGATAGTTGGCTTTGATTGCGGGGTGAACGCGCGCTTCAAAGTTGCGGTTGCCCGAGAGTACCGAGGCGGCTACGAGGTCGCCCTCAGTGATGGCCTCTTCGATAGGAGTCGCGAGTGGGCCCGAGTTCCCGATACAGGTCGTGCAGCCATAGCCCACAAGGTTGAATCCGAGTTTGTCGAGGTGAGTTTGGAGACCCGCCTTTTCGAGGTAATCGGTGACCACGCGTGAGCCGGGAGCGAGCGAGGTTTTCACAGTGGGGGAAATCTTCAGTCCCAGTTCGTTGGCTTTTTTGGCCACAAGGCCTGCGGCAACCATGACCGAAGGGTTCGAGGTGTTGGTACATGAAGTGATGGCGGCGATGAGCACCGAACCGTTGCGGATGCTCTGGCCTTCGAGTTTGGCGAAGCCGCGCGCGGAGGCGTTCTTGAGAGCGAGGTTCTGCCCTTTGAGGTCTTCTTTCTTCTTGCCGAAGCCGCCTTCGCTCTTGGCAAGGTCAAAGAGCTGCGTGAACGAAGCTCCGAAATCGCTCAGCACCACGCGGTCTTGCGGGCGTTTGGGGCCGGCCACGCTGGGCTGGATGCTGCCGAGGTCGAGTTTGATGACCTTGGTGTACTTGATCTTGGTCGAAGCTTTGGGAATTCCAAAAAGTCCTTGGGCTTTGTAGTAGTCGCCCACGAGTTTGACGTTCTCTTCGGAGCGGCCGGTGTCTTTGAGGTAGCGCAGGGTTTCGTCGTCGATGCCGAAAAAGCCCATTGTGGCGCCGTATTCAGGGGCCATGTTCGCGATGGTCGCGCGGTCAGCGAGCGCCAGTGCGGCAGCGCCTTCGCCGAAGTACTCGACGAATTTGCCCACAACTTTTTCCTTACGCAGCACTTGGGTGATGGTGAGCGTGAGATCCGTTGCGGTCACGCCTTCGCGCAGTTTTCCGCTGAGTTCCATGCCCACCACTTCGGGAGTGAGGAAATAAATCGGCTGACCGAGCATGCCGGCTTCGGCTTCGATACCGCCCACGCCCCAGCCCACAACGCCGAGTCCGTTGATCATGGTGGTGTGCGAGTCGGTGCCCACGAGAGTGTCGGGGTAGACCATGTCGCCGCTCTTCAGAACGCCGCGAGCCAGGTACTCAAGGTTCACTTGGTGAATGATGCCGACGCCTGGAGGAACCACTTTGAAGGTTTCAAAAGCGCCTTGACCCCATTTGAGGAATTCATAGCGCTCTTTGTTGCGTTCGAATTCGATCTTGAGGTTTTTGGTGTAGGAATCCACGTCGCCAGCGAAGTCCACTTGCACCGAGTGGTCCACCACGAGATCCACAGGCACAAGCGGCTCGATGGCCTTGACGTTCTTGCCGAGTTTTTTCATGGCATTGCGCATGGCCGCGAGATCTACGAGCAGAGGCACGCCTGTGAAGTCCTGGAGCACGATGCGTGCTACGGTGAAGGGAATCTCTTCTTCAGCGGGCTTTGCGGCGTTCCATGCGGAGAGAGCTTTGATTTCGTTGTCGGTGATGGCCGTGCCGTCGGCGTTGCGCAGTACAGACTCGAGCACGATGCGCAGCGATTGCGGCAGCGTCTCAAGATCGATGCCGAGTTTCTGCGCGAGCTTCGGCAGCGAGTAAAAACGGTAGTCTTTACCGGCGGAGCTGAACTGGGCTGCGGTGGATTTTTGGATTTCGGTTTTGGCTTGATAATGTTCCGACATGCTGAAGCGTATTCTTCTACAAATTGGCCGAATTGTCACGACTTTGCCGGGCATTTAGAACGCCGGCTTATTGACAATTTCACTCAATAAGGGGAAGCGAAAAACTATTTCACGTCACATTCTTTGGCGGTCGCGGGTTGAGGTTTTTTGGGCAAAAGTGCCTTGGCGCCGGCGGGAAGCTGGGAGCGAAATTTCTTCATGTTGAGTCGCTGCGTCGGTGGCTTGGAGCTCAGGTCTTTTTCTTTGGGCGCTTTCATATGTCACTTATCGGCGCGAGGTGTGGCGAGAGGGTGGCGCGGATATGACATTCCTGCCACAAGGCCGCTTAAGCGGCATTGCGGGACTTGGCGCCCACGCCCACCTTGCGGAAGGCGTAACCCGCACCGGTGACGGTGTGGATGTTGTGATCGGCGGCGGAGATCTTTTTGCGCAAGCGGCTCACCTGGGAATCGATGGTGCGGTCGAGCACGTGGACGTTGGCGCCCCACACTGCTGTCATGATTTGTTGGCGCGAGAGCACTTGGTCTTCGTGGCGCATAAAATAGTGCAGAAGTTTGAACTCGAGCATCGTCACGTCGACGCTGCTCTCGCCACCCTGTTCGCTGGCGACGATCACGCGGTGGGTGGCGGTGTCGAGGCGCAGTTGTCCGCGCTTGAGTCCGCCGCCCTGGCCACCCAGCAGCCGACGCATGCGACCGTCCACGCGGGCGCGCAGTTCGGTGGGGCTAAAGGGTTTGGTGATGTAGTCCTCTGCGCCCAGCTGAAAGGCGTGGAGTTTGTCGTGGTCTTCGCTGCGACCGGTGAGCAGGAACACCGAAGGCACGCCTTCTGTGTCGCCACCGAGAACTTCGGAGACGAGCTCAAAACCCGAACCGTCGGGCAGCATGAGGTCCACGAGGAGCAGGTCGAAACGTTCCTCCGCGAGATGCCGACGGGCCTCAGCGATGCTCATGGCCACGCGCAAGACGTACTTCGAGCTAAAGAGCGATTCGACGATTTTGATCGTGTCTCGGCTGTCTTCGACAAGTAGCAAGCGTTGCATACCCCACTTATCGGCAGATCGTGGCGCGAGCCTTATGGCTCGTGCCGGGGCGTCATTTTAATGCCGGCTGGGGTTCGGGCGGGTGCTTGGCGTCCCACCAGTCTTCGATGATCTTTTTCACGATCGGGCCGGCCACCGCCGAGCCCGCGCATTCGTGCATCCCGAAGGCCACGACCACGATTTCAGGCTTGTCGATGGGGGCAAAGCCCGCAAACCAGCCATGGTGGCGGCGGTTGAAGGGCAATTGGGCGCAGGGCTTGAAAAGATCCGCCCGATTGGCGCTCATGACCTGGGCCGTGCCGGATTTGCCGCCGATTTGCACCTTTTGCGAGCGCACGGCGTAGTAGCCCGTGCCGTGCGGTTCGTTGACCACCTGGCGCAGACCTTCGCGAACCTTGTCGAGATCGCCGGGTTCAAGTTTGGTGCGGCCCACAAGTTCAGGGCCGCGCGATTCAATCACATTGCCCTGAGAGTTCTCCACGCGCGAGACGATGTAAGGGCGGTAGAGGTTGCCGCCGTTCACGAGAGCGGCGTAGGCCTGCGCCAGCTGCAGCACGCTTACGATGGTGGCCCCTTGGCCGAGAGCTACGGAGAGCGTCTCACCCGGGAGCCAGTCGGCGCCCTGCGTGCGGCGTTTCCATTTTTCTTCGGGCATCAAGCCATCGGTTTCGCCCGAGAGTTCGATTCCGGTTTTGGAGCCCACGCCGAGAGATTTGGCCATGTCGGCGAGCGCGCCGATGCCGATCTTGGCGGCAATGTTATAGAAGTAAACGTTGCAGCTGTACTTGATGGCCGTCACGAGATCCACCTCACCGTGACCACCTTTTTTGTGGCAGCTAAAAATGCGACTACCGAATTTGTAATAACCCGGGCAGAAAACGCGGGTCTGTGGGCTGACGACTTTTTCTTTGAGTCCCGCCAACGCGGTGATCACCTTGAAGGTGGATCCGGGCGGGAAGTGATCTTGGATGGCCTTGTTGCGGAGCGGGCCATAGGGGTTCTTCACAAGGCTCGTCCAGATCTCCGAGCGCGTGTCGAGCACGAGGTTCGGATCAAAAGACGGTTTGGAGAGCATGGTGAGCACCTCGCCCGTTCGAGGGTCGAGGGCGACGACGGCGCCCATCTTGCCTTCCATGGCGCGCGTGGCGGCGTCTTGCAAATTCTGATCAAGGGTCAGCACAAGATTGTTGCCGGCTTTGGGCTCCACTTCGGTGTCTTTGAGCTTTAAAACCTGCGAAGCGTTGGCACCGGCCGTGATGCGGTGACCGTGGGCGTTCACCACCACGTAGCGCGCGCCATCCACGCCGCGCAGAGATTTTTCCCACTGCTTCTCGAGGCCCGCGCGGCCGATGAGGTCGCCCGTTTGGTAGCCGAGGCCGCGTTTTTTGGAGGCGTCGAGGTCGCGATTGTTCACTTCGGAGAGGTAACCGATAAGGTGCGTGTCTTTTTCTTTTTCGAGATAGACGCGACGGATGCGCGGGGTGACGTCGATGCCGGGCAGATCGGTTTTGCGCGTTTCCACTTGAACGGTGGTTTCCCAGGGTGCGTCTTCGATCAGCGTTACCGATTCAAAGCGCTGCACGAGCTTGCGTTTTTCGTTGTACGAAGTCCAGAGCTTCTCGAAGGGGATTTTTACGAGTTTCGCCAGGTCCTGTACGGTTTGCTTGGGGTCGGGCGAGAACTGCGAGTTGATGGTGATGTCGATCTGCATGCGGTTGTCCACGAGCAGGCGACCATGACGATCGTAGATGCGGCCGCGGGGACCGGGGAGTTTTTCTTTGCGCACCGACTGCTGCTGCGAGAACTCGAAGTAGGTTTGGCCTCGGTAAATTTGCAAATAGAACAGTCGCGCCATGAGCGCCACGAAAACCAGCAGCACGGCGGCCGACAGGATCGGAAACTTCTCTTGAAACTCTTCAATCGCTTCGCTTTGACCTAGCACGACTCTAACCCACCCTTACAATCCCGGACGCAATTCGCGCGCGTCTTCAGCTTCGTGGCCAAACATTTCGTCCCATTTGATGAGCATGGGGAACATGAACCATCCGATGGCAAACATCAGCGACGAGTTCAAAATGAGGTGAAAGAAATAGTACCAGGTCATGGATACGGGCTGGCCGCGGCTTGAGGAGATCGTAAAGATCCACGCTTTCATGAGTACGGTGACGAGCACGCAGAGGTACGAAAAGCTACGACGGTTTTCGAGTGTGAAGGCCGTGACGATGGATTTGCACACCAGAGTGGCGACAAAAGCCGCCGAGATGTAAACCATCGGAGCGACGCTTGAGGCGAGCGAAGAAAAGGTCGAAAAAAAGAGGCATAGCCCCGCCGCGACGAACCACGAACGCGTGACCGCCGAATAGGTGAGAAAAATGGCCAGGAGTGAGATCGGCGCAAAGAAGTGAGGCAATTCGGAGATCACGCCGATCTCGAAGGCCTGCAGCACCGCTAGAATCACTACCAGGAGCGACCACTCGACGACGTGCTTGTTCATCGCGCCGCCGCCTCCGGAGTCATGGCTGAAGCCGGAATGCGTGAGGTGCCGGGTAGGAGCACCACGACCTCTTCAAGTTTGCCGAGGTCCACCGAAGCTCGGATCTCCGACTTCTGCAGAACGCCCGCGATGGGACGGCTCACCGAAATTACGGTGCCGATGAGAAGGCCTTTGGGAAAAACGCCGTCGATGCCGCTTGTGAAGACGTCATCGCCCACGCGCACGTCTTCGGCGCGGTCGAGATACTTGAGTTCCGCGGTCAGGGGCGCACCCGCGCCTTCGACCATCACACGCGATCGCGAGCGGGCCACCACGCCGTCCACCACGTGAGTGGCATCGTCGACGGCCACAAAGAGCGACGAGTCCGGATACACGCGCATCACGGTACCCACGATGCCCTGCGGGCTGATCACCGGTAATCGTTCGCGGATGCCTTGATTGCTGCCCACATTGATAAAGAAGCCGGCGCGTTCGACGCTCGTGTCTTGGCCGATCACCGAGGCGATGACCTTTTGGAAGGTTTCGGGTGCTGGCATTGAGATGAGCTCGCGGAGACGGGCGTTTTCGGTTTCGATCTCTTTGGAGGAGATGATCTGGCTCTTTAGTTCCTGGTTTTCGCGCTGGAGGATTTCATTCTGCTCCGCAGCATTTACCAGGTTGATGTAGCCGCCCCACACGTGATCCACCCCGCCTTGGGTGCCTTTAAAGAGCTTGGCGATGGGATGCACAATGTAAGCGTCTACCTTGTCGAGCAGGTGAAAACGCGGAAGCTCGGTGCGAAACAAGAAGAGTGGAAGGATGGGAACCAGGAAGAGACTGATGACGGCGATCACGCGCTTATTGCGCTTAAAGAAATTCGTTAGAATCATGGAATACCCTAATTAAACCCTCTACTTTTGATCATAGCAGAGAAAGTCGCTACGGCCAGCGTTGGGGCCCACAGAAAATTCAAAGTCTTCGGCGGGCCCGATTGACATGGGCCGGCTTTGTATCCGAGAGTAGCGAGAATATGTTGGGATTTTTTAGAGAGAATCGTTCACTGATTTGGATTATCGGCGGTCTCGCCATGGCGGGCCTCGTGCTCTCGATGGTGGGTACCGGAGTGACCATGGGCACGCTCGGTAGCGGCCTGGGTCAGAATACGGCCGCAATGGTGGATTCCGAAAAGATCTCCGTTCAAGAACTCATGATGCAAGTGAACCGCCAACGCGAACAGATGTCGGCTTCGATGGAACAGTACCTCGGCCCCGACGCTTCTAAGAATCGCGACTTCGTGAACCAACTCCTGCGCGCTCAGTTGCGCCCCGACCGCGTCCTCAGTGACATGGTCAACCGCAAGCTCTTTGTGGTGACTGCCGAAGCCAATGGCGCGGTGGCCGCACCAGCCGCAGTTCGCAAGACTCTCGGCGAGATTCCGGCTTTTCAAAAGAATGGCAAATTCGACGTGCTCACCTACAAGCAGGTGCTCACCGCGAACGGCCTGACTCCCGGCGGATTCGAAAAGGACGTTAAGGACCAAGTGCTCGTGCAGTGGTTCCAGGACGCCTTCATGTCCTCGCTCTCTTCGGTATCCGATGCTGAGCGCCGCAGTCTTGAAGAAGCCACCAAAACTTACGTTTTTGAAACGCTTACCATTGATCCTGCGACCTTCTCCGAACCCAAGACGGTCTCCGAAGACAAAGTGCAGGAGTTTTTGGCGAACAAAGACTCCCTCTCTAAAATTGAGCAGTACTACAATTCGAACCGCGCCGAATACGAGAAGCCCGAGCAGATTCGCGCGAGCCACATTCTCGTGAAGGCCGAAGACGGTGAGAAAAAGATCAAAGAGATTCGCGAGCAGATCGCTTCTGGCAAGGTCAGCTTTGCCGAAGCTGCAAAAAAGTTCTCTACCGACGCTTCCAACGCCAACAAAGGCGGCGATCTGGGCTTCTTTCCGCGCGGTGTGATGGATCCAGCTTTTGAAACGGCCGCTTTCGCTCTGACCACCGAGAACAAACTCAGTCAGCCCGTGAAGTCGTCTTTTGGATGGCACCTTATCGAGCTCGCGGCGCGCCAGGCCCCCGAAAAGCGCTCGCTCGAGAGCGTCAAACATGAGATCGGTCGCAAACTCGCCCTCGAAGACGCTCGCAACACCAATGCCAAGGCCTGGGCCAAAACCTACCTCGACAAGGGCGTCGCGCCTTCGGAGAGCGAAGCCAAGGCCGCTGGTCTTGCGTGGAAAACCCAAACAGGCTGGTCTCCTATGGACCCACGCCTGGGTGATTTGGGCTCTATTGAATCGCACATGAACGATGTGCTCTCGCTGAGCGCCGACAACGCTTTTCTTAAAAAGGCGCTGCCCTTTGGCAACCGTCTGGTGCTTCTCAAGCTCAAGTCGGCGAGTGTTCCTCCCCGCGATCCCAATGCTCCTGTAGGCCTTGATAAGGCCGGCGAGGCGTTTAGCTTTTATTTTGAAGAGCTGCGCAAAACCAAGGAAGCCTCCAAAGACATTAAGATTTCTCAGCAGGCGCTGCAGGCCGTTGAGGCTCAGCTCCAGCAAGCCGGACTCTAAGCCGGCCCCCTACCCGACCAAGCGACATGGATTTGGCGCTTGGTCGATTGCTCAAAACTGCTAGGCTAATGATATATGGTCTTTGGCAAGCCTTCTTCACGTGGATTATTAGCACCAATGCTGCTCCTTGCGGCCCTCGCGCATGGCGCGGGCATGGGACGTTTTTTTAGCGGCAACAAGAGTGAGGCCGCGCCCAAACGCGAAGTCGGGGAGCGCCGTGAAGCCGAGCGCCCCGCAGCCGTAGAGCCCGCCCAGCAACCCATCGAGCGCACGCCCGGATTCTCTTCCTCACCCGTGGTGCTCGGCGTGGACGCCAAAGGCAATTTCGGCATCACGAGCGTGGATCGCAATCACGAAACTACCAAGCAGTGGATCAAAGAAGGCCGCCTCACCGAAGAGCAAATTCGTCGCATCGAAGGCGGCGAAGCGGTGAACGTCGAACTGCCCGACGCGCACTAGGTTTTTGGTTCTGTAATACAAATCCAAAGCATGTAGGTAGTGGATACCGCCAGCGCGGCGTATAGATAAACCGTGGGCAACACGTTGAACGCGTCCAGGTAACCGAGGCTAAGAAAATTTTGTGCGCGGTTCGAGCCCACGTAGTGAAGATCGATCACCTCGCCCGTGCCACGGCGATGCTTGAGGGTGAGGTAAAGCGCATTCAGCGAGGGTGACAAGTTGAAGGGCCAGGGAAAGCGCAGCGAGGTGTGCTGTTCAAGCACGTTGCAGAGGCCTTCGGTACAGCCATCAGCATAATAACGAGTAGGAACCACGGTGAGACCTTCTTTGAGGGAGGCCAACTCTTCGGCGCTCACTTTAATTCCAAAGGCCACGTAACCGCGCCCGCTGCGGCCGTAGGCCGCCCAAGCGGAGATCATTTCGTGCGAATCGGAATAGCTAGGATCGCGGCCCGAAAGGGTGTACACGCGCTCACCCACTTGAAGTTTGGTGGTGCCGTGCACTTGCATGATGGTTTTGGGGTACCAAAGGATGTTCACCGTATTTTCATTAGGGGGCCTGGCGAGCGAACGGTAAGCGGCGCGGTCGGTGCTCATGATCTGATCCATCACCTTTGCACAACGAGGTTTTTCGGCGTGGGCCGGGGCCAGGATCCTGCAGGCGCAGAGAATCGCTATACTCGTCCGAAGCCCTGCATTTGCCATTGGGAGTACATGCCCGCAAATGCGAAAGGGTGTCAAGCGGGACTTTCCGCCTGACACCCTTTGGGTTTTTTTTGTTAGGAAATTCGCGCTTAGAAATTCTTCAAGAGAGTGAAGAAGTAAACTTCGCTCGTGTATTTCACTTTTTCGTCGCCCAGAGTTTCAAAAGGCTTCGTTTCGTTCTGGGTCATGCGCATGCCCACGCGCACACCGAATTGCGGCGAGAAGGCGAGCTCTAAGCCGGCTTCGCCGTAATAACCAAAGTCGAGCAAGTTGTCTTTGAGTTTGGGATCCGAGCCACCGCTGATGTTGTCGTCTTCGTAGGTCATCATGTAGTAGCCGCCGAGACCGCCGCCTTCGACATAAGGACGGAACCAAGATTCGGTGAGCAGTTTGAAACGCAGACCGAGGCCACCTTGGAAGATATCCGATTTGAAACCGACGTTGGATCCCGTGTAGGTCGTGCTGTTGAGTCCGGTGTAGTTGTAGTTCGTCTCACCTTTGGTGCTGAGGTACGAGAGCGAGAGGGTGATGAAAAGGTTCATGGCGCCCACGCCCTTTTCGATGCCCACGGTTCCATAGACGCCTTGGTCCATGGTGAAGTTCGCAGCCGGGTGCTTGATGTCGAAGAGCACGATGCCCGCGCCCGCCGAACCCGAAACTCCTGTGGGGTTCACTTTAAAAGACTGAGCCAGCGCGCCGGTGCTGAGAGCCAGGCCGCCAAATACAAAGAGGGCAATTTTGAAGAGGCTATGTTTCATACCCCCTATTTCGACCACTCCACGAAATCTCTTTAGGCGCCCGACTCCCCCGCATCCCGGCAGCGCGTCAAAGGCGCGCCATACTGGGCTTTATAGCCCTTTGACGACGCTATCGATGGCCTTGAGGGATTTTAGCATCTCGCCCATTTCGTGCAGGGGCACCGAGATGGGGCCATCGCAGAGGGCGTTTTCGGGATCGGGGTGCGTTTCCATAAAGATCCCATCGATGCCCGTGGCGAGCGCAGCGCGCGCCAGGGGTGCGATCATGGACTTCAATCCGCCACTCGAAGTGCCGCGTCCTCCGGGCACTTGCACGGAGTGCGTGGCATCGTAAACCACCGGCACGCCGAACTTGCGCATCTCCACAAGCGACATCATGTCGGTGATCAAGCGGTTGTAACCGAAGGAAGCCCCGCGCTCGCAGAGCAACACTTTGTCGTTGCCCGCGGCGCGCGCCTTTTCGACGATGGCGCCCATGTCCCAGGGAGCCATGAACTGACCTTTTTTGATATTGAGCACCCTACCCGTGCGCGCAGCGGCTACCACGAGGTCTGTCTGTCGGCAGAGGAATGCGGGAATCTGAATGATGTCCGCCACAGCGGCAACGCGTTCAACCTGAGTGGTTTCGTGCACGTCGGTGATCACGGTGACGCCGAGTTCACCTTTGATCTTCTCGAGTCCGCGCAGCGCTTCGTCCATGCCGAGTCCGCGAAAGGAGCCCGCGCTCTGGCGGTTGGCCTTGTCAAAGGAACATTTCAAAATCCACGGAATCTGCAGCGAGGTGGTGAGGCTTTTAAGTTCTTTTGCGGTGTCGCGCACCATTTCGAAGGATTCAAAAGAATCCGGTCCGGCCATCAGCACAAAGGTGTTGCGGCCGCCCCACTCGATCTTGCCAGAGGGAGTGTTGAAAGAAACGGTGCGTGAGAGGGGAGCGAATTTTTGCAGTGCGGATTCCATTGGGGGACAAATCTAGGGAGCTGCGGAGAGATCGTCAAGGGGGATCAATCCACAGAGCGGAAACGCTGGTACGCGTAATCGGCGCTTTGGCGGAGAGGTCCGGGCGGAATTTGGCTGCGAAGCGCTTCGAGCCCCTGCCGAACTTCGAGAGGAATCTCGGCGGGCTTGCAGAAGAGGTACACTTCCCGAACGACTTTGGTGAGAACTTCGGCGGGGGCACCCTGACTTCGCTCGACGATATCTGTGATCATTTTGAAATTTTTAAAGGAACGTGCAACCTGGGTCGCGAGCGGGGCGAGTTCGGGATCTTCGGCGACCTCACGCATGAAAGCCCCGTGCACTTCGGCGGTGTAACCGGGCTTCAGGTTCGCGCCCCAAAAATCGATGCGCTGCCAATCAATGGCACCAAAGATCTCAGATTTCTTGGGAGCGTTTTTCAGCATGCGTCCCCAGTTGATCTTCAGGTCGTTTCGCTGCCTCGTGCTCAGGAGATCGATGCTTGGCAAAGCCGAGAGTGCGGAGATGGCCTTGCGGGCGATGGCGGGATCTTCTGAATCCCCAAGTTTGACCACAGCGCGGATGGTGGCGGCCGAGGGTTTGGGGTGGAGCAGCGCGCGAGCGGTGGGCAGCCACATGGGATCTGAAGGATCGCGAAAGATTTGTTCGAGGTAGCCTTTCACTTTTGAGTGCGTTTCGGGCACGGGCCACGTGATGAGGTCGCCGAAAAGGGAGGCGTCGTCGATTTCCGATGCGTACACCAGAGTTTCGTAGAGTTGGCGATCGCTGAGATGACCGTCTGAAGTCGCGATGGCGAGGATGTCGAGGGCGTTTTGAGCTTCGTGCGGTTCCCGGCTCAGCAGGTGCGATTTGACGATCGCGAATTCGTGGTCCGAAAGCCTCGAAGAGTCGCTCAGCAGAGTGCTTGTGACGAGCGTGTCCCAAGGTTTTTTGGGGCGTTCGATTTTTTCGTCGCCGTTGGGAATGATATCGTTGTCGCTTTTGTACGCGCTCCCTTTGCGTTCGTGCAGAATCTGCCACAGCACGTATTCTCGCAGCGCTGGATCGTTGAGCATGTAGCGATGGCCGAGGCGAAAGAAATGACTGATCTCAGGAGAACTGGGACCTGGTTTCGCGGAGGCCACAAGCTTGAGCAAACGGTTGTAAAAATCTTCGATCGCGCGCCCTACCTCACTTTCTGTTGCGGAATATGGCTTGCCCAGCAGCTTGAGGGCTTCGACGAGTCGTTGCTTCTGGGCGATGTTGCGCGGCGCGGGGTTGTCGAGAATCTCGAGGATCTCGTTGGCGCGCGCATAGAATTCTCTCGAGCCTTCTTCGGCGCTAAGTAGAGCACGCAGGGGCTCGGCCGCCGATCGACCGTCTTCAGTTTTGAGGGTCGCTAAAAATTTTTCATAGTTCAGGAGGTATTCCTTGAGCTTGGCTTGTTCCTCAGAGAAGCGCATGGCGGGCATGGCGTTCAGAATGCGCCAGCAGGTGGCAGTCACATGGGCGGGAGCGGCATCCATGGCGTGCGCCCGAGCGGAGATGGCGAAGATCCCAAGTATCGTTAGCGCTAAGCCTCCGAGTCTCGCCATAGGACTATGATAGCAAAGAAACTTGAGTCGGGGCGGCAAATCTTTGGCCCAGTCTAAAGAGAGGCTTCCATTTGCTTTTCGATTTCGATCACGCGTTCGAGGCTCTGGTTGTGGAACTTAACACTGCTGCCAGAGGGCAGACGCAAGGCAATTTCGGCATTCAGGGCTTTGTTAATGGCACGGGCGTCGAAGTCGAGCCCGTCGTGAGCGCTTATGAAAGATTCCAGGGGGATCTTCACCACGCATTCGAGATGCTCAAAGCCTAGGGTATAGGGCGCACCGGCTTTGGGCGAGGGGATTTCGAGGCAATGAATTTCTCGTCCGAGAGTGCGTACCGGCTCGTTGAGTTTGTAGGTGGCGATGGGCCGGCCGTTGACAAGAGCCTCGGAGAGCAGCTTACCGAGTTCGGAGAATTGAGCGCAGTAGTGACGGTATTGCGCTTCGGTCTCCACGCGCAAGCAGAGGTGATCGATTTCAAGCTCGCTCAGGTCCAGTCCCACGGAGGCGGCTTCGCGCACGGTGCGTTCTACGAAGGCCGGAGCTTCTTGCAAGTAGTCTCGCGCATCCATATCAGGCAAATCCTCGCGCCCAAGCGAGATCCTCGGGGGTGTCGATGCCACGATACGAAGATTTCCCACTCGGCGGAGGCACTTCGTCGATCACAAAGGGAATGTCGAGGTAGAGTGCGCGCAGCTGCTCTAGCATTTCGGTTTGTTCCCAGGTCGAGGTGGGCGAAGTGCAAAAGGTTCGCAGCGCCGCGGGGCTGTAGGCGTAAATGCCGATGTGGCAGAGCGCCGTGGAGCCGAGCTGCGGCTCTACGCGGGAGAAGGGAATTGCGTGGCGCGAAAAATACACCGCGCGTCCGGAGTGGGAGCGCAGCGCCTTGACGCACTGGATGGCGCTGAGGTCCTTGAGCTCGGTGAACGCGTGACCGGCCGTCCACACGCCCTCGAAGCCTGCGTGAGTGGCAAAGTGCTGGCGCGCGCTCTCGAGTATGTCGTGCGAGAAAAAGGGCATGTCACCTTGCAGGTTGATCACAGCGGCGATGTCTTCGTCGCGCAGGTTTTTTTGCTTTTTGAGTGCGGTGTAAGCGGCGTGCACCCGATCGGTGCCGCTTGGCAGAGCCGGATCCGTGAGCACCACGTCGAGTCCAGGAAAGGTTTCCTTCAGGTGACGCACGGATTTGTCGTCGTCCACTGCGGCGCAGATGATGATCTCTCGTTTGCCATTGGCGTAATTCACCACGCCGCGCATGGTGCGCTGGGCGAGCGAGGCGCCGGCGATGTCGGCGTAGATTTTTTCGGGCACGCGCACCGAAGCGCGACGCAAAGGAACAACGATGATGAGCTTTTTATTTGTCATAAGTGTTTACAGCATGTCGTGCACGCGCACGACCCCTTGAAGTTTTCCGTCGCTGTCGATGACAGGGGCGCAGTAGACTTTTTTGCTGGGCGACTCCATGAGCGCAATGCCCTCGTCGATGAGAAGGTCCGGCGACACATGGGTGAATTTGGTGTTCATGATGCTGCTCACCGGGGCGCTGAGGTTGTCCCCTCGCACGATGGCACGGCGTATGTCACCGTCGGTGACCACGCCCTGCACGTGCATCGCCTGGTCCACAACGCAAAAGGCGCCTGTGGGGTATTGTCCCATGAGGGCGGCGACTTCTTTGATGCTCATTGTCTGTGGGCCGAAAGCCGTGGCGTCGAGTGGCACCAAGATCTCAGAGATCTTTTTGTGCAGACGCTTGCCGAGGGCTCCGCCTGGATGGAACACGGCGAAGGAATCGCGGTCGAAGTCGCGGTACTGCGCGTACGAGGCCATGAGCGCGTCGCCCAGGGCGAGCGTCACGGTGGTGGAAGCTGTGGGCAAGAGGTTCATCGGGCACGCTTCGCGCTCCACGCTGGCGTCGAGCACCCACTGGCAGGCCTTGGCGATGGGCGACTCTTTGTTGCCTGTGATCGCCACCACTTCAGTTTTGCCAGTGATCCATGGGAGGAGCGAGAGCAGTTCGGCCGAGGTGCCGCTCTTGGAGATGAGAAAGACCACATCTCCTTCTTTAAGCGCGCCCAAATCACCGTGGATGGCCTCAGAGGGGTGCATGAAGATCGCCGTCACCCCGGTGCTCATAAACGAAGCGGCGAGCTTGGCGGCGATGTAGTGGCTTTTGCCGACGCCCATGAAGACGAGCTTCTTGGATCGCGTGTGGGCGCGGTCGATGCGCTCGATCACCTGGGCAAATTCAGGACCGAGGCGCTGCGCGCAGGCCTCGATCGCTTTCGCCTCGATCGAGAGAAGTTCCTTGGCGGTGTTTACCAGACTCGCAAACTTTTCACTCATGGGGCTGAATCATTGTAGAAGCGCGCGATTTTGGCAAGTGAGGGGGCCGGTGCAAATCGCGATCCGTGCTTGGCCTCAAGCTTTTTCAGCGTTTCTACAATATACGGCACGCCTACGGAGTCGGCGTAGCGGAGCAGGCCACCGCGAAAGGGGGGGAAACCCGTTCCAAAGATCATCGCCAGGTCCAGCATTTCGGGGCTCTGGACAATCTTGTCGTCGAGCAGTGCCCGTGCCGCTTCGTTGATCATCGGGAAAATTTGTCTTTCGACGATCTCTTTGTCCGATTCGGCGCGCTTGGACTTGGCTGAGCCGCCGTGCACCACTTTGTTCACAAAATCCGTGTCGGGGCTCTCACGGCGACCGGTTTCGGAATTCCACTTGTAGAAGCCGAGAAAGCTCTTGTGGCCCAGGCGGCTCTCACCGCTAGTTTTGTTGTGAGCGAGCACCTTGTCGAGCAGCGCTGCGGGCTTGGCGCGGTCGCCAAAATCGTTGTGCAGAATGTGACCCACCTTGGCGGCGACGTCGAGACCGACCTCGTCAAGAAGCTCGAAGGGGCCCATGGGCATGCCGAACTTTTTGAGCGCGCTGTCCATGTCTTCGATGCTGTAACCTTCCTCTAGGCAATAACCTGCTTCGTTGAGCCACGGCATCAGCAGCCGGTTCACCAGAAAGCCCGGACCGTCTTTGACAACCACGGGCGTTTTGCCAATGGCCTTGGAGAATGCCACCGCGCGTGCGGTAACTTTGGGATCGGTTTTGTCATGCGTGATGACTTCGATGAGCGGCATCTTGTCGACAGGGTTAAAAAAGTGCAAGCCTACGAAACGCTCAGGACGCTTGAAGGCCTTGGCCATTTCGGTGAGACGCAGCGACGAGGTGTTTGAAGCGACGATGGTGTCATCCGTGATGTGGTTTTCGAGTTCCGCAAAAACGGATTTCTTGACGTCGATGTTCTCTACGATAGCTTCGATGATGAGCTCGTGACCGTGGAAGCCTTGGTAATCGAGTTGTCCGCGAATTTTGGCGAGCACCTGCTCACCTTCGGCTTTGGTGTAATGCTTTTTCTTAACCTTTTTTTGCACCAGTGCGCGGGCGTGTTGCAAGCCCTTGGCGATGGCGTCGAAGTTGAGATCCTTGAGCGTGGTGAAAACGCCCGACTGTGCGGCCTGTGCACCGATGCCGCCACCCATGACGCCAGCGCCGAGCACCGCAATGTCGGTGATAGGAGCGAGAGCTTTGATCTCGGCGGGGCTGAGGTCGGCGCCGACTTCACGTTTGGCGGCTTCCATCAGCAAGAAGAGATTCACTAGATTCTTAGACTCCGAGGTGGCCCACAGATCGCCGAAGACCTTGGCTTCTTCTTTCATGTAGGCGTCTCGGTCGAGGTGATGCTTGGTGCGCATCAACTCCAGCGCTTTGAGGGGCGCAGGGTAATGGCCTTTGGTGGCCTTCATCACGCCTTCTTGGGCTTTCTTAAAGAAGACCGAGCGGCCGATGGGATTGCCCGTGAGAAGTTTCTCGATGAGGCTCGCTTCGCGCTTGCTTGCACCGGGAATGCCCTTGCCGGCTGCGATACGGCGGGCGTACTCGAGAGCTTTTTCTTCGAAAATGGCTTCGGGCACGACAGCGTCGACAAGACCCATTTTAGGAGCCTTGTTCGGACGAATGGCCTTGGTCGAGAGGATGATGTCCATGGCGTTCATCCAGCCCACGAGGCGCGGCATGCGGTAGGAGCCACCCCAGCCCGGCAGGATGCCGAGTTTGATTTCGGGCAAGCCGATTTGAGTTTTGCTGGAGTCCGAGCAGATGCGGTACTTGCACGAGAGGATCATCTCGGTGCCCCCACCCATGCAAGGGCCGTCGACGGCCGCGAGCGTGGGGATGCGCAGGTCTTCGAGTTTCGAGAAGACGGCCTGGCCGAGCGCGGAGGCCTCTACGGCCTGCGACTTGTCGGTGAGGGTCTTGATCACATTGATGTCGGCGCCGACGACAAAGGATCCCTTCTTGCCCGAGCGCACCAGGAGCGCGCGAAATTCGGGATTCGATTTGATTTTGTCGAGCGCTTCGCTGAGTTCGCGCAGCGGCACTTCGCCGAGCTTGTTGACCTTCTCACCTTGCAGGTCGAAGGTTAATACCGCTACGTCAACGTCTTGAGCTAGGGACCAGGCTTTTCCACTCCAAAGATTTTTCATTGCTGCTTATTTCTCTTTCTCTCTACTTCGTAAACTTTAGTCGATGTTCTCTAAGATCACGGCGCCGCCCTGGCCGCCACCAATGCAGAGTGTGGCAAGTGCGTACTGTACGTTACGGCGTTTCATTTCGAGCGCCGCGGTGAGAATGATACGTGTGCCAGTGGCGCCCACGGGGTGACCAATCGCAATGGCGCCGCCGTTGGGGTTGAGGTTCTCAAGATCCACGAGACCCATGCGCGACGAACCGAAATGTTCTTGGCAGTACTTTTCAGAATCAAAGGCCATGAGGCAGGCGATCACCTGCGCGGCAAAAGCTTCGTTGATTTCGATAACGCCCATGTCCGAAAGACGCAGACCGGTTTGCTTGAGCGCTTTGTGGGTGGCGTAGACGGGGCCCAGGCCCATGCGCTTGGGGTCGAGGCCGGCAAAAGCGTAGCCGATGATCTTGGCGATGGGTTGGGCACCGCCGAGTTTTTTGAGGCCGGCTTCGTTGGCGATGAGGGCCATCGCGGCGCCGTCGGTGATGGGGCACGCGTTGCCCACAGTCACGGTGCCGTGCTTGCGGTCAAAGTAGGGCTTCAGTTTGGCGAGCGCTTCGAGGCTCTGACCTTTGCGGGGGCCAGCGTCGACGGCGAGAGTTTCTTTGTACTTGGGGGGAATCGGCAGCGGCGCAATCTCACCGGTGTAGATGCCGCGCTCGGCGGCCGAGACGGCTTTCTGGTGCGAGGCTAGCGCGAATTGGTCTTGTTCCTCACGCGAGATTTTGAATTCTTTGGCGAGCACTTCGGCCGTGCCGCCCATGTTGATGCCGCAAAAGGGATCGGTGAGGCCTTCGACAATGGCAATGCGAGGTTTGAGGAACGCGCCGATGGGCATCTTGGCGAGCAGGCTCAGCTTTTGGGCGGTGCTCTTGGCGCGCGACATTTGGTCAAAGAAGTTCACCGCCACTTGATTGTAGATCAGAGGCATTTGCGACATGGATTCGGTGCCGCCGGCGAAGACCACATCGTAGTGGCCGGAGTCGACTTTGAGGGCGGCCTGAGCGACAGATTCCATCGCCGAGGCGCAGTTGCGGTGTACCGTGTAGGCCGAGACGGGCTCGGGGAGTCCAGCATTCAGCGCCACGACGCGCGAGATATTGGCCGCGTCCGAGGGGGTGCCGGTGTTGCCGATGATCACCTCATCAACGAGCTTGCCGATTTCGGCCACACTCAGGCCCGAGCGGGCGATCAGTTCCGAAAGGGCGAAGCGTCCGAGCTCCACTCCGGAGAGGTCTTTGAGCTGGCCTCCGGCCTTGGCAAAGGGCGTGCGCACGCCATTGACGAGGTAGGCGCCCTGGAGTCGATTTTGCGAGTTTGTGGATTTGGAAGATGCGTCCATAAGCCCAAAATATCAGATATTTCGGGCCTTCGGCCGGGTCACAAACGAGAAAGCTCTGTTAATGACTTAGTGCACTGATTGGTGCGCATTAATGCACCGCTTCTGCAGCGATTTCGGGGGCTCGGGCCGGTGAGTTTTTCGCGAGCATTTCGCTCTTGATTCCGTTCAGGCGCAGCTCGACTGCGACGCGTGCGGCGCGCCAGTCTTTTTGGTAGAGAAAAGGGTCAAAATCGCAGGTGCGACATTTGGTTTGGGCCTTTTGTTCGGCCCAGTGGGCGAACTCGAGCACGGCCCAAATCGGAAGGTAGAGCGTGGCGAGGCGGAGGGCCCAGGGGCCGGCGCCGCCCAGCAGGAGCGCGCCGATGAGGCCGACCAGAGAGGTGGCGATGCGCGCGTGGGTGATGAGGGGGAGTCGGTCTTGGAGGTGAACTTTGCGAGGCGAACGACAGACAGGACAAAGGTAGTGTGCCATGAACTCATTGTAGGGGGTGGCCCCGGGTTCCGGGAATGTCAAAAATTCGGGGGCCCCCTGATCTCCAAGCTTGACACCCCCCGAAGATGGGGACTAGTTAACAAGCCTCTGAATTTAGGAAAGTAGAGCAGAATTAATGGCAAGCACCACCGCTAAGAAGTCGGAAAAGAAAACCAAAACCTTGTCCAAGGCCAATCAAAAGAAGGTTGTGAAATCCAAGCGCGACGCCGTGCGTACCGCTTCGAAGACCACCCTTCGCACCGTGAAGAAGAAAACCGCCGCGAAAAGTGGCGCTCGTCCTAAGGTAAAACCCGAAGGTCACGCTCCTCACAGTGCCCGTATCACAGCCCCTAAAGGCAAAGTGACCTCGATTGCTTCGCGCACTCAGTTTCTGGCTCGCGACGAAGACAAGCGCAACTGGCTCCTCATCGACGCCAACGGCCAGACCGTCGGTCGTCTCGCTTCGCAAATCGCCAGCATTCTGCGCGGCAAGCACAAAGCGACCTTCACCCCCAACAACGACGTGGGTGATTTCGTGGTTGTGATCAACGTTGAAAAACTCAAATTCACCAGCGCTAAAGAAACGACCAAGAACTACCACTACCACACTGGTTTTATCGGTGGTCTCAAGACCGTTTCGGCAGCGAAACTTAAAGAAACAAACCCCGAGCGCATTTTGGAATTCGCCGTTAAGGGCATGGTTCCCCGTAATCCGCTCGGTCGCCGTCAGATCTTGAAGCTCAAGATCTACCGTGGTGAGAAACACCCCCACGCAGCTCAGAATCCCCAAGTTTGGGACCTGCGCTACAACTCGGCGGCTAAAGCAGCCAAATAATTAGAGGGATAGAGATTACATGAGCACACAATTCATCAATGCTACTGGTCGCCGCAAGACTTCCGTTGCCCGCGTTCGCATCCGCCCCGGTAAAGGCGAAGTGATCGTGAACGGCCGCAAAGCCGAAGACTACTTCGTGCGCCCCGTTCTTCGTTTGATCTTCAACCAACCACTCGAGCACCTCGAGATGATTGGCAAGTTCGACATTCACGCCAACTGCCAAGGTGGCGGTCACGCTGGTCAAGCCGGCGCCCTCCGTCACGGCATCGCGCGTGCCCTGATCAAGTTCAACGGCGAACTGCGCGGCTCGCTCAAGGGTGGTGGTTTCCTCACCCGCGACGCTCGTAAGAAAGAGCGTAAGAAGTACGGCCTCCGTGGCGCTCGTCGCGGAACCCAGTTCTCGAAACGTTAATCGTTTCGGCTCGGAGTGGGTCGCCCCACTCCACGATTCTCAAAAAAACAAAAACCCTCTTCGGACCGAAATCCGAAGAGGGATTTTTTATGCTTTGTTTTGTAGAGCGCTAATTTTTATTTGGTGTGCTTGGCGCGTACTTTGCCGCCCAGCTCTTCGACGCTGAGGTTTCTGTACTTATCTTTAAATTTCCTCGTGCCCGCAGCAATGGGATCGTAGGCGAATTCGCGAGGCGAGATCTCAAAGGGTTCCCTGTGGATATCGGCGAGTTTGAGGTAATCGCAGATGATCTCGATGTTCTTTTTGACCATCAAAACTTCGGTTTCGGTGTAGGTTCCGGGCAACGCTTTTTCTACGGCGAGCGCGGTGTTCATGGTGAAGAGAACTTCGGCAATTTCGGCAGTGCTCTTGGGGCCATCCGTGCTGAGGTATTTGTTGAGTGTAAGAAGGCGGGCGAAGAAATTGTGCTGATGATATTCCAGCTTGTAATTCTTCTCGAGGCTGAGAATCAGGTCGCGCCTACGATTGATGGCGATGCCCACGTTCACCTTCTCACCCGTTTTGGTATAAAGGAAGTCGTGGCTTTTTACGGCCGCTTCGATCTCGCCTTGGTTATCATCGATCCAATCTAATTGGGCGTGCGCCTTGGGCGCGAAGCTGGTGGAGAGGGCAGCAAATGTAGCAATGGTAAAAAGGCGTAACTGAAAGTTGTTCATGGCGTTCCCCTAATAATCCCCTTGTCCTTCAGGAAGCAAGTTTAAAGCCAGTCCTAAGTGCCTAAGAACATGGGGCATTTGTGGCTGAGGGCTGTCGAAATTTTAGACAGTTCTGCGGCTCACGGTCGTTTTGGGCGGCTTTAAGAGGTGCGGGGACCCAGCTGAAGTCCGCGAAATTCGAGCTGCCGGAGGGCTTCAAAACTGACAATGCCGGCGCACATGGCAAGGTTCATGGAGCGCACGCCTCGCTGGGGAATGCTGATGTGGCGCTCGGGAAATTCGCGCAGCCAGCTCTGGGGCACGCCGGCCTGCTCGTCGCCAAAGACGAGCGTGTCGGCCACTTCAAATTTGGCTTCGGTATAGGCCTTCGCGGCTCCGAGCTCGACAAACCAGGGCTTGGTGCTGGCGTTCTGCTCGCGCCACTCGTCGACCGAGGCGTAGACCTTCACGTCGAGCAGCGGCCAGTAGTCGAGTCCTGCGCGCCGCAATTTGGCGTCGTCGATAGCAAAGAGAGGAGCGATAAGGTCGAGGCGGGAACCTGTGGCCGCGCAGAGACGCGCCACAGAGCCTGTATTTTGCGGGATGCGTGGATGCACGAGCACGATGCGCAGGCCGTCGCTCAGCGAGAGTCCGGTCTCTGCCGGTCGGCGCTGAGCCGCATCGATCTGATCGTTTTGGAATCTGCCCATGGTGTGATGGGCTTATAGAACTTCCCGAGGGACGGGTAAAGGTGCCAGGTATAGGTTCCAGGAACCTTTGGGCAATAAAAAACCCTGAAGGACCGAGAGAGAGGGGGGGGATATGGGGGGAAGGGATCTCTCGGTCCTTCAGGGTTTTTTGGTTTCTACTTCCGTTCAACTTCAACTTTGTACAGCTTCAACTCAGCGGCAACTACCGGTGTTTTTGTGGATCAATATTCAGCCTCCGCATTTTGGTTTCAACTTCCACTTTTGCTTGCGACGTACCACCGACGTACCGCGCTTACCCGGGTCATCAGGCAAGTCTTCTGGTGACCCGAGTCCAACCTCTCCCATTTGCCTCCAACTTAGGCGATTCTTTGCGGGAGAGGTCTTTTCTATCTTTAGAGCGATCCTGAGAATCCGATGCTGATATAGTACTGGCCGTTGTTCGAGTAGTAAGGGGCTTGGTAGGCTCCGTAGCCGTAACCGTAACCCGAGTACCCCTGACCTTGACCCCAGTAGGGATCGTAGCAGTAGCTAGGGTTGTAGTAAGCGTAACCCGGTTGGTAGTAGTTCGTGCCACCGCCGTAGCTAGGGTAGTAGCTATTTTGGTAGTACGAAGAACCCGTGCCAAGGAACCAGTTGAAGATCTCGAAGAAGCTATAGTACTGGTAGCGAGTGTTCGCGAACTGTACATAAGCGTTGTTCATGGTGTTCATGTAGTTGCCCATCTTGTTCTGGAAGCAACCGTAGTTCAGGGTTCCAAAGGGGCTCATCACGTTGCTCGAAGCCCCGCTGATGCGGCAACCTGACTTGTTGATCGCACCAAGTACATAAGAGTTGTAGAGCGTCGCCCAGCTGTAGCCGTTCTGATTGCTACGTTTCATCGTGAGGCCATCCATTACGGGAACGTCGTAAGGAACCACCACGTTGCCGTAAGTTTGCTGCAGCATGGGGATCACGCTCTTCAGCATGTAGTCTCCGCTAGCGCCACCGGTGGGGGCCACCGTATTGCAATTCGTATTGTAATCCGAGTAGCCACCGTTGTTGTAACCATTGTTGTAGTTGTTATTGTTATAGTTGGTATTGTTGTACCCTGTGTTGTAGCCATTCGGGTAACAAGCAGTGTTGCCACCCTTGTTATCTCCACCGCAAGCACTGAGTACTGCCAGCGAAGCCATCAAAAGGCTATTTACTAAAATCGCATTTTTCATATGACCTCCTTTTGAATGAGTTCCGCTGACGCACCTAAATCACATTTCAAAATCGTTCATAGGTCCTAAAGCACGGCCCGTGCCAACGGGGTTAGGTCTCGCGTGTGAGAGTGAAAAGTGCAAAAATTCGCGAGCTTGTCGTGAGGAGACTCTCGGCGGAATTTGTCTAGACTTTAGACAGGGCGCGCGCAAAAAAGGGCACGTGCGCGATTTTCTTAGCGCAAAACGATGCGATTTCCGGCCGGAAGCGCGATCGCTTCGAGGTTGCCGTCGTCGCGCAGCTCGAGGGGCCGCACGAGTTGATCCATGACCGTGATTTCGCTGAGCTGGAAGAAGTGGCGCATGCTTTCGGCGCGAAGCTTTGCTATCAGATCGCGCGCAAAGGCCCCCGGGTCCTTAATATAGTCATTCATCGAGGTCTCGAATTCCTGTATCAGAGCGGCCAGCAGCGCACCACGAAGCTCGCTCGCTTCTACAGCCTTCATGTAGGGCGCCAGGGCGCCGGTGGCACGTTTGCCGAGCTCGGGTTGCCAGCTGAGATTCACACCAAAGCCGATCACGGTACCGTGGCGCGGGTGACGTTCGCTCAGGATGCCAGCAATTTTTAGCGCTCGCCCACCCTCGCCCAAAGCGTAGAGGTCGTTGGGCCACTTTAAAAAGATCGCATCCGCAGCGCTCGCGTCGAGCGAAACGACGGCGCGATAGAGCGCGTGACCGGCAGCCAGGGTGATGAGGGGCCCCAGCCCGTCGAGAGCTTGGTGCTTGAAGGCGACCGAAGTGATGAGCTGCGCGCGATGATCGTCGCTCGCAAGCCAGCGCGAGCCCTGCCGTCCCCGCCCTCGGTGTTGTGCGCGAGTGTAGACCCATTGCAATTCGGCATCGGTAGGGGTGAGGGCGCTGATGGCCGCACGCGCCTCATCCTGGGTGCTGTCGCATTCCAGGACTTCGGCGTGCAGATGGCTACGTAGGGGCTTCACTCGCGGTCAATTTCTTCGATCACGCGATCCAGCTCGTCGTGGAGCTTGTTTTTGAGCCAACCGCTGATCGCGGTCTGGATTTCTTCGCGGATGATTTTGCGAAGCTCTTCTTCGCTGAGTCCGGGGTTCTGGGCAGCGGCGGCGTGCGCCGCCGAAGCGCTGCGCTCCACAAGCGAAGATCCAGCGCTCGGTTGAGGGATGGTTGTCGTCTGGCGCGAAGGCCTATTGGGCAGCGTGGGCGGTTTGGGTGTGGGGGGACGCGGCGGGAACGACTGAGAGGTTTCTTCGCGGAAGCCTTGCAGGTCTGCGTTACTGACGGTTTCGGGCATTGCGCCACCGAGAACTTCGGTGGCTTCAAAGCCTTGGTTCTCGAAAGGAATGGCCGCTTCTTCTTCTTCGAAGTTACGACTTTCTACAGCCTCAAAGACTTCGTTGGAAAAGGATTTTTCGGACTCGTCGTAGGAGCTGCCGCCCCAACTGAGGTTTTCGCTCGAAGACGATATGCTTGTCGCTTCGCTAGAGGCGCGGAAATTATCTTCGTCACGCGCAGGTGGAAAAGACGAGTGCTGCGTGACTTCGTTCGAAGAGCGCGGCGTCGCAGGCGCTACGGGATCGCTCGCCCAGAGGTTTTCGTAAGACTCGCCGCTGCTGCCGAGAGCGCTCGTGGGATCGCTGCCTTGCGCGATGCCGAGGCCAATTTCGGTGGCGTCGAGCGAGTGCACTACCGAATCGGTTTCGGACATCGGGATGTCCTGAAAACCTTCGAGCAGAGAATCCGAGGCGTCCCCTACTCCGGGAACCTCGACGTTGCGAATGCCGGGATTGGTGCGCACGACTGGTTCGCTGAGGTGTTGTGAGCTCGTGGGTTCAAAGCCAGTGCGCGTGGCTTCGCTCGCGCGCTTGGGGGCCTGCGGGCGTGCTGAGATTTCGGTGCGCGAGACAGCTGCGGTGGCATCGCCGCCGCCCGAGCCGAAGCTCGTGGCTTCGGCAGATTCTTTTACCGAGCCGCCATCGAGAACTTTGGCGAGCAGAGTGGTGAGCACGTGCGTTTCAAAGGGCTTCCAGAGGCGCGCGTCGGCGGGAACTTTTTCGAGATGCTTTTCGTCGATTTGGTCAAAGGAACCGCACACGAGAATCACGGGAATGTGCGCAAGCTCAGGATCGTTTTTGATTTTCTGACAGAGCTCCGCGCCCGTCATACCGGGCATGTCGAGATCTGCGAGAACGACGTCGGGTTTTTCTACCTTTACGATTCGCCAAGCGTCTTGCCCGTTGTCACAGCAGAGAACATCGAAAGGCTCTTTTTTCAAGCCCAATTTCACGGCTCTATGCATGGTGACCGAGTCGTCGGCCAGAACTATTTTTTTAGGCGAATTCATAGGCTTAGACATCTAACCTACAGTGTTATGGATTTTTTAAATATCCGCAAGTCTCCGCCCGTGGATTTGGTATAATGGGAGTACGGACAGGGGGTTCTGTTGGATGCGAACACAACAGACTGAACATTTTGTCCTATGATTTAAAAATCGGGAGTCCTCACTGCAGTCGGTGTGCATGCTGTCCCAGTAGACAGAAGCCTGATGACCGCATCAAGTAGGTCTTGTGCCTACCAAGGACACCCACCTCAAATATTGGGGTCAAAATGTGAGGTCTGGTCCGGTCACGATGGTCCCCTGCCTTTTTTCGCAGCGAACGCCCTAGCCTTCCCCTGTGGGAGGCTAGGGTTTTTTGTTAAGCGCCAAGGCACTTTTGGCTGCGCCAAAAGTGCCTTGGCGCCTAAATACGGTCGATGAGGTTGCGGCAGTGGTCGCGAACGTTCTCGATTTCAGGAACCACACCGAAGAGCTCGTTGATCTCGTCGATCACAAAGATTTCGCTCCAATCACTTTTGCCCGGACGGTGGAGCGTGAAGTCGAGTGAGCGCGTGTCCGCGTCCCACTTTACCGAGACGTCGAGCCCATTGGGAAGCTGGAAGCCCGTGTAGTGGCGAGGGTGATCAAAGAAGAGATCACTGCTAATGACGAGCGGTTTGATGTGTAGGTTTTCGCCGAAGGTGGTGGGCATCGACTCGCCGTTGAGTTTGCCTTGCCACTTCAGGCGCTGCGAAATCCAATCGGCGAGGGCGTAGCTGGCCCAATTCGCTTCGGTGATTTTTTCGGGGGGGGTAGCTACGATGTTTTGCAGAATTTGCTCATTGCCCAGGAAGATCACGCCGGCGGATTCGGAAACGTTTTGCAGGTACACGCCGATCGCGCGCAAAAAGTGAAAGCTCACGTCGGGATTTTCGAGCACGGCGCGCAGTTCGGGGTGGAGGTTCGTACTCCCGAGGATCTGCTGGCGCAGGGGTTCGTAGTCTTTGGCCACGCGTTCGGTCACGTTGAAATCGCGGCGGTTCAAGTAAAGGTTGTCGAAAGCCGGGTCGAGCGTAAAGGCAAAGAAGCTTTGTAAAAAGCCCATCATGCCATAGCGATAGTCGATGCCCGCAAGTCGAAAGCTGACGCCCGCGTCGCTCGCTTCGACGAGGCGAAATTCGGCGCCTTCGCTCGCTTGGTACTCAGGTGAGCTTGTGAGTTTGGCCATTTCCTGCAGACCGCGAAAATCAAAACGCAGGTGCTCCTCGCCTTTTTCAAAGAGCGTGAGCATGTGGTCGATGAGGTAACGCTCGCCCAGGAGTTTGAGCCCCTGACCGACTTCCTGGCCGAGTTTGCGGGATTTCTCGGCATCGCCGTCTTCGGGGAATTCCTTGCGCGAGAGATGGTGAAAGGCGATGATCTTTTTGTAAACTTCGGGCGCGAAGGTTTCAATTTTGGGGTGCGTCTTGTTGAGGCTCTCTACGATGAAACGGCTGATGAGGATTTGACCCGCGCGATCTTCAGGGCGGGTGCGTTCTTTGATGGTGAGGGCGGCGAGCAGATCCGCCAAAGCGCGTTCTGCGGGATAGGTTCCGTGGTTGAGGATGAATCCCCCGTGAGTCGGGTGTCCTACGACGCTTTGGTCAGTATCTTCTTGCTGGTTGCCGTGGCCGAAGGCGGAACTGACTAGACAACTAGCGAATATCACAAGAGCTGGGGCAATCCTGAACATCGCGGGCGTTCTAGCAGTTTGGGGCCATGCGGCAAATTAAAAGTTCTAACATTTGAGGCCTCCGCGGCACGTTTTGGTGCTGAGAATTTGCCAAGAATCCCGCGCCTTTCGCAGCGAAACGCCATTCTTTTGTTCTTGCGCCTTACGCGGGGCCCTGATTACACTGAAAGTCTATGGGGGACTCTCAAAAGCCCGGCGGGCAACTCAAAGATTTTCGGGTACATCGCGGTCG
>Ga0247823_10000145_pt1 | contig 57645 bp, 39 predicted proteins | sample 13C_PalmiticAcid_2_FD_192426 | JGI IMG/M metagenome (GOLD analysis project Ga0247823, IMG submission 192426) | Soil microbial communities from agricultural site in Penn Yan, New York, United States - 13C_PalmiticAcid_Day30 | ecosystem: Environmental > Terrestrial > Soil > Agricultural land... | reverse complement strand
GTACCGTCGCCGCCCAGATGCCCGCCGGTTCGAGGATGTCGAGCCAGTGCCGCGTGGTGGCGCCCGCCAGATGCGCGCGCAGCACTGTTTTGATACTGTCGCGGTCGCTGAGCCAGTTCTGCCTCGCGAAAGTCAGCAGCGGCGGCAAGTTGAGCAGCATTCCGAGCTTGTCGATCGGCGCCATTGCAAGCGCAATGAAACCGTCCGCGGTGGCGTAGATGCCGTAAGGCGCGGCGAGATAGATATTGCCGTTCGCGACGCCCGAGCGATGCGGCATCTTGCCGCCGCTGTTGAGGAACACCGCGAGATGCTCGAACTGGAGATCGATCGCGGTCTCGATCAGGCTGACATCGACGCGGCCGCCCTGACCGGTCACGCCGCGGCGGACCAGCAGCGCCAATATGCCCTGTGCGAGCTGGGCGCCCGCCATCATGTCGGTGATCGACAGCCCGGCAGGCACCGGGGGCGAATCGGCGTCGCCCGACAGGCAGGCGATCCCTGAAAGTGCCTGCACGAGCAGATCCTGCCCCGGCCGATCACGCCACGGGCCGTCGGGGCCGTATCCGCTCACGCCGGCATAGACGAGGCGCGGGTTGCGCCCACGCAGTGCGTCATAGCCGAGCTCGAGCCGCTCCATGATCCCGGGCCGGAAATTGTGGATCAGCACGTCGGCGCGCGCGATCAGGGCGAGGACACGCTCGCGCTGTGCGGGATCCTTGAGGTCCGCCGTGTAGCTCTCCTTGCCGCGATTGATCGCGTGGAACAGCGCGCTGTCGGCGTCGAAGCGCAAATCGCCGAGACACAATTGCCGGCTCGCATCGCCGCCGTCGGGCCGCTCGATCTTGATTACGCGGGCGCCGAGATCGGCGAGGCGAAGCGCGCAGGAGGGGCCGGCGAGAAATTGGCTGAAATCGAGCACCAGCAGCCCCGAGAGCGGCAGCGCGTCGTTTGCAGATGGATGCATGCCGCCCTGCGTCGCCTCCATGTTTGCCCTCCCAATTAGTATGCTTATATGATTTATTCTTGCGCACGCTATGGGCACGGTTAAACCGAGTCAACCGGGCAGCGTCAGATCCGGCAGGAAAGGGAGGTTGGAGTGCGCGGCATGACCTGGGATCACCCGCGGGGCTATGATCCGCTCGTCGCGGCATCCGCGGAATGGCGTGCACGGGGCGAGCCCGAGATTATCTGGGACCGCCGTTCGCTGCAGGATTTCGAGAGCTATCCGGTCGAGGAACTCGCCCGCCGCTACGACCTCATCGTCATCGATCATCCCCATGTGGGCCAGCTCGCGCAGCAGGGGTGCATCGTCGCGATCGACACGCTCGTCGCCCCGGCCGAGCTTGCCGATGTGACGGCGGGATCGGTCGGCGGGTCGTACGCAAGCTATGCATGGCAAAGCCGGCAGTGGGCGCTGCCGATCGACGCGGCGGCGCAGGTCCAGGCGTGGGTCCCCGGCCGGTTGCCGGCGCCGCTGACCCATTGGTCCGAACTCGCGCCGCTCGCCGCCCAAGGCCGTGTGCTGCTCCCGCTACGCCCGCCGCATTCGCTGATGGCGCTGTTCACGCTCAGCGGCCTGTTCGGCGTTGCGCTCGATCTTGACGGCGACGCCCTGTTCCCCACCGCAGCCTCGGCGCCGCTCGCGGCGCTTGCAGAACTCGCCGGCGCGCTCGATCCCGCCTGTTTCGACATGGACCCGATCGCCGTATTCGAGGCGATGGCGGAGCCTGGCGCCTCGGCCGCGGCGGCGCCGCTGATTTACGGCTATGTGAGCTATGCGGGCGACGGCTTCCGCCCGGTCCGCATCGCCTTCGCCGATTTGCCGGCAGCGGGTCCGGCCGGCCCGCGCGGCTCGGCGCTGGGCGGCACCGGGATCGCGGTCTCGGCGCTGGCCGCCGATCCGCAAGCCGCCGCGCGCTTCGCTTTGTGGGTTGCCCGCGCAGAGGTCCAACAAGGGCTCTACGCCGCGAAGGGCGGCCAGCCTGCGCATGCTCGCGCCTGGGGATCAGACACGGTCAATGCCCCCGTGGCCGACTTCTACCGCGCCACCCGCGCCACGCTAGACCGCGCGTGGCTGCGCCCGCGCCACCCCGGCTATATGGCGTTTCAGGCGGCAGCTTCCGAACGCCTCAATGATGGGCTGCGCATGCACGAAGCGCCCGATGCCCTCCTCGCGGCGCTCAATGCGTTGTACCGGAACAGCCTGTGACCGGGACTCCGAACCCCGGTCTGCTCTCGGGCCTGCTCGTCATCGAAATCGCGCAATTCCTCGCTGGTCCCTCGGCGGCGTTGCGGCTCGGCGATCTCGGCGCGCGCGTGATCAAGGTCGAGCGCAAGGGCGCGGGCGACATCTGCCGCAGCCTCTATCTCAGCGACACCGCGATCGCCGGTGATTCCACCTTGTTCCACGCGATCAACCGCAACAAGGAGAGCGTGGCCGCGGACCTCAAGGATCCTGAGGACCTCGCCTTCGTCGACCAGTTGCTCGCGCGCGCCGATGTGGTGATCCACAATTTCCGGCCCGGCGTCGCCGAGCGGCTCGGGATCGGTGTCGAGGCGTTGCGCACGCGCCATCCGCGGCTGATCATCGGCACGATCTCGGGCTATGGCGAGGCCGGTCCGTGGGCGGCTTTGCCCGGCCAGGACCTGCTTGCCCAAGCGCTGTCAGGAGTGATGTGGCTCAATGGCAGCGCGGGCGACGGCCCGGTGCCGGTCGGCCTGTCGGTCGGCGACATGCTCGCCGGCCATGTCCTCGTCGAAGGCGTGCTCGCTGCTTTGGTCCGCCGCGGGATCACCGGCGAGGGCGCACACGTCGCGACCAGCCTGCTCGAAGCTCTGGTCGACTTCCAGTTCGAAGTACTCACTACCTATCTCAACGACGGGCGGCGGCCGCCGCAGCGCGCCGCGGCGAACAACGCCCATGCCTATCTCGCTGCGCCTTATGGGGTCTATCGAACGGCCGATGGCCATCTCGCGCTGGCGATGACGCCGCTGCCCAGGCTGGCGGCCTTGCTCGATTTCGAGCTTCCGGGCGGAGATGCCGGTTTCGCGAGCCGCGACGCAGTCAAGCAGGCGATCGCCGCGCGACTGGCGGAGGGCACCAATGCGCAATGGATGGAATATCTCCGCGCCGACGACATCTGGTGCGCGCCGGTGCTCGACTGGGACGGCCTGCTCGAGACTGAAGCGTTCGACCGGCTAGACCTGCTCCAGACGATCGGCCGCCCCGGCGCGCAGCTCGAAACCACCCGCTCGCCGCTGCGGGTCGACGGCACGCGGCCTGCCTCCACGCGCGGGGCACCCGCGGTCGGCGAACACGATGCGGCGATCCGCGAGGAATTCGGCGCGGCATGACCGCGCGATCGAGGAGATGAGAATGCTGCGACGGTCAGGAAGAGGCGCGTGGCTGCGCGAAAGCGTGGCGCTCGCGGCGCTCGTCCTCGCGATGCCCGCGGACGCGCAGGACGCGCCGCTGTCGGTGGAAAGCTTCCGCGATCCGCCCGCCGACACGCGGCCCAACACGCTCTATTTCTGGATGAACGGCAACGTCTCGCACGAGGGGATCGAGGCCGATCTCCAGTCTATTCGCGACGCCGGGCTGGGCGGCGTTCTAGCCTTCGACGGCAGCAACGACATCCCGCAGGGCCCGATCCATTATCTCGGCCGCGAATGGCTCGATCGGATGGAGCACATGATCCGACGCGGCGCCGAGCTCGGGCTCAGCATCGGCATGCACAATGCGCCGGGCTGGTCGTCGAGCGGTGGGCCGTGGATCGCGCCCGAACAGGCGATGCAGCAGATCGTCTGGACCGAGACGACGACGGATGGCGGCCACCGCGTCCGGCTGCAGCTCCCCAAGCCTTATACCAAGCTCGGCTTCTATCGCGACGCCGCGATCGTCGCCTTTCCCGCGTCCGACGGCGATGAGAGTTATTTCCGCGATCGCATCGCCACGGTGCGCGTCGGCGAGACCGCGGTCGAGGGCATGTTCGATCGCGACCTGCATAGCTCGGTGGAGATCGGCCCCGATGCACCGCTGGTCATCAAGATGAAGGCGCCGTTCGCGGCGCAGGCAGTGACGCTTTATGCCGAAAAACATGTTCCCGCGTTCGACGCGATGGTCGAGGCGTCGATTGACGGGACGCTCTGGTATCCGGTCGGCAAGGTGACCGTCGCCATCGAGCGCGGGATCGAGGCGCCGGGCTCGCTCAATTTCCCTGCCGTGACCGCGAACTATTTCCGGGTTCGACCTGCCAGGACGGTCGAGCTGGCCGAGGCGCTGTTCTATGCCACACCGCGGATCGAAGATTGGGACATCAAGGGCGAGCATACCTATCGCCGCGGAACCCCGGTCACGACGCCGATCGCGGGCGCGCTTGCAAACCACGCGATCGACCCGGGCAAAGTGATCGACCTCACTGCGCAGGTCGACGCCGCGGGCAATCTCGACTGGGAGGTACCCAAGGGACGCTGGACGATCCTGCGGCTGGGCCACACCCCTACCGGCAAGATCAACGTCGCGGCGTCGGAATCGGGAAGCGGGCTCGAAGTCGACAAATTGAGCGCCGCCGCGCTCGACCACCAGTTCGCCAGCAGCACCGCCAAGGTCATCGCCGCGGCGGGCGGCCATGCCGGCAAGGCGTTCGGGGCGATCGAAGTCGACAGTTACGAAGCCGGAATGCAGAATTGGAGTGCCGAGCTTCCGCAGGAATTTCTCGCCCGCAAAGGCTATGCCCTGCTGCCGTATCTGCCCGCACTCACCGGCCGGGTCGTCGGCAATGCCGACACTTCCGATCGCTTCCTCTTCGATTTCCGGCGGACCCTCGCCGAATTGATGTCCGACAATTATTACGGCCGTCTCCGTCAGCATGTGAACGCCGCCGGCATGCGCCTGTTGATCGAGGGCTATGGCCCGGGGCCGCTCGACGAGCTCGAAGTCAGCGGCAAGGCCGATGTGCCGATGACCGAATTCTGGACCCGCACACCGTGGACCGACAATCGCGTCGTCAAGATGGTGGCCTCTGCCGCGCATATTTACGGCAAGAAGATCGTCGCGGCGGAGGCGTTCACCGGGGAGGCCGAGACCAGTCGCTGGATGGACTATCCCTATGCGATGAAATCGCTAGGCGATCTGATGTTCACGCAGGGGTTCAACCAGATATTCTTCCACCGTTACGCGCATCAGCCGAACACCCATGCGGTGCCGGGGATGACGATGGGACCGTGGGGGATCAACCTCGACCGGACTAATACGTGGTTCGCGCAGAGCCGTCCGTGGATGGATTATCTGGCGCGCAGCCAGCATCTGCTGCGGCAGGGCACCTACGTTGCCGACATTCTCTATTTCGTGACCGAGGAGAGTCCCAACGAGGCCGAATATGTTCGGCCCGACGCCTCACCGGATTCGAGCCCGCTGCTGGCAAAATATATGAGTCCGGCGATCCCGGCGGGTTACAATTTCGACCATGTGAATGCCGAAGTGCTGTTGACCCGTGCCACAATCGAGGACGGCCGGATTCTTCTTCCCAACGGTGCCGCCTATCGCATGCTGGTGTTGCCCGACACGCTCGACAGCATGACCCCGGCGCTGGCCACGCGGCTGCGCGAGATGGTCGAGCAGGGGCTGGTTCTGCTCGGGCCGAAGCCGCATCACTCGATGACCTTGGTCGGCGGAGCGGAAGCCGAGACCGGGTTCCGCGGTGCCGTCGATGCGGTCTGGGGAGATGATGCCGCCGGCCCACGCAGCGTCGGCCGCGGTCGGGTCTATATGCGCGGGCCGATACAGCAGGTGCTCGACGACCTCGGCCTAGGGCCGGACCTGCGCTGCACTACCGCCAGCCCCGACGGTCAGATCCGCTGGCTGCACCGCAAACTCGATCAGGGCGATCTCTATTTCGTCGCCAATCGCCAGCGGCGGCCCGAACGGGCGAATTGCAGCTTCCGCGTCTCGGGCAAGGCGCCCGAGCTCTGGGATGCCGAGACCGGGGTGGTCCGCACTGCTGCAATCTATGCCGACATCGACGGGCGGACGACGCTGCCGATCGATCTCAGCCACGCCGGCTCGATCTTCGTGCTGTTCCGCAACGCCACCGAAAGAGCGCCGCTCGCCTGGGCGGCGAAGGATGGCGCGCGCTTCGCCGACATCGCCGCCCCCGTGCCGGTCCGCGCAGTCGCCCCTTCCGACAGTTTCACGATCTCGGCATGGGCAAAGCCCGACACCAATTTGCGGGTGATGCCCAAGGAGGCGGTTAAGGGCCGGATCGACGAGACCGGCAAATCCTGGCTGATCCCCGCCCGTTCGGGGCGCGACATGCATGGCCCCGATAGCGCAGTGGCCGGCCTCGCGGTCGGCCGCAACGGCGCGTTCGTGATCGAGCGCGTCTCGCCCGAACAAGTGCCCGCCGTGCTCGTCGCGGACCTGCCCATTTCGGGATGGACCCATTTCGCATTGGTCTATGACAAGGGCGTGCCTAGCCTGTTCGTCGACGGCAAACGGGCGCGCACCGGCCAGCGCTCGGGGCGGAAGGTCTTTGCCGGCGGTGGCGATCCGCCCTCGGACCTTGGCGTGACCTATTTTTTCGAGGGCAATGAAAGCGCGCGCGAGACGGTGGCGCGTGCACTCTCGGCCGACGAGATCGCCGCGCTGGCAGCAAAGGGCCCGCCAGTGCCCGAGCTCGCGGTTCCTCCCGCCGAGCTTTCGATCGATGGGCGAAAGCTGGCCGCGCGGATCTGGCAATCCGGCCGATACACCCTCAGCGACGGTACTGCCTTCATCGCCAGCGTGCCTGAGCCGCGCACCGTCACCGGCCCGTGGCAGATCGACTTCCAGGAGGATCGCGGCGCGCCTGCCTCGATCATTTTACCGAAGCTGGAATCACTCAGCCGCAATTCCGATCCGCGCGTCCGCTATTTCTCGGGCACCGCGACCTATCGCCGCACGATCGAGGTGCCCGCGGCAGCGCTGCGCAAGGGGCGGCGCGTCTATCTCGATCTCGGTCGCGTCGAAGTGCTGTCCAGCGTCAAGGTCAACGGCAAGCCGCTCGGCGTGACGTGGAAGGAGCCGTACCGCGTTGACATCACCGATGCCGCTCGTCCAGGCGCCAATCGGATCGAGCTGGCGGTCACCAATCTCTGGCCAAACCGCCTGATCGGTGACGCGAAGCTTCCCGATCCCAGCAAGTACGTCCCTGCCGAATGGCCGGTCGGCGAGGAGATCGCCGCCGACGGAAGCCGCAAGCCTAAATTCGCCGGCAAGCTCACCGAGCTCCCCGCCTGGTATCGCGAGGGCAAGCCGATGCCCAAGGGAGATCGTCTCACCTTCGCGACATGGAAGTTCTTCGACGCCGACGAGCCTCTGCTCGATTCGGGACTGCTCGGTCCAGTGCGGCTGGTCTTCGCCGCAGACCGGGTGCTCGGCAAATGAGGAGCCTGCGGATCGGCCTGGCACTTCCGGGATTGGCGGCGCTTCGCGGCGCAGCGAATGCCCAGCCCGTCGCCACGCCGGCCGCCGGGCGGGACTGGGCGCCGTTCGTCGTCGATCATTTCGCGCGGACCGATTCTCCCGCCGATGTCCGTTTCCCGCTCGATGGCCCGGCGGGCAAATACGGCCATGTCCGCGCCCGCGACGGGCATCTCTACGGCGCTTCCGCTGCTGGGGCGTCAACCTCGCCGGCTGGACGCCTGGCGGCGCGCCGCCAATTCCGGCGGAATGGAATGCCCGGCGTTCGGTCTATGTCGAATGGGGCGAGGCCCCGTCGCTGGTCGAGCCGGTGTGCGGCTGGATCCAGCTCCGTGATTTCAAGGGGCCGATCGAGGTCGCCGCGACGGCGATCGACGGCGCCGCCATCAAGGGCCGGTTGATCGAGGCCGGCTGGGAACTGCCGATCGGCACGCCGGCCACTACTTCGTATTTGATCCGGGTCCATCGCTGATCATCGCCACCAGGCCCGTTTCGAAGTCTGGCCGATGCCCGGATTGAAGCTGTTGAGCGGATCGAGCGCGCGATAGAATTCCGCGAGCGCGGGCTTGGCCTTGTAGAGATGGCCGACATTGTGCTCGGCTGGATATTCGGCCCCGCGCACGTCGAGCAACTGCCACATCGCGCGCTCGATCGCGGCGGGATCCGCGCCTTTCCTGACGACATAATCGTTGTGGAAGACATGACAGAAGAAGTGGCCGTAATAGAGTGCGTGCATCACATCCCCGGCAATCTCCGGCGGCAGCGCCTCGAGCCAGTTCCGCTCGTTGCGCGGCAAAGCGATGTCGAGCGCGATGATCCCGGCGACCTCGTCCGCGTGGATCGTTCGGTAGCGCACCGCCGCGCCCGCGGCGGCAAAGCGATGCAGGAATGCCTTTTCGCCCTCTTCCTCCGTGCAGGTGAAGAAGTCGCCGTCGGCGGTGGGGAAGACGGTGCCGAAATGGGCCGCGGCCTCCTCGATGCCTGGACCGGCCATCCGCACGATCAGATGGTGCTCGAAGCGGTTTCGGAAATCCTTCATCCGGCGGGGTAGATGGCTCGGAAAGGCGCGGCTCAGCGTCTGCAGGATCCGGTCGCTCGCGCCACTCGCGATACCGAGCATTGCAGCGAACGCGTCCACCCTGGCCTTGGCCGCATAGAGCAAAGGGAGACGGTCGGTGCCGAGGTACTGGACCGCGAGGAAGCTGTCCTTCCCGTAGCGCTCCGCGATGTCGAAGCAATCACGATGCATATACTCGCCTGAGACGGGAAGATTCTCGAAGCTTCCGAGAATTTGCCGCCGGATCCGGGTCAATTCGTCGGGATCGTTGGTGCCGATATAGAAGACGCGGGTGTCGTCATCCTTGGGAAAGGTATCGAGCCGCACCGCGAACAGTGCGAGCTTGCCGGCACTGCCCGAGCCCTCGAACAGGCATTGCGGATCCGCATTGAACCGCGCGGGAACTTCGGAATCGATCTCCCGGACCCTGCGGGCATAGTCCCCGTCCGACGCGCGCCGCGACGGATCCGCATCGATGTCGGCCGCGTCGAAGCCGCCGCGCGCGAGCCGCTCGAGCATTTGTTCGGGAGAGCCTTCGAGGCGAATGCCGAGATGGTTGACCAGCCGTAGCGCGCCGTCCTTGCCGCGTTGCGCGTACAGCGCCAGTTCGGTGAAAGCGGGCCCGCGACGGACCAGTGCCCCGCCGCTATTGTTGCAGATCCCGCCGATCACCGAGGCGCCGATGCAGGACGAACCGATCACCGAATGCGGCTCACGGCCGAACGGCTTCAACGCCGCCTCGAGTTCGTAGAGCGTAGCGCCCGGAAAGCAGATGACCTGCCGTCCCGCCTCGATCACCTGCACCCCGGAAATCGCGACGGGACTGATGATGACCACGTCGCGGTCGTAATCGTCGCCCGCCGGTGTCGAGCCCCCGGTGAGGCCGGTATTGGCCGCCTGAAGGATGACGATCTTGTCCGCCGCGACGCAGGCTTCGAGCACCCGCCACATCTCCACCAGCGTGCGCGGGCGAACTACGGCGAGCGCATCGCCCTCGCCGAAGCGATAGCCGGTGCGGAAAGGCCGGGTTCTGGCGGGATCGGTCAGCACCCGCCCTCTACCGACGATGCGGCGAAGGCCGGCGAGGAACTCCGACTGCGAGGGCATCGGACTTACGGGGCTTGAAACGCCGGACGGGCTCATGAACGATGCCGTTGCAAAGGATTAAGGGAGCGGCCGCTGGGGTCGAAGCGAAACGGCGTATGGACCCGACGTCACGCCGGATCTTGTGAGGACTTCCCTTGCCAGCCGAGCCCGGCGCTGATCTCGTGCACCGTGCGCAGCACCTCGGGCGCAATCTCCTGCATCCTTGCGTCGTCGAGATATTGCACCGGGCTCGCGACGCTGATCGCCGCGACGATCGCGCCGGTGGCATCACGAACCGGCGCGGCCACCGATCGGATGCAATCGTCGCTGGTGCTACTATGCAGCACCAGACCTGCCGCCACATGCGCATTCATCTCTTCGAACGCGGTGGGCGCATCCATTTCCTGATCGGCCTGCGCCAGTGCGAACAACCGCTGCCAGCTCGCCGGCGTGTCGTCGAGCATCAGGGCCTTGCCGAGGCCGGTGTCCGCGAGCGGGCGGCGTGTGCCGGGCCGGGTGGCGACTTCGATGCGCTGCCTGCCCATCGCCCGGTGCACATGGAGCGCCATGTCGCCGTGCCGCGAACCGACGAAGACGCACAGACCGATCGCATCGCATAACGCCTCGGCGCCGGTGCGCGCCACGCCGAGCACATCGGTCTGTTCCTGGGCGAGAAAGCCGAGCTGGACGACCTTGGGGCCGAGCGCCAGCCGCCCATGCGGCAACTTCTTCAGGAACCCGCGATCGACCAGCGCATAGGTCAATCGCTGCGTGGTGGGAAAGGTCAGGTCCAGCCGATCGGAGACTTCGGCGATGCGCAGCGGCTGGCCGCTGAGCTGGTCGAGAATGTCGAGGCCCCGGATCAACGTCTGGCTACCGGGACGCTCGCGGGTGGCACCCGCCGTCGGTGCGGAGTCATTCATCACGTGTTCCCACCGGTGCCTTCATCGGCATGACGTTGCCACCTCAATCGGAGAGCGCACGCCAGTGCGCCAGATTCTTGATCACCGCGCGCATGGCCTCGGCCGCGCCGGCTTCGTCGCCGGCCTCGATCGCATCGACGATCTTCTCGTGGCTGCGGACGTTGTGCGTATGCAATTCGGGGTCGTCGATCGGTGAGCTCATCGTGAAGGACGCGACCAGCGCAGTCTCGATCACAGCGGAAATCGAGCGCATCAGCACGTTGCCCGATGCCGCGCCGATCGCCTGGTGAAACGCCAGATCGGCCTCGGCGAACTCGCGGCGGGTTTCGGTCGCGCCATCCATCGCCGCAATCGCTGCGCGTAGCTCGGCGGTCGCCAGCGGGTCGCGCCGCTTCGCTGCGAGTGCGGCTGCGCGGGGCTCGATCGCCAGTCTGATCTCGGTCAGGTCGCCGTGAAAGGCCTCGTCCAGCCCCTGCGACATCTTCCACGAGAGCACATCGGCGTCGAACAGATTCCAGCTGGTCGGCTCGAGCACCTTGGTCCCGACCCGCGTCTTGGAGACGATCAACCCCTTCGCGGTCAGCGTCTTCAGCACTTCGCGCAACACCGTTCGCGAAATGCCGAAGCGTGCCAGGATCTCGGCCTCGCCCGGGATCTTCGAGCCCGGCGGATAGACGCCGCTGATGATCTCGGCGCCGAGCGCGCGCGCGACCTGATCATGGCTCGACAGCGTGCCTTCGCCGAACTTCTGGAAGCTTCCCGACGCGCTCATTTCTTTCCCCCTGCCGAACGCGAACGCACTTACGGCGATACGCAGGCAAGGAGTGCTGCGCGCGCGTCAGTCTGTTCGTCCAAGACGCGGCATGTCATTGGCCCCGTCATGCTGGCAGAGGTGGACCCGTCGAACAATTGGCATTTTCCACTTAGAGCTTGGCGGCGCGCCTTTCGCCTCGGCCGCTGCTTGCTGTAGGAAGCCAGCCAACGAGTTGCGATGCGCATCCGACAACGACCAGCAATAGTAATATTTTATACTCTCGTGTCAACGGTCGACGTCGCTCCGCGCATTCTACCCGGTCAACTGGAGCCGGAATGCGCGCAGCAGATGTGCGAGTTCGGTGCGCTGCACTGGTCGAGGCCGCCGACTGCCTGATCGGCCTGGGCGAAAGGGCAGGCGATCGCATCTTCGATCAATCTTGCCCTATTTCCCCAACGGCCACGCGCCGCTGGTGGCCGTGCGGGACACGAAGGTCCGTTCTACCAATTGCGCGAGAGCCCCGCCGCGAAGCGCGCTTTATGCGTTTCTCAGAACGGGGGAGGCGCGCAATCTGCCTTCTGAAGCATCGCCAGCGGCGCCGAAGTTCGAAGTGCCGAACTTTGCGCCGCCGGCCAGAAAACGCTAGCGAAGGAGGCGGCTTCGGGATGCCCCGGAGCCGTTTCCTTCCGCGGCCCTCACCATTTGAATCGCAGCGATCCGGTCACCGTACGCGAAGCGCCGAAATAGCAGGAGTTGGAGAAAGGGCAGGCGCTGACATAGCGCGCGTCGAGCAGATTGGCGGCATTCAGCGCAACGCTCCAGCCGTCGAGCGAATGGCCGAGATAAGCGAGGTCATAGCCGACCACGCCGTCGATCAGCGTGAAATCCTCGGTCATGAACCCTTGGAAGGTCGTGACGTTGTTGATCACCGCATAGCTGGTCGATCCTGCCGAGCCGCTGACATAACGGAGGCCGGCACCGAGGGTGAGTCCGCCCGCCAGGCCTTCGTGCCCGGCTTTGGCGAAATCATAGGCGAGGAAGGTAGACGCTTGCCATTCCGGCGTGCCGAGCTGGCGCGTGCCGGTGGTGGTCGGGGTGCCGCTGTTGGTTGCGGTCGGCGGCAAAGCCGGAGCGCCTTGGGTGACGATCGCGTCGGTATAGGCGGCCGCCACTATTACATCGAGACCGGGCGCCACCTGGCCGCGCCCTTCGAGCTCGACGCCGCGGACGCGCACCTCGCCGATCTGCACCTGCGAATTGGTCGGGATGCCGTTGGTGCCGCCACGCGGATCGGCGACCGGGACGTTCTGCCGGCGCAGATCGTAGACCGACAGCGTGAACAGTGCATTGAGGCCGGCCGGCTGATATTTGAGCCCGGTCTCGATCATCTTGCCGGTGACCGGGTCGAAGGGCACGCCAAGATAGGTCGTGCCCGTCTGTGGCTCGAACGATTCCGAATAGCTGACATAAGGCGAAAGCCCGAAGCCGAACTCGTACAGCGCACCCAGCCGCATCGTGAACGCGGCCTGCGAAAGCCGGTTGACGTTGTTGCTCGCCAGCTTTTTGTTGATCGCGGTCTGATTGTACCAGTCCCAGCGCCCGCTCGCGATCAGCTGGAGCCGGCCGATCGACGCCTGATCCTGAAGATAGAGGCCTACCTGATCGCGCTTGGTATAGGTGTTGACGAAGTTCGGCGACAGCGTGGTCAGATCGAGGCTCGGCAAGGTCCCGCCATAGATCGGCGCGTAGAGATTGAGATTGGGGATGCTGGTGACCGGATTGCCGGTCTGTCCGGTGTTGAACTGCTGGAAATTCTCGCCGGCGATGAATTGATAGTCGATCCCGGCCAGCAGATTGTGGCGGAGCGGCCCGGTCGCGAATTTGGCGCTCAGATGGTTGTCGAGCGTGAGCGTGTCGAAATCCTCGTCGGCGCCGCCGCCGCCGCGGATGATCGTGCTATAGTCGCTGTTCCGGTTGATGCCCGTGCCGGTGGTCGCATAGCCTGCGACATAGAGCTGGCGGTAGCGGAGCGTGTTGTTCTGGTAGCGGAAGTTCGAGCGGAAACTGAGATGCTCGTCGAAATCGTGACGGAACAGTGCCGTGATCGCCTTTTGCTTGTGGTCGTAGCGCTCATAGCCCGGGTCGCCGGTGTTGACGTGAAGCGTGAGCGGGCCTGCGGCACTCGGAAGTACGGTGCCGTAGGCAGGAACGCCTGAATAGCCGCCGCCGCTTGGTGCGTGTTGATACGCAGCGATGAGCGTGAGGCTCGTGTCCGGGCCAGGCGCGAAGGTGACCATCGGGCTGACATGGTAGCGCTCGCTCTCTGTGCCCGGGGTGAAGCCGTCATTCTTCTGCCAGCCGCCGACGACGCGAAACAGAAGCGTTCCGTCGGCGGTGAGCGGCTGATTGACGTCGGCCACTGCGCGCAGCGCGGCGTAATTGCCCGCCTGGAGCTCGACCCGCCCGAACGCAGTTTCCTGCGGTTTCTTGCTCGACAGGTTGATCAGGCCGCCCGGAGTCGAATTGCCGTAGAGCACCGAGGCGGGTCCCTTGACGATGTCGATCTGATCGATGCGGTTGAAATCGGTCTGTGGAGTCGAATAGGGCCCGGCGATCAGTCGCATCCCGTCGAGATAGAGGCCCGGCGCGAAGCCGCGGACCAGGAGCTGATCGTAGCGCGTGACGGTGCCGCCGCGCTGGTTTGCCGCGACGCCTGCGACATAACCCACAGCCTGATTGATCGATGTGGCGTTGCGCAACGCGAGTTCGCGTTCGTCGATGACGGTGATCGTCTGCGGCGTTTCGATCAGCAGGGCATCGGTCTTGGTCCCCGCGCCGGTGCTCTTCTCCCGCAGCCCGGTGACCACGATCGCGTCCTGCCCGGTGCCCGCCTGGACTTCCGGGTCTTCATCGCGCGATTCGTCACGAGAGTGCGCCTGTACGGTCAGCGGAGATGCGACACTGGCGGTCAGCAACGCGAACTGCGCCGCCGCGATGGCGCGATTGATCTGACCCATTAAACTCTCACCCTTTATTGCTAACGCTTCGCAATTGCCGGTATAGCCGCGTCGGGCATTTGGCAATCCGCGGCAGTGATGGCTTGGGAGGCACCTGGGGACGTCGGGTACGCGCCTCCAACGATCAGGGAAATCGCTGCTGCCAACGAGAATGGCCCGTCGCCCAAGGCCTGCGGAGCATCGCGTAATAGAGCGGTCGGCATCGAGGGTGGCAGACGCGAATGCTCGCGCCTTGCTCTTGGGCGGAACCGGTGAGTCAACTAAAGCAATAATCGAGAGCGCGCTTCAAGCAGAAGCATAGGATAGGGCAGTGCAGTGCCGCCGTGGCTGCCCAATCCATACCCATCTCAACTCATCGTTCGAGGCTCACGTGCCACGTTGATGGCGAGTGTTCATCCTATCGATTCCAACAAGATAGATGATAAAGTCATAGTCATGGCTGGTATCGTCCAAGAGAATCGAGTCAACCCTCTTGCATCGTAATGCCGTCTGTGAGACGTTGAATTGATAGGGCCGACTCAAAACAAAAAAACTGAAGTTCAGTTTTAAGATAGAGTTGTCTGGCCGCCGATCACAGGCGTTAGCTAGATAATTAAACTTCGTCGGCGTTGTGCCTTGGCGGAGCGGGTAGGTATGCCCGCCACTTCCAGGGATGGGGTCAGCGAGATTATTCAGCATGCTCGAAAGGCCGGGATACTGGCTTTTCGGCAGGATCATGCATGGGAGGGATGGATGCCGTCTGCATTGACCTATCCGGGCGTCTATATCGAAGAAGTCCCGAGCAACGTTCGAACTATCGTCGGCGCGTCGACGTCGATCGCGGCCTTTGTCGGGCGCGCTCAGCGCGGCCCGGTGAATCAGCCGGTGGTCATCAACAGCTTCGCCGACTTCGAACGACAGTTTGGCGGGCTGTGGCTCAAGAGCCCGCTCAGCTTTGCGGTTCGCGATTTCTACCTCAACGGCGGCAGCCAGGCCGTGATCGTGCGGTTGAACGTGTCCAGCATCGATTCCGCCACGAGCGAGGCCAAGGCCGCGGGTGATGCCGTCGCGAAAGCCGCAGCCGACGCCGAAGCGGGTGCCGCAGACGCGACTGCAGTCGCCACGGCTGCCAAGACCGCGGCGACCGATGCGGGCAAAGCCGGCAAATATGCGAAGTCGGCCGCCGACGCGGTCGCCAAGGCGATCGATGATCAGGCGATCGCGGACACCGCCGACAAGGCGGCCGCCGTCCAGGCCGGCGCCGATGCGGTCGACCCTGCAGTCACGGCCGCCATCGCGGCTGTCGACAAAACCGGTGCCGCCCGGATCGAGCTGCCCTCGTCGATCGTCTTCGAAGCGGTTTCGCCTGGCAGCTGGGGTGACGCGCTGCGTCTGCGCATCCTCAACGCCGCGGGCACCGCGTTTGATCTCGAGGTGCGCGACAATGCGACCAAAGTAACCGAAAGCTATCTCGGCTTGACCGTCACGGCGGGCCCCCGCAACGTGACCGACGTGCTCGCGGCGGAATCGCAGCTGGTGCGCACGGTGGGATCTCTGCCGGCCGCCGCGCCGGCGAACAGCGGCGCAGCGGCACCCGGCACCGATCCGTGGGAGGATGCGGCGTCGCACAGCAAGGTCACCGACAAGGGTGAAGACGGGCCCGTTCTCACCGACAACGACTTCACCGCAACCGGTGCCGCGGCGGCCAAGACCGGGCTCTATGCCCTGGACAAGGTCGAGGCGTTCAACCTCTTGTGCATCCCGCCGCACGAGCTTGGCGGCAGCATCGGCAAGGCGCTGATCGCTGCGGCGCTCGCTTATTGCGAGCAGCGCCGGGCAATGATGCTGATCGATCCGCCGGCAACCTGGAACACCAAGGAAAAGGCGCTGGCGGGCATCGATACCGATGTCGGCGATGCCAAGGCCAATGGTGCGGTCTATTTTCCGCGCATCATTCAGCAAAATCCGATGAACCAGAACCGCGAGGAAGCTTTTGCGCCCTGCGGGGCGATCGCCGGTCTCTATGCCCGGATCGATGCGCAGCGGGGCGTCTGGAAGGCACCGGCGGGGCTCGAGGCGACATTGGTGAATGCGCCCAAGCTTTCCGTGCCGCTCACCGATCCCGAGAATGGCGAGCTCAATCCCAAGGGCATCAATTGCCTGCGCGCGCTGCCGGGTGCGGGACGTGTCGTCTGGGGCGCACGGACGCGGCAAGGCAATGACCGGCTGGCGAGCCAGTGGAAGTATATTCCGGTGCGGCGCACTGCTCTGTTCATCGAGGAGAGCCTTTATCGTGGCACCCAATGGGTCGTGTTCGAGCCCAACGACGAGCCGTTATGGGCATCGATACGCCTCAATGTCGGCGCGTTCATGCACGGGCTGTTCCGCCAGGGCGCCTTCCAGGGCGCGACGCCGGCCGAGGCCTATTTCGTCAAGTGCGACAAGGACACCACGCCGCAAGCGGACATCGACAAGGGGATCGTCAACATCCTCGTCGGATTCGCGCCGCTCAAGCCTGCTGAGTTCGTCGTGATCAAGCTTTCGCAGATCACGCATCTCGATATCGCCTGAGGGAGGGGAATATGCCGCAGTTTGCAGTGAATACCACGCGCCACGACCCCTATAAGAACTTCAAGTTCCGGGTCTCATGGGACGGGCGCGATGTCGCCGGGATCGCCAAGGTCGGGGCGCTCAAGCGTACCACCGAAGTGGTCGAGCACCGCGAAGGCGGGGATCCCAGCAGCGGGCGTAAATCGCCTGGCCGCAACAAGTTCGAAGCGATCACGCTCGAACGCGGAGTCACGCATGACGACGAGTTCGAGCGCTGGGCGAACCGGATCTGGGATTTCAGCTCGGGGGCGGGGATGGAAGCCTCGCTGGCCAATTTCCGCAAGGACATCCTCATCACCCTCTACAACGAGGCCGGGCAGAAAGTGATCGCCTATAAGGTGTTCCGCTGCTGGGTGTCCGAATATCAGGCGCAGGCCGATCTCGATGCCAATGCGAACGCGGTGCTGATCCAGAGCATCAAGCTCGAGAATGAAGGCTGGGAGCGCGACCCTGACGTGGTCGAGCCATCCGAGCCGACCTATTGAAGTCCGGGGGTTTCGATACGCCATGGCGCGCGCGCAAAACCGGGCCAGGGCCGAGGAACTCGACGCCCTGATCGACATCTGGGAGCGCGGCGACGATCTGTCGCCGCCGCGGCGCGGGCTGCTGCTGCTCGGCGCGGCGCTGCCCGACGCTGCTCCTGCCGAACTTGCCGAACTGCCGATCGGGCGGCGTGACACCGCGCTGCTCGATCTCGGCGACCGACTGTTCGGCGCGCGCATCCTGTGCATCGCAGCTTGCCCGGCTTGCGGTGAACGGATCGATGTCGAATTCCTGAGTGACGGCATCCGCGCCGATGCCGCGGAGCCGGGCACGCTCGTCATTGCCGAGGCGGAAGGCACCAGCTTCCGCGTTCGTCTCCCCAACAGCGCAGATCTGATCGCGATCGAGACGGAGCCGGATCTGGATCGCGCCGAGCACCGGCTGCTCGTGCGCTGTCTGGTCGATGCGGCCGTTGCCGACCGTCTGTCCGACGCCGCCCGCACGGCGATCGGCGATGCGATGAGCGCAGCGGATTCGCAGGCCGAGATTATGCTCGATCTGGCGTGCCCGACTTGCGCGGCGCAGGCGCATGTGCCGTTCGACGTGGTATCCTATCTGTGGGGGCGGCTCGATCATTGGGCGAAGGCGATGCTCGCGGCGGTCGACGCCATCGCGGCCCGCTATGGCTGGAGCGAGGAGGCGGTGCTCGGCCTCTCGCCGCGCCGTCGCCAATCCTATCTCGATCGCATTGCAGGCGTGGCGCGATGAGCCTGCTCGGCCACCTCGTTCGCGTGACTCTCGCGCCCGAGCAGGCGGCCAGGCCGGCGCTACCGCAGCAATTCGCCAATTGGAGCGGAGCGGCCGACACCGATGAGCTGGAATGGGGCGAAGAGGCCAGCGACCCCGAAGCGCCCCGGCCAGCACCGCGCACCGCGTCGATCGACGATCCCTTTGCCGCGCGCCTGCCATCCGCTCCCGCCGAGTCCGGGCCTGAGCCGAGCGCAGAGAATTCACGCCGGGCGGCGCGGAGACCGCCTGCCGAGTTTCCCGAAATCGCGGTACCATCCGCGCCTCCGGCCGAGAGAGGCCGCGCGGCCGAGGCGATGGTCGAGAAGGCGCCGGCCATGCGACAGCCCGACCCGATCGCCGAGAAGGTGCCGGCGAGGACGATGCCGACCCGATCCGCGCCGCCGCAATCCGAAGCATATGCCGGCGTAAACCCGCCGCCGCCGCGCCGTGGACGGCGAGCCGAGGCCGTCGAGATCCCCACGCTCGCCCGCGCCGCGCCGCCACAACCCATCCCGCATGCTGCCGAGACGGGAGCGGCAGAAATACCCGTGGCGGCAGAGCCGCCGCGCGCGATTGCGCCCGACGCCGCCCCGGCGCCGATCGATATGCCTTCGCGGCCCGCATGGCACGATACTCCTGCGCCGGTAGATGCCCGGACTTTGCCGCCCGCGCCCGAATTGCGCCGCGATCGGGCCCGGCTCGAGGAGCCGCGCGTCGTCCCGATCGCTCGCGAAGCAGCGCCGGCCCCGGCGTCACAGCCTGCTGCGCCGTTGGTCGTGCCGGTCGCCGCGGCGCCGCCCGCCGCGATGCCCATCCTGGCGGCACCGCTGGTGACCCTGCCCGATTCCGCTCCCGTACGACCGCAGCTGCCCGATGTGCACATCAGCATCGGCCGGGTCGAAGTCCGTGCCGCCGCCGCTGCGCCGCCGAGGCCCGCACCGCGCGATACGGGCAGCAAGAGCGAAACGCTCAGCCTCGATGCCTATCTCAGCCGCCGGAATGGTTCGACGCGATGAGCAACCATCTCGCCATTGCCACCGTCACCGCCGCTTTGGGCCAGATCGCCCAGTCCGCGGCCGCAAGCGCAGTGCCCGGGGTCCAGCTCCGCTTCGGCCGTCCGCCGACGGACTCGCCGACGCGACAGGTCAACATCTTCCTCTATCAGGTCATGCCGCACGCCGGGCTGCGCAATGCCGACCTCGCGATGCGCGGCGCCGACGGCAGTTTGGTCAACCGGCCGCGCGCTGCGCTCAGTCTCCACTATCTGGTCACCTTTTACGGCACCGACAGCGATCTCGAACCCGATCGCATGGCCGCCGCAGTGGCGCGCGATCTGCATGCGCGCCCATTGCTCACCGATCAGGTGATCGAGGATGCGATCGCCAGCAATGCCGCGATCCTCGGCGATTCCGACCTCGCCGATTCATTCGAGCGCGTGACCTTCACCCCCAGCGCGGACTCGCTCGAAGAGATGTCGCGATTATGGTCGGTGATGACGCAGACGCCCTACGCATTGTCGCTGCGCTATGAAGCGTCGGTGGTGCTGATCGACGCAGCCGAGAGCGCCGGACCAGCGCTACCGGTGCTCAATCGCGGTCCCGAGGATCGTGGCCCCGAGGCGCTGGCAGGCACCGGCCCCGCGATCGAAGGATTGTGGATCGGTCTCGCCGCGACCGATGACGGTCCGGTGGCTTTCCCCACGCTGCGCGCGGCGCATCTCGGCGCGAAGCTGCGTTTTTCGGGATCGGGGCTCAGCGGCGACACGGTGCGGTTCGAATTCCGCAACCTCAAGCGCGCGATCGGCGCCGATCTGGTACCGGTGACGAGCGGGCAGAACGAACTGCGCGTGGCTCTGCCCGACGGCGCCCCCGATCAGGCCTTGTGGGCGCCCGGCATCTACGGCGTCACTGCAGTGGTGACACGCGCCGGCCGCGAGATCCGCTCGCCGGTCTGGCCGATGCCGCTCGGCGCGCGCGTGACCGCCATCGCGCCCGATCCGGTGGCCTCCGGCAGCGGCGTCGTGACGCTCACGATTACTTGTCGGCCGCGGGTGCTGCCCGAACAGGTCGCGATATTGCTGCTCTCGGGGCAGGAGATTCCGGCGGAGGATCGCGTGGCGCCGGGCGCGACGCTCGATTTTCTCGTCGACAGCGACACGATCGCCAATGGCGACCTGGTGATCCTGCGCATCGACGGGGCCGACAGCCAGCCCTTCGTGATCGACCCGGTCAGCGGACGGCTCGCCTTCGACGACAGCCAGCGAGTCACCGTCGTATGAGCGACGAGACCGACGCCTGGCTGGAGCGCAACAACGCCTATCTGGCGGCGGCTTTGACGCATCTGCGCGAGCTGCTGCGTGCGGCGGTCGGCCCGGCACCAGCGCCCATGCAGAGCGCGGGTAGTACCGGGTCGACCGAGCCGGGCTCGGGAGCGGCCGACTGGCCCGGCCTCAATCTCTTCCGCCGGCGCTCGCCCGCCAATGCAGTGCCGCAGGTTCTGTTGCTCCCTTCTGCCGAAGGACTGGATCCGCCGGCAGTGACTGCCGCCGCCGAGCGGCTCGCCGAAGCAAGCCACGGCGATCCGCCGCCCGCGCTGTTGATGCTCGCCGAGCGGCTCGGCCTGTCGGATTTCGAGCGCGACATCGTGCTGCTGTGCCTTGCCGCCGAGCTGGATCCGGGCATTCAGGAATCCTTTTGCGCGGCGCAGGGTGGCCAAGGACGCTCGAATCCCAGCTTCGCGTTGGCGATGAGCTTGTTCGACCATGCGGCATGGGATGCGCTCTCGCCCGAACGACCGCTGCGTTACTGGCTGCTCGTCGAGATCAACCAGCCGGGCGCAACTCCGCTCACTGCCGCGGCGCTGCGCATCGACGAACGGATCGCCAATTTCGCCAAGGGCCTCAACCATCTCGATAGCCGGGTGGCGGCATTGCTCGAGCCGATGCCCGCGGCGGGAAGCGCGACGCTGGCGCCGTCGCACCAGCGGTACGTCGCGGAGATCGAGCGGCTGGCGCGCGCCGGCATGCCCGCGCGCATCGCGCTCGTCGGCCCCGATCGTGACAGCAAGCGCCGCCTCGCTGCGACTGCCGCGGCGACGCTCTGCCTGCCTTGTTACCGGCTTTCGGCGGAAGCGATCCCGTCGGGTGCCGAGTTCGACACTTTCGTGCGGTTATGGACTCGTGAATCGCTGCTGCGGCCATTCGCGTTGCACCTCGATGCACACGACCTGCCCGCGGCGACCGAGCAGATTTTGCGGCGGCTGGTGCGGCGTGCGGGCGGGTTGACGTTCGTCGATCTGCGCGACGGGCTGTCGGGGCTGGAGATCGACGCCCGCGTCGATATCGCCAAGCCCAGCGCCGCCGAGCAGCGTGCCGAATGGTTGGCGCAGTTCGACGAGCTGCCCGAAAATGCCGCGATCGCCGCGCGGCTGTCGAGCCATTTCGACGTCAACTTCGCCGACATCCGCGCGATAGTGTCCGAAGTGCATGTCGGCGACGCAGGCGTGCCGCTTGGCGAGCGGCTGTGGCGCGCAAGCGTCACGCGTGCCAGACCGTCCTTGGCGCAACTGGCGCAGCGCGTCGAGGTGAAGCCCAGCTGCCGCGACATCGTACTGCCCGATTCGGAAATGGCGCTGCTCGATCAGATCGCGGCGCAGGTGCGGGGACGCGCGATCGTTTATGACGATTGGGGTTTCCGCGAGCGGATGAACCGCGGCCTCGGCGTGAGCGCATTGTTCGCGGGCGACAGCGGCACGGGCAAGACGATGGCGGCGGAAACGCTCGCCGACCGGCTCGACCTCGATCTCTACCGTATCGACCTCTCGGCAGTGGTCAGCAAATATATCGGTGAGACCGAGAAGAATCTTCGCGACGTGTTCGACGCCGCCGAAGCGGGTGGGGCGATCCTGTTCTTCGACGAGGCGGACGCGTTGTTCGGCAAGCGCAGCGATGTGAAGGACAGTCACGACCGCTACGCCAATATCGAGATCGACTATCTGCTCCAGCGGATGGAGGCGTTCGCCGGGCTGGCAGTTCTCGCGACCAACATGAAGAGCGCGCTCGATCCGGCTTTCGTCCGGCGGCTGCGCTTCATCGTCAATTTCCCTTATCCCGGCCCGGCCGAGCGACGCCGCATCTGGGAGCGCGCTTTCCCTCCGGGCGCCCCGCTGCGCGCAGTCGATTTCGATCGGTTGGCGCAACTCGATCTCACCGGGGGCAACATTCATGGCATCGCGATCAATGCTGCGTTCATGGCCGCAGCGGCGGGCACGCCGGTGACGATGGACCTGCTGCTCGACGCCTGCCGCATCGAGTTGCGCAAGCTCGATCGCCCGGTAAACGAGGGCGATTTCCGCCGCATTCGCGCAGTGGCGGGGGAAACGAGATGACCGTGCGACTGCATATCGAGCGGTTGGTCGTCGATGCGGGCTTGGGCGCGGCAGGAACCGATGGCCAGCTATTGCGCGAATCGATCGAGGCCGAACTCGCGCGGCTGCTGACGGGCCCGGGGCAGTCCTGGACGGCGGCCGACGCTTGGCGGGTCGAGGGACCCGGCGTCGCAGCACAGCGCAGTGCCGAAGCATTGGGCGCCGAAGTCGCGCGTGCGATTCACGGGAGCGTGCAGCCATGAGGAGCCGCTTCGCCGATCACCGGGCCGAGACGCCTGTACCGCCGATCGTGCACAAGCCGGCGCTGGATGCGTCGGGTCATGGGCTCGACGGCACGATGCGCAGCTTCATGGAGGGGCGGTTCGCGCGCGATTTCAGCCAGGTGCGCGTGCATACCGGCAGCGCCGCGGGCGCGTCGGCGCGGGCCAGGGGCGCAGTGGCGTACACTCACGGACGCGACATCGTCTTCGCACCGGGAAGCTATGCCCCCCATACCGCCCGAGGCCGCGATCTGATCGCGCACGAACTCGCCCATGTGGCGCAGCAGACGCGCCGCGGCGGCGGCATGGCGGGCGCTTCGCACGAAGCCCAGGCGGACCTTGCGGCGAGCGCGGTGCTGGCAGGGCGGGCGGCGCCTTCGCTGGGCGCTGTCGCGCCGGGCGTGCAGCGCCGTATCCAGTTTCGCGATGTCGGCAGGGGCGAGCAATCGGGCTTCGGGCGGCTGAACGAGATCATCGACAAGCTCAACAACATCTCCACCGCGCTGATCTTCTCGGTCGATGCCGCGGGCATACTTTCCTATGTCGAGAACCCCTACGGCACCGAAACCGAATTCGACCGCAAGATGAAGGGGTTCGTCGACAGCGCCACCTTGATTCCGCTGCGGCTGACCAATCGCCATGGGCTGTTGCGCTCGCAACCCGCCGGTCCGTTCAACTCCCGGGTCGATGCCGACGCGTATGAATCCGGATATGTCGATGTCGACGACATGCTGGGCAGCGACGATCTCGGCTTCCAGATCGTGCTCGTCCACTTCCTCACCGAACGCGCGACGACCAAGGATTACGCCAAGCGGATCGGCAGCACGCTCGACGACACGTCGCAGGAATTCAGGAACGCACATGCGCGCGGCGTGCAGGGCGAAGTGGACGTGTTGCGCGATTTCTTCGGCGATCCCGGAATCCGCCTCATCCAGGACGGCGGCGTCGGCACCGTCTTTCGCAGCTATCGCTCGACGCGTGGCGACACGATTCGTGCGCGCACCCCCCCTTCGCCAAGGGGCGTGTTCGGCCTCGACATCAATCTGGTCGACGTGCGGCTGCGCGACGGCACGATCATGAGTGCCAATGATTACAAGGCCCTGCTCGAGCGCGAACGCGCCGAGGCGGCGGCGGCGAGCGCGGCAGCCGGAAGGCGCAGCCTGCTCGAGCTGAAGGGCCCGTCGCGACTGGGGCCGGCGCCATGAACGCGTTCACCGCCGAACGGCGTCCGACGCCGATGCCTTTCCTGGTGCAACGTCGCTGTCAGGCCTGCGGTGGCGGCGGGAGCGTGACCGGCACCTGCAGCAAATGCTCGGGCGCCGCCTCGCATGAGGAAGAGGCGGAGCAGCAGCAATGGGCGCCGTCGAGCGTGATCAGCGTCGTCCGATCGGCGGGCCAGCCGCTTGCCGCAGGGACGCGCACCGCGATGGAAAGCGCCTTTCACCGCGATTTCAGCGGCGTGCGCGTCCATAATGGTGGCGACGCTGCAGCTTCGGCCCATGCGGTGGCGGCGCAAGCCTATACCGTCGGGCAGAACATCGTCTTCGCCGATGGACGCTACGATCCGGGCTCCGAAACAGGGCGTCGGCTGATCGCACACGAACTCGGCCACACGCTGCAGCAGCCGCAGGGCGGCGCGATCCCGGGCAAATTGCCGATCGGTGAGGCGCATTCCTCGTCCGAGCAAGAGGCCGATGCGCTGGCGGATGTTGCCATGGCCGGGAGGGCGGCTCCGGTCGCCGCTTCGGCGAGGACGCCGCGGCTTCAGTTGCAGCGCTTCGGCGGCTTTGGCGACGTCCGCATCGCCGAAGGGCTGCAGAACGACAAAGACGCCGAAGAAGCGAAGCGCAAGGAGAAGTTCGCGCCGGGCAATCTGGCGGGGCGCGTTCTCACCGATAGCGATATCGCCTCGGCGAGCAAGGCATCGGGCGCGGCCTCGCCCGGCAGAGTCACGCCCACTCTGTGGAACGCGACCTTCGTCCTCCACGACACCGCGTCGCCCGTAGGCGCAAAGAAGATCGCCGAACATGCCTCGCACGGACGGCGGTCGAGCGGGGAGGGGGCTGCGGCCTGGGTGCCGCAGACCGGCGCGGCGACGATCGCGCACAGCCCGTTATTCGGTACGCGCCGCCCCGCCGCCACGCAGCACGAGCGCGGCGAGGACGTGATGAAGAAGGCGACGCGCGAATCCGAATATCGCGGCGTATGGAAGGCCACCGCCCGGGACGTCCGCGAATCGACGCTCGATGACGTGCTCAGCGCGCAGGGCTCGCCGGCGGCAGAGGCGAAGAGCGAGCGCGCGCAGGCGATCTCCGATCTCGATGCGGGCAGCGGCCTCGTTCATTCGGCAGCCGCCTGGGCAGTGGAGGACATCTGCCACAAGGTGACCAGTACAACCGCTCCGAAGCTGGCTTTGTCGGCTGCGGACATTCCCAAGCTCGAGGGCGGCTGCCAGCGATTGCTGACGCTGTTCAACATGCGCGCGCTGCGCATCGGCAGCTCGGTCAATGTCGAGATCGTCCAGGAGCGCGGGTCCGATTGCAGGACTACCGGCAAACTGACTCCCCTCACGCCCTATTCGACCAGCCAGATGGACAATGTGAAGAATCTCTATCTCAACGCGGCGCTGCAGGCGCGCGCTTTCCCCAGCGTCACCACGCATTTCCAGATCGACAAAGCGGCGGGCGATCATTGCGACCCGCGCTGCTTCAACGTCACCGAGCTCTACAAGAACATCCAGGCGGCGCTCGGGCATCCCACAGGATGCACCTATGGCATCACCCCGATGTACGGCACCGGCGGCAGCGACAATGTCTGGTGGAACGATTCCGTCTGCGGAGGGGCGCACCCATGACCGGGCTCAGTTCCTCGCCACGGCTCATCAAGGGTGCGTTGATCGGCGTCGATTTGTTCAATCCGCTCGCGAGCGTCGTCGTGTTCCAGTACAATCCGGACACGATGACGCGCAGGCTCGAGCCGCGCGGCGGCACCGGTGGCGGCGACAAAGGCGAGGCGTTTCGGCTGGCCGGGCCACCCAAGGAGACGATCACCGTCTCGGTGGAGATCGACGCATCCGACCAGCTCGAGGCGAATAATCCGCTCGCGATCGCCACGGGCATCACGCCGACGCTCGCCGCGCTGGAGATGCTGATCTATCCCAAGACCGCGCTGGTGATCGCGAATTCGGTGCTGGGCGCCGCGGGGATCATCGAGATCCTGCCGACCGATGCGCCGATGACTTTGTTCGTCTGGGGACCCACGCGCGTGCTGCCGGTGAAGGTGGGGGCGATCACCATCACCGAAGAAGCCTATGACACGCTGCTCAACCCGATCCGCGCCAAGGTCGAGCTGACGCTCAATGTGCTCAGCTACAACGATCTGTCGCTCGGTACCGCAGGCAATGCGCTCTTCATGGTCCACCAGGTCACCAAGGAAGTGCTGGCGATGACCAACATCTTCGCGAGCATTCAGAACGTCGGAGCGGGGCTGAAGCTATGAGCGTCACCATCACCAGCTTTCCGGCCAACAGCCGCTATCAGGGCGCCGAGGTCCTCAGATATACCGCCGAGGACGGTAGCGAGGTCGCCTATCTGGCGCCGCGCATCGTACCCGATCCGTCGCGCTTCACTGCGATCGGCGCGCATCTCGTCAACGAAGGTGACCGGCTCGACAATATCGCCGCGCAGCGGCTGGGCGACGCCGAACTGGCCTGGCGCATCGCCGATGCGAACCGCGCGATGCGCCCCGGCGCGCTCACCGAAAAGGTCGGGGTACGGCTGGTGATCACGCTTCCCGAAGCGCTGGGAGGGCCGTCGGTTGCTTGACGCGGGCTATCTCCTGCTGATGATCGGCCCGCTGGCGGCTCCGTTGCCGGCGCCGCTGCCGCTGACCGAGGCGGTCAAGTCGATTTCGGTCAATACCGGCGGCACGCGCGGCGGCTTCCAGATCACCTTCCATACCGGCAAGACCTCCCCGCTCAATCTGGCGATGCTGCCGCTCGGCTTCTTCGATCCGATGATCACGCGCGTCGTGATCACAATGGTCTATCGCGGCATCCCGCAAGTGCTGATGGACGGGGTGGTCACGCGCCACGAGATTGCCCCGAGCAATTCGCCCGGCGAGTCCACGCTGACGCTCACCGGCGAAGATCTGAGCGTGCTGATGGACGTGGTGCAGATGCGTGTGCCCTGGATCGCGGTGCCCGAAGCTGGGCGCGTGGCGACGATTCTCGCCAAATATGCCGCCTTCGGAGTCATCCCGATGGTGATCCCGCCGTTGGTGCCGAGCATCGACAGCCCCACCAGCCGGTTCGATACGCAGGACGCGACCGACCGCGCCTATCTCGACCAGTTGGCTAAGGCGAACTCCTACGTGTTCTTCGTCGAGCCGGGGCCCGCGCCGCTCACCAGCATCGCTTATTTCGGTCCCGATATCCGCATTCCGGTTCCGCAGCCCGCGCTCAACGTGAACATGGACGCCTTCACCAATGTCGAGAGCCTGACCTTCAGTCTCGACGGGCTCGCCAAGAAGCAGACGATCCTGCTCACCTACGATCCCGCCACCGGCAAGATTCCGATTCCAGTACCGGTGCCCGATCTGAACATCCTGCACCCGCCGCTCGGTCTGCGCCCGACACCCCCGTCGCAGATCCTGTTCGAGGGCAGCGCGACGCGGCTGACGCCCGACAAGGCGGCCAAACGGGCGCTCGAGATCATGATGAGCTCCAAGGATGCGATCACCGGCCAGGGCTCGCTCGACGTTGCGGCTTATGGCGGCATCTTGCGCGCGCGCATGCTGGTCGGCGTGCGCGGTGCCGGGATCACCTATGACGGCATGTACTACGTCAACACCGTTTCCCACACGATCTCGCCGGGAAGCTACAAGCAGAGCTTCACGCTGTCGCGCGACGGGCTGATCGCGGCCGGACCGGCGGTGCTGCCATGACCGAGGGGCGCTATTTCGGCAAATATCGCGCGACGGTGGTGATGAACATCGATCCCGAGCGGCGCGGACGGATCACGATGATGGTGCCCGACGTGCTGGGTCCGACGCCGTCGAGCTGGGCCGAGAGTTGCGCGCCGCTTTCGGGCCCGACGGGGCCGCCAATGGGCATGCATATCGTGCCGCCGATCGGCGCTGCGGTGTGGGCGGAATTCGAGCAGGGCGATCTCAACTATCCGATCTGGAGCGGCTGCCGCTGGAGCAGCGCGTCGGATCTGCCGCCCGATGCCAGCCTGGGCCTGCCGGTCTCGCCCAACATCGTCATGCAGACGCTCGGTCAGCATTGCCTGATCATCGGCGATGCGCCGCCGACACCGGCGACGGGGGGCATCGTGCTGCGCAGCGCCACCAAGGCGATGATCGTGGTCAACGACACCGGGATCTACATCAACAACGGCAAAGGCGCGTCGATCCAGCTCGTGGGGCCGAGCGTGACGATCAACAACGGCGCGCTGGTCGTGACATGAGGGAGGCTCGACATGCCCGGCATGCTGGTTGAGGCGACCGCAAGCATCATGTGCAGCCATGGCGGCAAGGCGACGCCGACCGCGGTCAATCCGCGCGTCACGCTGGGCGGCGTACCCAGCATGACGATCGCGACCACCATGGCCGTCGCGGGCTGCGCCTTCCCGCCGCCGCCCGCCGCTAACGGGCCGTGCGTCACCGGCCAGTGGCTCACCGGCACCACACGGGTGCTGTCGAGCGGCCAGCCGCTGATCGTCCAGTCGAGCACTTCGCTTTGTGCACCCACCGGCACGCCGCTGGTGATCACCGTCCCCCAGGCAAGGGTCATGGCCCAATGAACGCGCGCGTCGAGATCGACTTTCCCTTCGCGATCGATCCCCGCGGGCGTACCGCGACGACCGACGAAGCCGATCATATCCGCGATATGATCGAACAACTGCTGTTCACGCGGCCCGGCGAGCGGGTGAACCGGCCCGATTTCGGCGCGGGCGTGATGCACCAGGTATTCGCCTTCGCCAGCCCCGAAGCGGCGACCGCGCTCGAATTCACCACCCGCGCCGCGCTCCAGCGCTATCTCGGCGACGTGATCGAAGTGCAGAAGCTCGACGTCACTGCGATCGACGCGTCGCTGCAGGTCGAGATCCACTATCTGATCCGCGTTACGGGCGAGCGCCCGGTTCAGACCTTCGTCGTGGGAGGCCCAGCATGAGCAGCGCGCCGCTTTATTGCGCCGGCGACGACAAGCGCCGCACGGCGATCCGCAAGGCCGATCTCAACGGTATCGACTCCATCGAAGTCGATTGCGCGCAGACCACGCTGATCGTGACGTTTCTCGGCCGCGCGCCCGAGTGGATCCAGCCAGAGAATATCCGGATCGAAGGCGGCCGACGCGAGCGCGACATCAAGGTCCTCGCCGTGGCGATCGAGCGCGCCGACGACGAGGGGCTCGACGATCGCATGTTCGTCACGGTCGACCGGCCGGGCGATTTCTCGACCTATCGTCTGATCATCGTCGCGCGCGACGAAAGCGGGCGGCCGATCCCGGGCCCACCGGGCGATTTCGACATACGCTATGCCGCGGCCGAGTTCAGCTTCAAGGCTGGATGCCCGCAGGATCAGGATCCCGCCGATTGCCCGCCGTGCCTGCCCGAGCCGGTGCCGCCGGTGTCGATCGACTATCTCGCGAAGGACTATCAGAGTTTCCGTCGGCTGATGCTCGATCGGCTCGCGCTCACCATGCCCGAATGGAAGGAGCGCCATGCGCCCGACATTGGCATCACCTTGGTCGAGCTGCTCGCTTATGTCGCCGACGATCTGAGCTATCAGCAGGATGCGGTCGCGACCGAATCCTTCCTCGACAGCGCGCGGTTGCGCGAATCGATCCGCCGCCATTGCCGGCTGGTCGATTATCGCCTGCATCAGGGCGCCTCCGCACGCACATGGGCCGCGTTCGAGTTGGGCGGCGCCGACGAAATCGAGATCGCACCGGCCGACCTGATGCTCACCACCGCGCTTCCCGGTGAGCACGACCCGATGATGCGCGAGGAAGACGTCGCCGAGATCACGTGGAGCGATTATCTGGTGTTCGAGGCACCTTCGGAGTTGCCTTCGCTCAGCTTTCGCCGTGCGCGCAACCGCATCCACTTCTACGATTGGGGCGGCAGTGAATGCTGCCTGATCAAGGGGGCGACTTCGGCCACTTTGGTCGAGACCGGCGAACCCGAGCCGCCGGTGCCTCCGCCAACCGACGAAGGCGAGGAAGGAAGCACCGGGGAAGGCGGCGGAGGCGGCGCGTTCGAGCCCAATCAGCCCGGCGCCTTGCCGCGGGCCGAGAACCGGCCGGAGAAGCAATCTCCCCTCGCGCCGGAGCAGGACACGGTGACCCCCGGCGAGCGGCCCGGTGCGCTCGGGCTCGCGCCCGGCGACGTGCTCGTCTTCGTCGAGGTGATCGGCCCGCGTACCGGCCAGCCCGGCGACGCCGATCCCACGCGTCGCCATGCCGTCCGGCTCATCGCGGTCGAGGAGAAGGTGGATCCGCTCAACGGCCGGCGCATCGTCAACGTCCATTGGTGCCCCGAGGACGCGCTACCCTTTCCCTTCTGCCTCTCCGCACGCAGCGAAGCTCCGAATTGCGAATGGCTGACCGGGATCAGCGTCGCGTTCGGCAACGTCGTGCCGGTCGATCATGGCCGCAGCGTCGAGCAGCCGCTGCCCCCGGTCAGCGTCGGCCGGATCGAGGCAGATTGCGACGATCACTGCACGCCGTCCGAGACGCGCTACATCGCCAAGCGTTACCGGCCGCGGCTCGAGTGGTCCGACGTGACCTTCATCGCCCCGCCCGCAAGCACCGAGCAGCTTTGCGGCAGCTGCGGCGGCACCGCGGCGTCGGTTACCGGCAAGCCCGATCCGGTCGCCGCATTCCCGGCGATCCGCCTCACCAGCGTGCCGCCCGCCGACGCGGAGGAGCCCAATCTCGAGGCCGAACTGCGCGCAGTACGCTATGCCGGGGTGCGCACTGCGGCGGGCGCCGCCAGTCTGTGGCGCCCTCGGCTCGATTTGCTCGATTCGGACCCGCAGGACGCGCATTTCGTCGTCGAGATGGCCGAGGACGGCAGCGCGGGTCTGCGTTTCGGTGATGGTGTCTCGGGGCGCGCGCCGGTTGCGGGCGAGCGCTTCTTCGCTTTCTATCGGGTCGGCAATGGCCCGATCGGCAATATCGGCGCAGACGCGCTCCGGCACCTCGTGTTCCGCAACAACTTCCCTGACGGTGTGACGCTCACCGTCACCAATCCGCTTCCTGCGCAAGGCGGCACTGCGCCCGAACCGACCGCCGACGGCAAGCTCCGCGCGCCGCAGCTGTTTCGCAGCCGGCTCGAGCGCGCGATCGCCGCCGAGGATTATGCCGCGATTGCGATGCGCGATTTCCCCGCATCGGTGCAGCGCGCCGCCGCGACGCTCCGCGCCACCGGGGTACGCAGCGAAGTGCAAGTCGCAATCGACTCCTTCGGTGTGTCGGATCCGCCGCAATCGCTGCTCGATTGTATCGCTGCGCATCTCGAACGCTATCGCCGCATCGGCCATGACGTGCGCGTCGTACCCGCACGAAAAGTGCCGATCGATCTCGCGCTGCGGGTCTGCGTCACGCCGGGCCATGTCGCCGAGCAGGTATTGACCGAATTGCGCGAAGTGCTCGGTCCCCGGCTCGATCGCTCGAACCGCCCCGGCCTCTTCAATCCCGACGCGCTGACCTTTGGCGAAGGTGTGATGACGAGCCGCATCCTCGCCGCCGCACACCGCGTGCCCGGCGTGGCGCATGCCGAGGTGACCCGGCTCGAACGACTGTTCGAAGGGCCGGACGGCGAGCTGGAGGCCGGCATCCTGAAGCTGGGTCCGCTCGAACTGGCGCGGCTCGATCAGGACCGCGACGCGCCCGAGAACGGGCGGCTGTCGCTCACGATGGAGACGGGGCAATGAGCGATTCCGGCTGCTCCTGCCAGGGATGCGCCTCGGGCATGGGCGCCTGTGGCTGCTGCGAAGGCGTCGAATCGATCACGCCGCGCGCGATCGTCAACCGACCCGGCCTCGCCCGGCTTTCGGAACGGATCGGCACCCATGCCGATTTCCTCGAAACCATGCAGGCCCGGCTCGGGACCCACGCGCTTCAGGATGGCGCGCGCCCGCTTGCCGCGCTGCGCACCCGCGATTCTGCCGATGCATCGATCGCGTTGCTCGATGCCTTCGCCGTGACCGGTGACGTGCTGACCTTTTATCAGGAGCGCATCGCCAACGAAGGCTATCTGCCCACCGCCACGCAGGGCCGTTCGGTGCGCGAGCTGGCGCGACTGATCGGCTACGAGCCGGGCCCCGGCGTGTCGGCGAGCACCTATCTCGCCTTCACACTCGACAGCGACGCCGAGACCCCGGTCACGATTACGGCGGGCACCGGCGCCAAGTCTCTCCCCCGGCAGAACGAACTGCCGCAGATATTCGAAACCTCGCGCGATCTCGTCGCCCGCGCCCGCTGGAACCTGCTCGGCGTACGCACGAGCGAGCCCGAGCGCGGACAGAATCGCGATGCGGACAACTATACGACGGACATCTATCTAGACGGCACGGACACCGGCCTGAAGCCGGGCGACGCATTGCTCTTCCAATATGGCGAGGCAATGCCGGTGCCGATGCGGGTGGTCGCAGCCGCGGCGGACACCACTGCCAAACACACTTATGTGGCGGTCGAGCCTTGGCAGCGCATCGCGGCTGCCACCGTCGAGGCGCCGGTCACCGAGGAAATGCTGAAGGCCCTGATCGCGCTGCGGGACCAGGCTCCGGGGGGGGCGAACGCCCAGATCGTCGTGAACGGCATCAACCATCTCGAAAGCGCCGCGGCCGGCGACCGGAATGCTGCACGGCTCGCGCTCGTCGACCAAATTGCCGTCGCACGAAAGAATCTCGGCACACTCCCGCATATCAAGGTGCGCGAATGGCTCGACAAGGTCGAGGCGTGCCTCCAGCCGGCGAGCTTCGCCGCCAACAGCTATGACGGGCCACCGCCGACGGTGCCCTTCGGCGGTGCCGCCCAGGCTGCGAACGCCCAGTCGTCCGACGATGACGACGCGCCGGCGCGTCCCGCGTGGATCGAGAAGCTGGCGCTTCCCGCCTCGGTGCCGCCGCGCAGTGTCGAGAAGCTCGCACTCAGTACGACCACCAGCTTCGCGAAAGGCTCGGACGCCGCCTACAAGACGTTGAGCGTGGCAGTACCGGCAGTCGGCGAACAGCTCGGCGCGGCGCTGTCGGGCACGCGCGTACTCGAAGGCGATCTCAAGGTCTTCGCCTTCCGCGTTCGTTCCGGGTTGTTCGGCCGCACGTTCCCCAAGCGTACCGGCGTGTCGCGGTCGGACAACGGCACCACCGAAAGCTACGAAATCGGCGAATGGCCGATCGCGTCGCTGGTCAATGATAATCAGGATTTGTTCCTGCGTGAGGATGTCCAGATCCTGACGCTCGAATCTCCGCAGGATGGGATCCTTCCCGACTCCTGGGTGATGGTGGACATGCGGGCAATCGCCATGCCTGAGGAAAACGACGACGACGAAGGCCCCATTACCAGCCCCAGTGCCAATGGCAGCAGCAACTATGAGGACAGATGGGTGCTCGCGCCTACACGTCCGCTGCTGATCGCACGTGCGGTGTCGATCGATCCCAAGATTGCGCGCGCCGATTATGGCGGCATCGGCGACAGCACTGCGATCCATCTCGGCGAGGCCGACAAGTGGTTCAAGGTGAACGAAAAATACGACTATTATTACATTGGCGATCAAGAGATCATCAACCGAGATTACCAACTGATCCGCCGCACGACCGTCTATGCGCGACCCGAGCAACTCGCACTTGCCGCGCGCCCGCTGGTGCAGGATTTCTGCGTCGAGCCCGAACCGGGCAAACCGCTGCCTTGGATCGAGCTCGACGGCACCTATTCGGGACTCGAGCCAGGGCGTTATGTCGCGGTGAGCGGCGAGCGCGCCGATATCGAGGGTGTGGCCGGTGTCTCCGCCAACGAGATCGCAATGATCGCCGAGGTCGTCCACGGCGTGCGCGACCCGAACGGGGAGCCGATCACCCCGGGCGACAAGGACGCGGCGCTCGGAGATGCTGTCCACACCTTCCTGCGCTTCGCCAATCCGCTTTCTTATTGCTACCGGCAGGTCACACTCCAGGCCAATGTCGCGAAGGCGACGCATGGCGAGACGGTGCGCGAGACGCTTGGCAATGGCGATGCCGCCGCGCCGCGCCAGCGCTTCCCGCTCAAGCGGTTTCCGCTCACCTACACGCCGGCTCCCAATGCCACCGGACTCGCCACCAGCCTCGAGGTGTTCGTCGACGACATACGCTGGCGACCCGAGACCAACTTCATCGCCACCGGCGCCCATGAGCGTGTCTATACGGTGCGCAACGATGCCGGGGGCAAGGCGACGGTGATCTTCCCCGACGGCCGCGACGGCGCCCGCCCGCCGACGGGATCGCAGAATATCCGGGCAGTCTATCGTGCCGGCATCGGGCGGCCGGGCAATCTCGGCGCGGGTCGAATCGACCAATTGGTCGTGCGCCCGCTCGGGCTGAAGGGCGTGATCAATCCGGTGGCTGCCACCGGCGGCGCCGATGCCGAGCCGCGCGAGCGCATCCGCAAGAATGCGCCGGTCTCGACCATGGCGCTCGATCGGCTGGTATCGATCCGCGACCATGAGGATTTCGCGCGCAGCTTCGCGGGCATCGCCCTCGCCAGCGCGCAAGTGATGGTCTCGGGCGGCCGCCGTATCGTGCATCTCACCGTCGCGGCGGAAGACGATGCGCCGCTCGATCCGAACGGCGCGCTGCTCGAGAATCTGCGCGGCGCGTTTCGTCGGCTCGGCGATCCGGATCTGCCGGTGGGGGTGATGCCGCGCGAGCTCAAGCTGTTGATCGTTTCGGCCAAGGTCCGGATCGATCCCGACCGGCTTTGGGAGCCGGTGGCGCAGGCGATCCGGGCGAAGCTGCTCGACCTTTTCGGCTTCGAGGCGCGCGAACTGGCACAAGGGGCTGCGCCGAGCGTGCTGATCGCCGCGGTCCAGTCGGTCCCCGGGGTCGCGTGGGTCGATCTCGACGTGTTCGGCGGCGTGAGCACGATGGGCGGACCCGCCGGCGAGCGGTTGCCGCGCACGCCGGACCAGATCGCGCAAGGCGTGGAAAAGGCCGTCGCCCAAGGCGTATCGCGCTGGGTGCCGGCCTTGCCGGCGCGGCCCGATCGTCTTGCGACGCAGGCGCTGCTTCCCGCCGAATTGCTGCTGCTCAGCGCCGACGTGCCCGCCACGCTCGTCCTTAACCAGATCAAGTAGGAGCCCGCGATGCCTAGCCTCACCGTCGAACGCGATCCCCGCCTCGATCGGCTGTGGGAGCTGCTGCCGACAATCCATCGCCGCCGCGACATGGAGACCAATGGCGGCTTGCGTGCATTGCTCGAAATCATCGCCGAGCAGGCGCTGTTGATCGAGGATGATATCGGCCAGCGCTATGAGGATTGGTTCATCGAGACCTGCGCCGAATGGGCGATCCCCTATATCGGCGCGCTGGTCGGGGTGACCGTCCCTCCGGGCGGCGATCCGCCCTCGCGCCGCACGGTCGCCAACGCGATCGCCAATCGCCGCCGCAAGGGCACGCTGCCTTTGCTCGAACGGCTGGCGAGCGAGATTGCCGGCTGGCCTGCGCGCGCAATCGAGTTCGGCGCTGTGAACGCGCAGAGCCAGTCGCTGCGCTTGCCGCAGCATCTGCGTGGCCGCTCGGTCGATCTGCGCGATCCTCCTTCCTTGCTCGCGGACAGCGGCACGTTCGATATGCGGGCGCATTCGGTCGCGCTGGGCGGAGTCGCCGGCGATCGGCGCTCGGCCGATGTCGAGCTGTCGGTCTGGCGATTGCGCGCCTGGCCGGTCACCCGCGCGCCCGCCGCCAGCCTCGAGGATATCGGGCCGAACATCTTCAGCTTCAACCTGCTCGGCAACGACGCCCCGCTCTTCGTCAATCCCGAAGGCGGCGGAACGGGCGCCGCGGCCCTTCCGGTCAGGATCGACCGCGAGATATTCGCCGCGCCAGAGCGTGATCCCGCGGGCTTCGCTACAGCCGCGCCCGAATTATGGGGAACGCGGATGGTCGACGGGCGCGAAATGGTCCGCTCGGTCGCGATATGGGCGCCGGGCTGGCCCACCGCCAAAAGTCCCGGCACCGAGCCGATTCCGGCCGATAAGGTGATCGTCGCCGATCTCGACGACTGGAGCTATCTGCCCCCGCGCGATCATGTCGCGGTCGATCCGCTGCGCGGCCGCATCGTCTTCCCCCCGCGCCAGTTCCCGCGCAAGCGCGTGACCGTCAGCTATCATTACGGCTTCAGCGCAGCGATCGGCGGCGGCGAATATTATCGCCCCCTGTCCGAACAGGTCGGCGCCACGCGTTTCCAGAATTATAGCTGGGTCGGCTCGGACGAGCCGCAGGGCGAGACGTCGAGCCTCGTCGAGCGCCTGCGCACAGCGATCGACCGCGCACTGCAACGCCGCTTCCGCCCCGGCGATCCGGGCGATTTCGCGGTCGATATGGCGCTGGTCGACGACATGCTCGAAGTCAGCTTCGTCGATGCGGTGACTCGCACGCCGCTATGGCGTGGCGTCGCGGTCGACGAACTTCGTTCCAACACCGGCGATCAGGCGCGGATCAATGCCGTCGTCGACCAGGCAGTTTCCGGCTTTCCGCCGCCGCCGGTCATCCGGCGCGTCACCGGCGCTGCCGAATTGCGCGCCGCGCTGGAGCCTTGGGGGCCGATGCTGGACGACGAAGGCGAGTTTGCCGCCGCCGCCGATCAACCGGAAAGCGAAGTGATCGAGATAACCGACAGCGACATCTATCAGATCCCCGTCCGCCTCATGCTCGGCAAGGGCCGAACGCTGCAGCTTCGCGCCGCGCAGGGGGCACGGCCGGTGATCCGGCTGGCCGACTGGCAGGCAGAATCGACCGATTCGATGCAGATCGGCGGCGAGGAAGGCGCGCGGTTGATTCTCGACGGATTGCTGATTGCGGGTCGCGGGCTGCAGATCGAGGGTGGGATCACCTCGGTGACGATCCGCCACTCGACATTGGTGCCCGGCTGGTCGCTAGGGCCGGATTGCGATCCCAAACGCCCGTCCGAACCGAGCATCATGGTGGTCGACAGCCAGGTGTGTCTCACGATTGCGCACAGCATCGTCGGGTCGATCCAGATCAACAATGACGAAGTCACCACCGATCCGATGAAGATCCGCGTTACGGACAGCGTGGTCGATGCCACCGGCGCCGATTGCGATTCGCCCGAATGCGAAGCGCTGGGCGCGGCGGGGTCGCGGCTTGCCTTCGCCGATACCTGCTTCGCGCGTTCGACCGTGATCGGTCGGGTGATGACGCACAGCCTGACCGCCGATGACAGCATCTTCCTCGGCCGTATCACCGTGGCGCGGCGCCAGCTCGGCTGGATGCGCTTCTGCCATGTCCCGCCCGCTTCGCGCACGCCGCGCCGCTTCCATTGCCAGCCCGACAAGGCCGAGACCGAGGCCAAAGCGGAAGCCGTGGCGGCACGACTCACCCCGGCCGAGACCGAGGCGAAGCTCACCTGGACCCGCGCCGCGGTCCGCCCGCGCTTCGACAGTCTGCGCTATGGCAAGCCCGAATATTGCAGGCTTGCCATGGATTGCCCCGTGGAAATCAGCACGGGCGCGGAGGACGGCTCCGAAATGGGCGTCTTCCATCACCTTCGTACCGCGCGGCGCCTGGCGAGCCTGCGCACCGCCGTCGACGATCACATGCCGGCCGGCCTCACCGCCGCCATCCTCCTTGCCGACTGAAAGGGACTGACATGAAGGGCGATTTCTCGCGCGTCAGCTTCAATCCTCACCACGGATTCACGCGCGTCAACTGGCAACAGGGCCGGATGCAGCTCGATGCCGATGCCAACGAACAGCAGGCGATCAACCTGCACTTCGTCCGCATGCTCGCGGCGGACCTGATCGGGCCGCATGGCGGACTGCCGGGCAGCTTCGCGATCGAGGCCGACGCCAGCCTGTATCGCGGCTTCCGGATCCGGCCGGGGCGCTATTATGTCGATGGCTGGCCCGCGCAAAACCGATCCATCGTCGGCTATCGCGCGTCCAAGGAGCTGGAGCCGCAACCGTGGTTCCCCGAGCCGCCGGAGCTCGAGGAAGGGCAGGACTATCTAGTCTATCTCGAGCTATGGGAGCGCCATCTCTCCGCCGGCGAGTTCGATCGCGCGCGCGATCCGCATGAGGCCGATTCGGTGCGCGAAGTTGCGCTCGACGGGCCGGACACGGGATCGCGCGCCCAACTCGTCTGGCAGGTCAAGACGCGCGCGACCGACACCTTCGCGCCGCCGCCTGAGGGCGTCGAGGATCGTTGGGCCAATTGGCGCGCGCAGATCGAGCCCGAGATGCGCGGCATGCTCAAGGCCAGGGCGGCCGACGCCCCCGCCGCGGGCGGTCCGCCTTGCGAAGTGTCGCCGCGCGCGCGCTTCCGGGGCGACAGCGACCAACTCTATCGCGTCGAGATCCGCCGCGGCGGCTATGCTTCCACCAAGGAAGGCGGCGCCACCTTCGTCTGGTCGCGCGAAAATGGTGCGGTGACCTTCCCGGTCGACAAGATCGCGGGACCCAAGGTCCAGCTCGCTACGGGCTGGCGCGACGCGCGTTTCGCGATCGCGCCGGGCGACGTGGTCGAAATCGCTGGGCCGCTCGAGGCATTGCAGGAATCGAGCGCAAAGCTGCTGCGCGTGATCGATTACGATCCCGACACCGCCACGGTGACGCTCGACGCGACACCCGAAGTGGACACCGACGATCCGCGCAAGCCGGTATTGCTGCGCCGCTGGGACCATGGCGAGTTGCGCGGCCCCACCCAGGACCGCGTCAAGCTGGCCGATGACAACGCATTGCAGCTGATCGAAGGCCGCTGGCTGACGCTGGAGGAAGGCATCCAGGTAATGTTCGGCGATGATATGCGCGGACCGCGCGAAGAGGTGCGGCCCCGTATTATCACCAGGGACCAGACCTCGCGCAAGCTCACGGCGAAGGAAGCCGCTGCGGGCGCCGCAGCGCCGGAAGCCGTCACCAGGCGCGATCTCGCCGAGGGCGACTATTTCGAGAAAGGCAGCGGCCATCTCTACCGTCAGGGCGATTATTGGCAGATTCCATCGCGCATCGTGCTGTCCGACGTGCTCGGCCCACGCGATGCCTCGGGCAACCCGCTGCCGCGTCCGCCGCACGGCGTCGAACGTCATTATGCGCCGCTTGCATTGATCCGGGTCGCAGGCGACGGCTCGGTGTCGGTCGAGGATCTGCGCCGCGAGTTCAAGCCGTTGACCGGCTGATCGCAGTATCGGCACCGCTTGGCGCACGGGGTCTTCGCTCCGTCTTGCGAAAGACTCGGCCGTTATCGGTCTGACGCTACGGCGATTGTAGACAATGTGTCCGATGAGACACACAGCGCGCAATAATGCGTCCGATGCCGCGTGCCCATTATTCCGATCTTGATGCCACGCATTCCGTCCTGCAGCATACGGTTCTCCAATGCGCCCTTCCGTAATTTGTAAGAGGGAACATGATGAACCGATCTTTCGTGACTGCGCACGCGAGTGTTCTTGCCCTTGCCGTCTCGGCTTTGGTCCTGCCGCTCACCGTCCATGCCCAGGCCGCTCCCGAAGACACTCCGCAAGAAGCCGCCGCCGAAAGCGGTGGCGACATCGTGGTGACCGGGTCGCGCATCCGGCGCGATCCGCTCGACAACCCGTCACCCGTGGTCACTGTCGACGAGGCGTCGATCGCGAAGACGGGCCTTACGTCGATCGTCGATGTGCTGCAGCGTATCCCGGCCTCGTCGGGCGGCCTCAATTCGAAGTTCAACAATTCCGGCAATTTCGGCAATCCGCCCGATGGCGGGGGCGTGGGGGCAGGGTCGGCGGCGATCGACCTGCGGTATCTGGGTGCGAAGCGGACACTCGTGCTGGTGGACGGCCTGCGCTACGTCAACGGCGCCAGCGCGAGCGGGATTCCCGGGACGGTCGACCTCAACTCGATCCCCGATGTCATGATTCAGCGCGTCGAGGTGCTGCAGTCGGCGGCATCGGCGCTTTACGGATCGGACGCGATCGGCGGCGTGGTCAACATCATCACGCGTTCGAATCAGAAAGGTTTCCGCGCCAGCGCGCAATACGGCCAGTATCTGGGCGACAATGACGGCGACACGCAGAACTACCAATTGAGCTGGGGCGGCGGCAACGACCAGGTCCAGCTCGATCTCGGCGGCTTCTACACCAGGCAGGATCCGGTGCGCGCGAGCAACCGGGCGATCTCGCAATTTCCCAATCCCGGCCAGACCAGCTGCACCGATCCGGTCGGCGGTTGTTCGGGCGCTGCGGTGAACGGGCGCATCCTGTTCAATCCCGGCAATCCTTCGCTTCCGGCTGGGGGCGTGATCACGGTGCGTAATGCGCCGCTGAACGGGCGGGGCGTCTATGATCCGACTCTCGTCGGTGGAGACTTCCGTGCCTTCACCGCTGCGGATCGCTTCAATTTCGCGCCGTTCAATTATTTCCTGACGCCGAACGAACGCTATGGCGGGTTCATGAATGCCCGGGCGGAATTCTCCGAGGCGTTTAACGTGCGGCTGAAGGCGAGCTGGGCGCATCGCAATTCGCAGAATCAGGCGGCGTTCCTGCCGCTGAACGTCGGGCCGGACGCCGGCAACGGCAATCTGCTCGACACGATCTCGATCGACGTCACCAATCCATTCAATCCGTTCGGAATCACCCTCAATTCGGGCGCGAACGGGCAGCCAGCCACCTATTCGCTGATCGGCCGCCGGCTGGTCGAGGCCGGACAGCGCACCTATAACCAGGAAGTCGACACTCTCAGCGTCACCGGCACGATCGACGGCAAATTCCATTTGTTCGGCCGCCCCTGGTATTATGACGCGAACGCGGTTTTCGGCTTCAACGACGCGCACCAGCTGTTCACCGGCAACCTGAACGCGGCGCGGCTGGCGCAGGCGCTCGGGCCGGTCAGCCAGTGCACTGGCGCATGCGTGCCGTTCAACATCTTCGGCGGGCTCGGCTCGATCACTCCGCAGATGCTGGCCTTCGTCGCGTTCGACGAGAAGTCGCGCAGCAGTCAGGAACTGCAGGACTATACGTTCAACGTGTCGGGCGAGTTGTTCGACTTGCCCGGAGGGCCGGTCGGCATCGCGTTCGGCTACGAGCATCGCTATCAGGAAGGCAGCTTCACCCCCGATCCGGTCATCCAGGCGGGATTGGGCGCGGACATTCCGGCCCAGGCTGCGCGCGGGTCGTTCGACGTGGATGAAGTCTATGGCGAACTGCGCTTGCCGTTGATCCGTGACGTACCGTTCCTGCGGCTGGTGGAGCTGAACGGCGCGGTGCGCTATTCCGACAATTCGACTTATGGCGGCAACACCACGCTGTCGGGCGGCGCGCTGTGGAAGCCGGTCGACGACCTGCTGCTGCGTGGCCAATATGCCGAGAGCTTCCGCGCCGCCTCGATCGGCGAGTTGTTCGGAGCCCAGTCGCGGTTCGATCAGACGCTCAACGACCCCTGTACCAGTGCGGCGGGAGGGCTGTTCCAGAGCAACGCCACAGTCCGCGCCAACTGCATCGCGAATGGCGTGCCAGCCAATGGCAGCTATGTCGAGCCGCAGGGCGGGCAGATCAGCGTGCTCACGGGCGGCAATTCCGCGCTGGCCCCCGAGACGGCGGAGACCTGGGTGTTCGGCGCGGTCTACAGCCCGGGCTGGGCACGCGCCGGCATGTTCAGCGCGCTCAGCCTCGAGGTCAATTATTACGACATCAAGGTGGACGGCGCGATCGCCTCGATCCCGGCGGAGGTGTTGCTCGATCGCTGCGCCCAGACCGGCGACGCTCTGTCCTGCGCGGCGGTGGAGCGCACCCCCGCCGGCTTCATTTCCGCGGTCAACGGCGTCTTGCTCAACACCGGCGGCGTCCGGACCCGCGGTCTCGACGCGACCTTCAACCTGCGCACCCGCGACACCGGCGCCGGCACCTTCGGCCTGTCGGTGAGCGGCAATTATCTGCTCAAATACGAAGAGACGGTGCCGGCGACGAGCGGATCGACCACCACCGACTATACCGGCACCGAGCGCGGCAGCCCCGACCAGGCCTATCCGCACTTCAAGGGGCAGGCGACGCTCGACTGGGACATCGGCCCGGTCGCACTGGCGATCACCGGACGCTACATCGATAACGTCGTCGAGAATCAGGGCGGCAACCGGCTGGACAGCCGCTTGTACGGCGACGTCCAGTTCAGCTTCCGGCCGAGCTGGCTGGGCGAGCGGTTCGGCGTCACTCTGGGTGTCAACAACGTCTTCGACAGTGACCCCCCGCCGTGCATCTCGTGCAGCCTGAACAATTACGATCCGACCACCTACGACATTCCGGGCCGGTTCGGTTATGCGCGGCTGAGCTACGGCTTCTGACGGACGAGCTGCGCGATCGGTTTCGCGCCGCTCGGAATGGATGATAGCGGCTTCTTCTACTGCCCGCTGGGAGCGAAGGCGTTCGACGCGGAAGCCTTCGAGGCTTTCGCAGCGGCCTGTCGCTCGCTTGCGCCCATCGTGTGTTGAACCCGGAAGCGTGATAAACGTTCGCCGCATGACGGGAGTCAGGACGATATGAAGGATGACGAGTACGGCATCACGCGGCGCGACGTGCTGGCGAGCGGAGGCGCTACGCTGGCTATCGCATCCGTCCCTCCCGCGCATGCCCGGACGCTGCCGCCTCAGCCGGTGCCGGCTGCGATGAAAGTCGCGCTGACGGTCAATGGCACGAAGCGGGAGCTCGATGTCGACACGCGTACGACTTTGCTCGATGCGCTGCGCGAGCATCTGCATCTGACCGGCACCAAGAAGGGCTGCGACCATGGCCAATGCGGCGCCTGCACGGTGATCGTCGAAGGGCGTCGGATCAATTCGTGCCTGTCGCTGGCGGTGATGCACGAGGGCGACGAGGTGACCACGATCGAAGGGCTCGGCACACCGGAAAAGCTGCACCCGATGCAGGCCGCTTTCGTCAAGCATGACGGCTATCAGTGCGGCTATTGCACCCCGGGGCAGATCTGCTCAGCGGTCGCGGTGCTCGACGAGATCCGCAAGGGCGTTCCCAGCCATGCGACGCAGGATCTCAACGCTCGCCCGCGCGCGACCAATGACGAAATGCGCGAGCGGATGAGTGGCAACATCTGCCGTTGCGGCGCCTATTCGAACATCCTCGACGCGATGACCGAAGTCGCGAGGAGGCGCGCATGAGGCCGTTCAGCTACGAGCGTGTCACCACGCCCGCCGAGGCGGCAAGCGCCGCGGCGCGCACGCAGGGCGCGAAGTTCATCGCCGGTGGAACCAATTTGCTCGACCTGATGAAGCTCGAGATCGAGACGCCGACTCATCTGATCGACGTCAACGGCGTCGGGCTCGATCGGATCGAGCCGACCGCAGAAGGCGGACTCCGCATCGGCGCGCTGGTGCGCAACACCGATCTCGCTGCCGACAAACGCGTGCGCAAGGACTATGCCTTGCTCTCGCGGGCCTTGCTCGCCGGCGCATCGGGTCAGCTGCGCAACAAGGCGACCACGGCGGGCAATTTGCTCCAGCGCACGCGCTGCCCCTATTTCTATGACACCAATCAGCCGTGCAACAAGCGCAGGCCGGGCAGCGGCTGTGCGGCGATCGGCGGGTACAGCCGCCAGCTCGGGGTGGTCGGGACGAGCGAGGCATGCATTGCGACGCATCCGAGCGACATGGCGGTGGCGATGCGCGCGCTCGACGCAACGGTCGAGACGGTAAAGCCTGACGGCGCCACGCGTGCGATCCCGATCGCCGGCTTCCATCGGCTCCCCGGCGATACTCCGCATATCGAGACGGTGCTGGAGTCGGGCGAGCTGATCACTGCGGTGACGCTGCCGGCGCCGGCAGGCGGCACGCATATCTATCACAAGGTGCGCGACCGCGCGTCTTATGCATTCGCGCTCGTCTCGATCGGGGCGATCGTCCAACGCGACGGGAGCGGCAGGGTCGCTGTGGGCGGGATCGCGCACAAGCCGTGGCGAGTCGAGGCGGCCGAGGCGGGGATGCCCCGCGGTGCCAAGGTCGTATCGGAAGGGCTGCTCGCCGGTGCCAAGCCGACTGCCGACAATGCATTCAAGCTGACATTGGTCGAGCGCACGCTCGGCGCAGTGCTGGCGCAGGTGAGGGGCTGATCGTCATGAAGTTCGACACCCCCGCCGGCACCAATCCGATCGATCAGCTCAAGATCGTCGGCCGGCCCACCAACCGAATCGATGGGCCGCGCAAGACCACCGGCACTGCGCCTTATGCCTATGAGCATCCCGCGCCGAATGCCGCTTATGGCGCGGTGGTCGGCGCCGCGATCGCCAAGGGGCGTATCGCGTCGATCGACCTGAGCGCCGCGAAGGGCGCGCCGGGCGTGCTGGCGATCGTCACCGCCGACAGTGCCGGCAAGCTGACCAAGGGCGACTTCAACACCGCCGAGCTGCTCGGCGGACCCGAGATCCAGCATTATCACCAGGCAGTGGCGTTGGTCGTCGCCGAAACCTTCGAGCAGGCACGTGCGGCCGCGGCCTTGGTCCGGGTCGATTATGCGCGCGCGAAGGGGGCGTTCGACCTGAAGTCCGCGATGGACAGCGCCCAGCCGTCGAAAGATCAGAAGGATATCAAGGTCGGCGATTTCGCTGCGGCCTTTGCCGCGGCCCCGGTGACGATCGACGCGACCTATCATACCCCCGATCAGGCGCATGCGATGATGGAGCCGCACGCCAGCATCGCCGAATGGGAAGGCGATCGGCTGACTCTGTGGACCGCGAACCAGATGATCGCCTGGGGCCGCGGCGACGTCGCCAAAACCCTCGGCATTCCCAAGGACAAGGTGCGGCTGATCTCGCCTTATATCGGCGGCGGGTTCGGTGGGAAGCTGTTCGTCCGCGCCGATGCGATTCTCGCTGCTTTGGGCGCGAAAGTGGCGGGCCGCCCGGTCAAGGTCACGCTGCCGCGGCCGCTGATGTTCAACAATACCACGCATCGCCCCGCGACGATCCAGCGCATCCGCATCGGCGCGACCCGCGACGGCAAGATCACCGCGATCGGCCATGAGAATTGGTCGGGCGACCTGCCCGGCGGCGGTATCGAGAATGCCGTGCAGCAGACGCGATTGCTCTATGCCGGCCCCAACCGGCTGATCACCGCACGGCTGGCGACGCTCGATCTGCCCGAAGGCAATGCAATGCGCGCGCCGGGCGAAGCGCCCGGACTGATGGCGCTCGAGATCGCGATGGATGAGATGGCGGAAAAGCTGGAAATGGACCCGATCCAGTTCCGCATCGTCAATGATACGCAGGTCGATCCCGAAAAGCCTGAACGGCCCTTCTCGCAGCGCCAGCTGGTCGAGTGTCTGCGCCTCGGCGCCGAGCGCTTCGGCTGGAGCAAGCGCAGCGCGACCCCTGCGGCGGTACGCGATGGCCATTGGCTGATCGGCATGGGCGTCGCCGCGGGCTTCCGCAACAATCTCGTGATGAAATCGGCGGCACGCGTCCGATTGAGCCCGGCGGGCCGGATCACGGTCGAAACCGATATGACCGATATCGGCACCGGCACCTATACGATCATCGCGCAGACCGCCGCCGAAATGATGGGGGTGCCGCTGGATCGGGTCGATGTGAAGCTCGGCGATTCGAGCTTCCCCGTTTCGGCCGGTTCGGGTGGGCAATGGGGCGCCAACAGCTCGACCGCCGGCGTCTATGCCGCCTGCGTCAAGTTGCGCGAGATGGTGGCGCAGAAACTCGGCTTCAACTCGGCCGATGCGGTGTTCGCGGGCGGCAAGGTCCGCTCGGGCAATCGCAGCGCCGCGCTCGCCAGCGCGGCGGCCGGCGGCGAGATCGTCGTCGAGGACGAGATCGAGTTCGGCGACCTCGCGAAGAAATATCAGCAATCGACCTTTGCCGGGCATTTCGTCGAGACGGCGGTGCATGTTTATACCGGCGAGATCCGCATCCGCCGGATGCTCGCGGTCTGCGCCGCGGGGCGTATTCTCAATCCAAAATCGGCGCGCAGCCAGGTGATCGGCGCGATGACGATGGCAGCCGGCGCTGCGCTGATGGAGGAACTCGCCGTCGACAAGCGCTTCGGCTTCTTCGTCAATCACGATCTTGCCGGGTACGAGGTCCCCGTCCACGCCGACATCCCGCACCAGCAGGTCATCTTCCTCGACGAGGTCGATCCGATATCGTCGCCGATGAAGGCCAAAGGCGTCGGGGAACTGGGCATTTGCGGCGTGGCAGCGGCGGTCGCCAACGCCGTCTACAACGCCACCGGCGTGCGCGTACGCGACTATCCCGTCACGCTCGACAAGCTGCTTGACCGGTTGCCACCGCCTGGTGCGGAGGCGATGCGCAGCTAAGCTATCTGGGCGTCGGGCCGGCGGATACGGAAGTCCCTGCGAGATCCGCCATCATCGCCGACTTGCCGACGCGGTCTGCCAAGATATGTCCGATCATCCGCGAGCCTTGCGGATTGGTGTGGCTGAAATCGTAGAACTGGCCATCCGTAAATTGCTGGTGGTAGAGATCGATGAGGCCGCCCTCGCCACATTCCTCACGCATGACCGCGTTGAGCTGGCGTATCGAATAATCATAGTCGAGGCCGTTGTAGCGAAGCGGCCCCGGCCCGCCCATCGCGTTGCGAATGCCAAAGGGCTTGCCATTCTTCACCTTCACCCGGCGGTGGGGCTGGGTGACGCAGAGTATGTCGGCGCCGTAGTGCCGCGATTCAGCAATCAGCTTGCGCAAGCGCTGACGGAATCGTTCCGCACCGGTTCGAGCCTGGGCGACCGTCCCGGGCGTCATTGTGTCGAATACGTAATCCTCGGGGACGAAGTGCTGGCGGTGATGGCCCAATTTGCCCGTTTCCACTTGTGCGATCGAGCCGATCACATCGGACGCCCAGAACCAAAACTGGGTGATCTCCAGCTCCTTGAGCCACAGGCGAGGGCCGCTTGAGTCGTCATCGTCGAAGCCATTTGGGCCGGCGAAAGTGAAGTCGGCATCATTGATGCCGATATAGAAGAGGATGATGCGCGGTTTGAGTCCGGGTATCAGCGGCAGCCAGCGCTTGAACGCACGTAAATGGCCGTAGGTGCTATGGCCGTCGACACCCGCGTTCGAGACGCAGACGTGTTTCCCGGCCGAGCGGCTCAGATCGTCCTCCATGACCTTCTGCCAGGTGGAGGCGAATGGAATGAATCGCTGATCGGTGGTCGAGCCGCCGATCGTCAGGATATCGATTTCGGCAGGATTGGCGCAATCGTCCCGCAGGCCCCATTGGTTGCGGCTGTAGCGGACGATGGGGTGCGGCGTATCATAGAGGCTCGAGACGTCGAACGCGTAGGTGCGATTGCGGATGATGTTCATCCGAACCGCCGGGCTCCAGTCATCCGCGGTGAGTCTCAACGCTATTTCGGTTGCACCCAGCAGCATCGCCAGCGCCACCGACCAGATGATGCCCAAGAACAGAAGTTTTCTAGTCCAACGCATAGCGCACTTGATACTGGTCCTTCAGACCCGGATTCTGGTTCGATTTGATCAAAATCGCGTTCCCGATCACCAGCATGTCCAATTCCGTAGCCATGAAACAGCCAAAGGCGTCTTCCGGGGTGCAAACCACCGGCTCCCCTCGCACATTGAACGAAGTATTCACCAACAGCGGGCAGCCGGTGAGCGCGTTGAACCGGCTGATCAGCGCATGATAGCGCGGATTGGTTTCGCGATGGACGGTCTGGATACGGGCGCTCCCATCGACATGGGTGACCGCCGGGATCACGGATCGCTGCACCTCGAGGCGGGCGAGGCCCGACAGCGCCTGTCCGGGGGCATCGACGGGAAACTGCCGCTCCTCCGCCACCTGGGCGACCAGCGTCATGTAAGGACTGTCCGCATCAAGATCGAACCAGTCGGAAAGATGTTCGCGCAGCACGCTGGGCGCGAACGGACGGAAGCTTTCGCGAAACTTCACCTTGAGATTGAGCTGTCGTTGCATCGCCGGAGATCGCGGATCGGCGATGATGCTGCGCGCACCGAGGGCGCGCGGCCCGAACTCCATGCGCCCTTGCATCCAGCCGACCGCCTCACCTGCCGCCAGCGCACGGGCGGTGCGCTCGATAACCGCATCGTCATCGAGTTCCTCAAATCGGGCACCAATGGTGGTGAGCCTTTCACGCACTTCGTCGGCAGTGAATTCCGGACCGAGAAAGCCACCCTTCATGCCATCACCACCGGGCGGAACTTGGCGTGGCACGCCGAAGGCGATGTGGTGCACGGCCAGCGCCGCACCCAAGGCTCCACCCGCATCGCCCGCCGCGGGCTGCACCCAGATCCGCTCGAAGGCACCGTCTCGCAGCACCGCGCCGTTGGCGACGCAGTTGAGCGCGACGCCGCCCGCCAGGCACAGGTCCGTCAGGCCCGTCTCGCGCGCCATGGTTCGCGTCAGTTTCAGGATGATGTCCTCGGTCACCGTCTGGATCGACGCGGCGAGATCCATTTCGCGCTGGGTCAGTTCGGTCTCTGGCCGGCGCGCCGGACCACCGAACAGCGCTTCGAAACGCCGGTTGGTCATCGTCAGACCGGTACAGTAATCGAAGTAGCGCATATCAAGCCGGAAGCTGCCATCCGGCCGCACGTCGACAAGGTGCTCGCGGATCAGACCGGCGAAGCGCGGTTCGCCATAAGGGGCCAGTCCCATCAGCTTGTATTCGCCGGAATTGACCTTGAAGCCCGCGTGATGGGTGAAGGCCGAATAAAGGAGGCCGAGCGAATGAGGAAAGTGGAGCTCGCGCTCGATGCGCAAGTCGCTGCCGCAACCGATCGCCCAGGACGTCGTCGCCCATTCACCGACCGCGTCTAGGGTGAGGATGGCCGCGCGCTCGAAGGGAGAGGGATAGAAAGCGCTGGCCGCATGCGACAAATGGTGTTCGGAAAAAAGCAGTATCTCTTTCCATTGGCGGGCCTTGCCGAAGATTGCCTCTAGCTCCTCGATCAGCCGGGCCTTCTGAAACAGCTTGTCCTTGATCCAAAGCGGCATGGCTGCGGCAAAGCTGCGAAATCCGCGCGGCGCAAATGCGAGATACGTCTCCACCAGCCGTTCGAACTTGGGGAACGGCTTCTCGTAGAAAACAATTCCGTCGAGCGCTTCCGGATCGATTTCGCCTTGGCGCAGGCAATAAAGGATGGCCTGGGACGGAAACGCCGGATCATGCTTCTTGCGCGTGAACCGCTCTTCCTGCGCCGCGGCAACGATCACGCCATCGCGGATCAGGCAGGCGGCACTGTCGTGATACCAGGCCGAAATTCCCAGGATCAGCATCGCTGATTTAGAACAGGGTATAGAGCAAGGGCGCCAGAACCGATCCCTTTGCCAGCACGATTACGACGCCAAGCAGCGCCATGACGGCCAGTATGGGCGCCAGCCACAATTTCTTGCGGTATCTCAGGAAGGCCCAGAACTCGTGGAGGAAATCCATCATCCGCAACCGGCCCTAATATTGGCTGCGAAACGAGGAGGGGCCGGGCCCGGCCGGATCGCGCAGACGCCACACGCTCGAGCCCGTATGATCGTCCCGCAGGCGCAATTCGTCGCGATTGAACAGGCGCATGACAAAAGCGACCGGAGTGATCAGGCCGAAGAACAGGAGACCAAGGACAATCGGATTGACGATCGCGCCGATCGCGAGCCCAAGGCCCATCCATGCCTTGTTGAGCGGGAGCAAAAGATCGGGCCGAACCATGGTGACGAGCGCGATCGCGCTTGCCAGTGCAATCAGCGCCAGCGCAGGCGTATGAATGCCGCGATAGTAGCAGTAAGCGGCGGCAACGGCGCAAACCAGTCCGGCGAAAATGCCGAAGCTGCGATTGTCGGGAAGATCGACGTCGCGCATTTTCACGCCAATAATATCCCTGTCGCCTGCGCCTGCGCACCTCCAATCGGGCACGCGCCATCGATAGACGCGAAATGTCCCGGTCACACAAGCTTGTTCGCGAAGGTCGCAAATTGCAGGCGAGGCGAAGCCGGCCCCGCCCCTGCGCCGCCTGGCCCGTGACGCGATCCTCGACCAGTTTCCAGGTCAGGAGCCGCGGCAACACTTCATTCTTGATGGAACATGGCTACAGAGGGACCGCCGCATGCACGTTGTGCGGCGCGTGGATACGAGCCGTGGAGCCACCCGTGTGAGCACGATCGAGACCTATGCAGTGGCGGACGATCCGTTCCCGCATATACTCGTCGACGGGTATCTCGATCCGGAAATCTATCACGCTCTGGCCGAAACCTTTCCCGAGTGCGGACCCAATACCGGGCCAACCGGGTATACGATGTTCTGGGGCGACGCGGACTATGACGCGCTGATCGCCTCGAACGCCGCGTGGCGTTCGCTGTTCGATAGGTTTCACGATCAAGCCTTTATCGACTCCGCGATCGCCCAATTCTCGGAAACGTTCGAACGGGAAAGCACCGTCGATCTTTCGACCGCGTATTATGTACCCCACCAGGAGAGTCGCGCGGAGAAGGAGCGCGATGCGCTTGGCGACAAGGGGCCTGCGCCCGATGCGCTGTGGGTCCGCGTGGATATCATGCAGGGGCGGGTCGGCTATTGCCGGGCGCCGCATCTCGACCATCGGCGCCGGGCGATATCGATGCTGATCTACATGTGCGACGCCGAGGAATGCGGCCTGGAAGGCGGCGAACTGGTGCTCCACGAAGCGGACGGCACCGCCGCGAAGACGATCGTCCCGCGACATAATCGCATGGTGATGTTCCCCTGCACCCCCACGTCCTTTCATTCGGTACGGACGATCGTCGCGCAGAAGGCACCGCGCAATTTCGTGCAGGTCACCGTGTCCAGTTCCATGGACCTGTGGAAGCGCGCGCCCAAATCCACGTCTGCGGCCCTGTGGTCGCGGCTCCGAAGCGCGGTGCACGGCTTGCGTGGAGCAATGCCCTGACGCGTTGGCGACTGTTCCCCCATCGTGAACGCGAATATCTGGCGAAGGTCGCGCCATTCGCAGCGTCCAGCCTGATGTCCGCGGTGATCGGATTGGCATCGCTTGCCACGTTCACGCGAATCCTCGCACCCGCGCAATTTGGCAATTACGTAGCGCTGCTCGCACTTGTCGGGCTGCTGCAGAGCGCGGGGTTCCTGTGGCTGCAAAACGGCGTGCTGCGTTCCTATTCGAAATGTCGGGACGATCGCGCCAAAGCGAACCTCGCGTCCGCCGCGAGGATCGGATTCGTGCTCGCGGGGGCCGGGATCTCGGCGATCTGGCTGGTCTTCGCATTGCTGAACAGCCGGTTTCTGCCGGCCGCTTTATGGATCGTCGGCCTTCCGTCCCTGCTGATCGGTGGCTGGATCGCCATCGCGAGATCGTGGCTCAGGGTCCACAATCGAACGTGGCGCTTCGTTACGATCGACATGGTCCAAAGTCTGGGCGGCTTCGGCCTGTCGGTCCTTGCATTGTTGTTGCTGGGGGCGGAACCCGCCCTGGTCGTCGCCGCGGGCACCATCGTCGGACTGCTCGCCATAGTCTTTTCGTCCGACCTGGTGCGACAGCCTTTCACATCCGCCCCCGGGGCCAGATCCCTGTTGCGCGACCTGTGGCGCTACGGCGCGCCTTTGACGCTGGTCGGATTCCTGACCAGTATCATGGCAGTATCGGACCGTGTGCTGATCGCCGCGCTCATAGGGCCGACTTCCGCGGGAGCTTACGGCGTCGGCTACGCGATTGCCGACCGCGCGATCATGCTCGCCCTGGTGCCGGTGACCTTCGCGATGAAGCCGACGATCTTCGCGGCCTTCGAAAGCGGCACTCCTCAGCTTCAGGTGCTTCTGAACCAATCCGGCCGATGGCTGATTGTGATCGGCTTGCCGATCACCACGACGCTCGTCTGTTCACCTGGACCTCTGGTCGCGCTCTTTGCCGGAGGCGGGCTTGCCACGCAGGCTGAGGTCGTGGTTCCGTGGGTGGCGATCGGATCGCTACTCGGGGCGCTGCTCAGCCTGCATTTCGGGCTCGCCTTTCAGCTGGCGAGCCGAACCAGCGGAATGATTGCCGTGCTGGCGCCTGCGGCCATCCTCAACGTCGGCGCCAACCTGCTGCTATTGCCGGTCTTCGGGATGATTGCGGCCGCGTGGACGACGGTTGCGGCCTATGGCTTCGCACTGTGCCTGGCGGCATATCTTGGCCGGCGGCACCACCGGATTCCATTTCCGGTGAAGGATGCGATGGTCAGCGCCGCGGCCTGTATCCCGCTTGCCGTAGTGCTGCGCTGCGCAGCGGAAACAAGCCTGTTCGGGTATTTGCTGGTGGCCGGCGCCGGTGCCGTCCTGTATCTGATCGTGCTGACTTCACTCTTCTGGGCCCTGGGCGCGCTCGGCGAGCGCGACGAAGTCGCGGACACGCCGCCGCAGAGCCTCGGCTAATGCCGCGAACCCCCCGGGATTCGGAGGCGGCATTTCCGGATCGAAGCCTCCGCCTTTCAGAAATTCGCGCTGGCTGGTCGATATCGTCAGGTCCAGCGCAGGTTGCAGGCGATAGCGATCCCGCCGCGTCGGCACGAACAACACCGGCGTGCCCAAGGCCAGACAGGGCAGCGCGCAGTGGAGCCGGCTCGTCACGACTGCCCGCGAACCTGCGTACAGATCGAGCAGAGCCTCTGCCCGATCAAGGCGAGCGGCGAAGCCCCTTGTCGCATCGATATGGGTGACGATCAGCGGCGGACGATTTGTCCTGCGCGCGAGTTCCTCGACCACCGCGGGTGGAAGGTCGCATGCCACGACCCGGCCGTGCATTTGCGCGTTGGGGCGCGCCGGCAAGGTCAAGGTCAGGCAGCCGGAATAATGGCTTTCGATCCCGTGAGCTTCGAGCACCCGCCGGGTCGCATGATCACGCGCGCCGACGGGGCCGTGCGCCTTTAGCCATTCTACGCCCGCAGGCGTCAACATTCGCTTCGACGCGGGGGCGATCCAGAACCGCTTTCTCGATGCACGATGCTGCGTGAGATGGACGGAAACAAGCAAGGGAGTGATCTTGGGATGCGGTGGCCATGCTTGCGGGTTGGCCATATACCATCCGTTCATGACGGTCATGACCGGCGAAGCACCGTCGGGTTCCCGATCAAGGGCCTCGCGCGGCAGATACCGATCGATGCGCGGCAGAAAATGACGCGCCGCAATCGCCTGGATCTCGTCGCCGAGGTTGGTCGATCCTGCGTCGATCAGTCCGAACTGCATCACTCCGGCCGCTGCATGGGTCGCCATTCGACCGGCTGGCTCAACACTTCGGCAGAATGACGTTCGCGACGGCGCGCAATCCACTTCGCCGTTGTCCGCAAGGAATGCGGCGAAACAAATGCCCATATTGCCCAGGCAATTGCGCTGATGGTCTCCCGGTTGAACCGCAGCTTTCCATGCATCACCAGTCGGGGAATGATCTTCGGCCGCGCACCCGACCAGAGTTCCAATTGCCCGATCATGCGGAAAACACTCGGACGAAGTCGCCTTTGTGCCGGAAGCGCCTCGGTCAGCAAGCGCTCATACTCCTCACCGTTACGTCTTGCGGTGGAGCATCGCAGCGCGAGGTCCAGCGCGACTTCCACCTTCCGCCGATGCGCCTTCAGCCGCGAATGGCCGGAATTGAATCGATAAGAATAATGGACTTCGGGCAAAACCAGCAAGCGCCCGAGCTTGGCCATGCGCCAGTAAAGGTCGATATCCTCCCAGAAATCGCAACTGGCGCGATATCCACCGGCTGTTTCGAACGCTTCGCGGCGATACATCACCGAACCGTGGGGAAATGGGTGCCTGGCAGAATAGGGATCGTGCAGAGAATGGCGCTCCATCTGTCGAACGACTCTTCCCGCGCGATCGATGCAGTCGTACACGCTTCCCACCAAAACCGCGCCGGCGTCGGCATCCAGTGCCGCCACCTCCGCTTCGAGCCGACAGCGTCCGGACACGTCGTCGGCGTCCATACGCGCGACAAGCGGGAATGTCGCCAGACCTGCGACCCAGTTCGAACTCCCGGCCGGACCCAACCCGCCGCCCTCGCCCAGAAAGAGCCGGATCCGGTCATCCTTTTTCGACCACTCGATCAACCGTGCGCGCGAGCCATCGGTCGAGCCGTCATCGCCGATGATGAACTCGAAATCGGCGAAGGATTGTTCGAGGATGCTGGTGATACTCGCATCCAGATATGGAAGTGCATTTCGCACCGGCATGACAACGCTCACGCGCCGGGCGGGGTTGGCCCCTGTTTTCATATTCCGCACGCCGGATTCTAACGTGTTGGAAAGCAGCAAGCAATCTGGGTTAAGCAGAAAGTGGCCGGCAACTGACGGGCTTCTTCTCGTTTCGAAGCCGGGCACAGGCTGAGATTTCAACATCCGTTCCGGCGCAGACTTCCGCGCGGTGCGATAGACTCCATAAGGCTGCTGTGAGGACAAGGTTGACTGTCCGATAGGCGTGTATCGGCTTATGCCCCGCGCTTCCGGTAGCCTCACGCAAATGCGAGCTTCCAACCTCGCGAAGGCGATCCGCGCCACCCATCGATTGCGCGCCCGCGTCGACGACTCGGATCCCTTTGGTCCGCGCGTCGGCCTTGGCAGCGGTGGGATCACGCCCCGGACGACCCTTGTCGACGGCTGTCCACATATGATCCACTCGCGGACGTTTGGTGCCGGCGATGGGTGTCGCAGCATCCCACCCGCCCCTTTTGGCTCAATCAGAAGCGGGCCGTCAGCTGCGCGCCGTAGAAGCGGGGTTCTGCCGGGATGAAGGTCGGGATACCGAAGCTGCCGCCCGTGTTTCCCGCATCGAGCAGATAATCCTCGTCGAGAGCATTTCGGACGAACCCGGCGAGCTCGAACCGCTCCTTGGCGAAGCTGACGCCTGCACGCGCATTCACCAGGGTCACCGGTCCCTGAGAGATCGCCGAGCTATTCGGCAGCTCGAAATAGATGCGGCTGCGATGAGTCACGCTGGGCGTCGCGAAGACCCGCATGCCTCTGCCGACCGGCGTGTCGACAGTGAAGCCGGCTGCGGCCTGCCATTCGGGCTGTAGCCGAAAGCGCGCGCCGGAAAAGGCCGGGGCGAAGCTGTTGTTCTTGTCGATGCCGCCGTCGATCCACCCCATGTTGCCGAACAGGCTCAGCCAGGACGCCGGACGCACGGTCAATTCGCCCTCGACGCCCAGATTGCTGGCCTTGCCCGCGCTCTGCGTGAGCGATGTGCCACCAGGTTGGAGGACGCTGACCTGAAAACCGTCATACTTCTGGTAGAAGACACCGAGCGAGCCGGAGAAAATCCCGGAAGTCGCCTTGATGCCCCCCTCATAATTCCACACGATTTCCTCGGGCACCAGCTGAAGGTTGGGCGCGGCGCCGCTGCTGGTGCGGATCGCGTTCAACTGGACGACCGGCGAGCGCCTGCCCTTGGAGATCGTCCCGTAGACGTTCAGGTCCGGCGTGAGCCGGTAAAGCAGGTTGAAGCGCGGCAGTACCGCCGAATAGCTGCGTTTCGCGGTGAAGGTCTGGCCGCGGGTATCGACCTGGCCCGGCACCAGCGAGACGGCGAGGCTCGGCAGCGCGGCGAGAAGTTGCGCGCGCAGCGGCGCGGGCAGAAGGCCGGGCAGCACCGGCACCGGCACGTCGGCGCGATAGCCCGACTTGCGCTGCTCGATCAGCAAACGCACGCCGGCGGTGAGCTCGAGCGCGGGCGACGGGATCCAGGTCGCGTCCGCGAACATCGAATAGCTGTCGTTCCTGCCTCGGTTCTCGAAGGTCGAGGCGTAGGGGATTTGCGTCAGCGCGCCGCCGGTAATGGCGGACGTCGCGGCGGCGGCGGTCACCACACCGGCCGTGTTGATGCAGCCGAGCGGCAGCGCGCGGGTGAGACATTGGATGAAGATGCCTTCTTCTGACGACAGCGGCACGTTCTGGAGATTGTCTTCGGTGAAGAGGTTCCAGCCGAAGGATGCGCGCCAATGCGGATCGGAATAGGTGAAGCGGCTCTCGTGGCTCGCCTGCCAGCCCTGCGTGATTTCGGCGAATTCGAGCCACCACGCAGCCGAGCCGTCGGCGTCGAACACTTCGCGACTGTCGAACTCGCGATAGCCGTTCACCGTGGTGAAGTTCCAGCCGTCGGCAAAGTCGTAGTTGGCGGTGAGATTGAGGTCATAAACGTCGCGATTCAGGCCGAGCTGGTCGTTGCCCAGCACCTGCGCCGAGAGCGGCGAGCCACCCAGGTTCGCGCGGCCGAACGGATTGCCCGGGCCGTCCACAGTCGACAATGCACGCGAGACGAACGGCGTACCGCCGTTGCGCTGGCGGTCATAGGTGCCGATCAGATCAACGCTGAGCGCCTCCGTCGGCGTGTAGCGCAGCGAGGCGCGGACGCCGAGTTGGTTCTGCGCATAGAGATCCTCCTCCTGGCGCGACGAAAGATTCTCGATATAACCGTTGCGCGTCTTCCATTCGAACGCGATGCGGCCCGCGATAACGTCATCGCCGAGGTTCACGAAGCCCGATACCAAAGTCTGATCGTAATTGCCGTAACCGCCGGTAAGCGCGCCTGAGAAACCCGGCCGCGGACGTGCGGAGGTCAGGCTGATCGCGCCCACTGCCGAGGCGGTGCCGAACAAGGTCGCCTGAGGCCCCTTGATCACTTCGACGCGCTCGAGGTCGTAGATCGCCTGGTACGACCCGCGCGAACGCGAGATGTCGATGCCGTTATAGTAGAGTGTCACGCGCGGACCCTGCTGGGCCGAGCCCGAATCCGACGTAATGCCGCGAATGACGATGCCCGGGTTGTTGGCGCTCTGTTCCTGGATGTTGAGACCGGGAACATAGTTCGACAGTTCGTCCAGGTCGCCGATGCCGAGCTCGGCGATGCGCTCGCCGGTGACGGCGGAGATGGTGATCGGCACGTCCTGCGCGCGCTGCTCGATCTTCTGCGCGGTCACGATGATCTCGTTCCCGTCACGGACCTCCGTGGCGGGGGTCGCGGCAGGATCCTGCACCGAAGCCTGGCCGAGGGCCGGCACAGCCCAGAGCGAAGCAGATGCGAGAAGTCCGGCGCTGAACGAGATACGCGAAATCATGATGACCCCCTTCTGATAGAGAGGGGGCCGTGACCGATCGCGGCGTCGCAGTCATTGCACAGACATTACGATGCCGTGACGACACAAGAATCTCCGCGCAAGCGATTTGCGGATTCGCGTGCGCAGGGTGGAATATCCGGTGTTCCGGCCGTCTCTCCACGGAGCTGCCGCTCACTTGCGGCAGATCCTCGTCAGTCAGCGATAATCGACGTCGCGACTCATGCGGAACGACTGGCGGCGTTTGGCGGGTCCCACCGCATCGTAGAGCCCCGACAGTGCCAGATCGGCGCGTCGCATGCCAAAAGCGTGTCGAAACCGTCCGTAGCGGCCCGCGGGCTTGCCGCTGCTGGCATCGACAGCGAAAGCGACATCGGCAGGCTCGGAGCACATACCAGAATGTCGCCCCGCATGGTGAGTTTCGAAGCGGACGCTCGTTCAGGTGTTCGCTCGACGGCAGCTGGCGACGCTTGGCTCGGGATCGAGCGGCCTATCGTCACTCCTCTCGAAACGCCCCACTCATCGCATCGCCGACCGGCGCGAAGAGATAATCGAACAACGTCCGCGCGTGTTGCCGCAGCGAGAC
>Ga0247823_10000144_pt1 | contig 57722 bp, 91 predicted proteins | sample 13C_PalmiticAcid_2_FD_192426 | JGI IMG/M metagenome (GOLD analysis project Ga0247823, IMG submission 192426) | Soil microbial communities from agricultural site in Penn Yan, New York, United States - 13C_PalmiticAcid_Day30 | ecosystem: Environmental > Terrestrial > Soil > Agricultural land... | reverse complement strand
TCCCGCCCCGGCTGCGGAGGCCGTCTACCAGCTTCGCGCGCCCCTCTCGCAAGACTGGATCGACACGCCGAAACCGGAGTACATGCAGGCAGAGACGCACGGCAAGTGGTACGAGGTGAGCGAAGAGGTCTACGCGAATTTCTCGACGGACCCGAGCTACAAGGCGCGCACGCTCTACACCCGCCCGGCCGCGCCGCTGTCGGAGGTGACGGACGCGCAGCGCGACGTGCTGGCCGAGCGTCAGCGGCAGATGGCCGTTGAGGGCTGGACGCCGGAGCATGACGACGAAACGTACAGCACCGAGGAGCTTGCGTTTGCGGCGGTCTGCTACGCCACCGCCGACGAAGGGGATGCACCTCCGGCTGTTTGGCCCTGGCCCTGGGCATGGTGGAAGCCGAAGGATCGTCGCCGCAACCTCGTCAAGGCCGGCGCTCTGATCCTCGCTGAAATCGAGCGACTTGACCGCGCCGCCCTCCGTCCCACGCCTTCAAATGAACGGGGGTGAGGGGATGACTGTCGCTGAATTGATCGAATGGCTCAAGACGCAGGACCAGGGCGCAACCGTGTTCGTACCGGTCGGCGAACGGGGCTACGGGTGGAGCGGTGACTCCTACTCGCTGGTCGAGTTCACGCCGGAGCATGCCGAATACACCGACTTGCGCGGCAACCCGTTTGTGAAACCTGATGCGCCTCACTTCGACACGCGCTCTTTGAACCTTGGAGTACTCGCATGACTGACATGCCGACCACCACCCCGAACCCCGCCGAGTTGGCGGCCATCGCCAAAGGTATCGTGAGCGAGTACGCAGAGTACGGCGACATTCCACGCCTTCACGAACTGATCGACCAACTCCGCGACCTCGCCAGCGGACCAAGCGCAGGAGCGGTGGTAGTAGCGTGGCTTCACGAGGATGGGGAACGCTCCATCGCGGCCAAACAGAAGGCGTTGGCAGTCGCCGACGGAGGGGCTTCTGCCGCTTCGGTGAAGCCGTACAACGTGCCCGCCTACGCCGCTCCTGCCGCCACCCCGCCAGCGAGGGCCGAGGCGCCGGAAGCGCTGCCGGTGCCCCTCGTGATGCCCCGCGTGAAGTCCGTCATTTGGGGTTCTGCTGCCGAGGGCTTCGCGGGCCGCGTGTGGCTGGAGCTCGTGGACGGCGGGCCGCATGTGGGGTACCGGCCGGCGGAAGCGCGAGGGGCGCTGTCGGATGAGAAAGAGGTGCGGGCAGCAGCACAGACCGTCATCACCGCTCGGCTGCGCTTCGGCTGGTCACCAGAGGTTGACGAGGCGATTGCAGTGCTGGAGAAGGCGCTGGCATTCAGGGAGAAGACGCATGAGCATGACACTGACCGCGAGCTGCTGGAGAAGGCGGCGAAGGCTGCTGGGTACGAAGATGGCCTGTACGGCGAACTCAGCGGAGATGCCCCGGTGTTGTACTTCCAGAGCGTTGGCCTGTGGGACCCGCTCGGGGACGACGGCGACGCGCTGCGGCTGGCGGTGAAGCTTGGCATGGCCCTGGATCTACCGAGGCACAAAGGGTTCGGCACGAGCGCGCGAGTCCAGCGGGCTGGAGCAACCGGGCAAACGGTCTTCCACAACGATCCGTACGAACAGACCCGTCGCGCGATCGTCCGCGCTGCCGCCGCCCTGCCTGAGGAGCAACAGCCGTGAGCGAGGAACTGAAGATCCCGGCGGGGTGGAAGTTGGTCCCAGAAGTCGCGACCGACGCAATGCGCCGCGCGGCCTGGGACGACACCGACATCGTGGCCGACCCCGAAGAATTCTCCGAGGCGTGGTCCGCCATGCTCGCCGCCTCCCCTCCCCCGCCAGAGGATGGGTGGGTGTCGCCACTGCCTGCCGAGCTGGGCGATTGGCTGACTGCTGTCGGCGAGCTTTACGCTGCGATGGGCCGGCCTGCATTCGACGCCGAGACACCGACGCTCGGCGTGGTTGAGACTCTTCGCGAAGCTGCACGACGCCTCGCCCCGCCCTCTACCCCTCCCCCGGCCGCACTCGAACCGAAGGAACAGCATGACTGAAATCGTGAACAAACCCATCGGCTACCGAATCGAGTACCGCCCGGGCCGCTACTGCTTCTATGACCTGTCTGGTTTCCTTCTGGAGACGCAGCGGGACGGCGGCCGGATTCACAGCCTGCACAAGACGCCCGTCCCCGGCTGCCCCGCCGAGCCTGTCGTCTACCGTGGAAGCTATTGGACCGCCACCGAGAACAGGCATGCGAACTCGCGCATGGACCCCTTCGCCGAGCCCTGCTACCTCGGGCCTGAACTCCACGATCCGGAGGACGCACGATGACCGACACCACGCAGTGCTACTGCCGCACGCCATCTGACAACGACCAGGGTTTCTGCCTCGGTTGCGGTCGCTGGATCAACTACCGGGAACGTGGCAATGACTGACACCACTGAACTCCGCGCCGCTTTCGAGAAGTGGGCGCATGAACTCGGCCCGAGCCATCCAACGCTCTTCCCTGAATTCGTGGGCCGCGACGGCGAATACGCGCACGCCGACACGCACGCGGCATGGCTCGGCTTCCAGGCAGGCCACGCCAGCGCCAGGAACGTTCCCGAAACTCCGAAGGAAGACCTCGCGCAGAACTGGGCCGGCATGGACGGGGCAACCGCCTTCCACCTGATCGAACGCCACGCGGACGGCTGGGGCGATGTCGGCTACATGATGGAGCAGTGGCGAGCGGCGAACGCCAGCGCCACCCAGCAGCACGAGGGGCTGCGCAAGGCGGCTCAGGAGGTCATGGAGTGCATCCAGATCCAGCACCGCCCGCCCGTCCGAGACGAGCTTGAGCGCGGGCGCATGGTGCTCGTCCGACTGCACGCGCTCGCCGACCTTCACGACGCCCTCCACCACCACGGCACCGCGAGCACTGGCGCGGCCTCCAGCCCGATCAGCACCGATTCCACCCCCACGGTCGATGCCGCTCTCTCCGTGGCAGGGGAGCGCGAGACGTGCCAGTGCGAGGCATGCCGCCCAGTGACCATGGCCGACCCCGACAGCATGCGCATGATCCTGTGCGCGACGTGCGGAAACAAGCGCTGCCCCCACGCCACCGACCACCGGAACGCCTGCACCAACAGCAACGAGTCAGGGCAACCCGGCAGTTCCTGGGAACACATCCACCCTGCTCCCGCCCTTGGCGGTGGAGACGAAACATGAGCCGGCGCCGAGACATCCGCGCCGAGCGCAAGGCCGCAGAGCAGCGCGATCACTCATGGCTCGCCGAGCGCGACGACGCCGAGGAGCGCGAGCAGCAGGACGACGAGTACACCAGCGCAGACGAGTTCGCCAGGCTTGCCAAGGAGTTCAGAGGATAAAACTCAGTCGCCGGCTTCAACAGCCCCAAGATAAACGGCTGAACCTGATTCATCCTCCCACCCAAACAGCCGATGAACATTCGCTTCTTCTCGAATATCGTATAGTTTCATTGGATGTAGATACGGCTCGAACTTCTTGACCAGATTCACACCAAGTTCATAGAACTTGTGATCCCCCGAGAGAACGTCTGCGATCAAATCCACATTCTCTACAGGCTCTGGGAATTCTTCATGCGAATCAACAGAGATCCCGATCCTGCCGCAGCATTCAGGTTTTACCTGAACTCTCATGATCTTGTATTTCATGGCGCGCGGTATCCTTGGTCGATGCTGAGTTTCCAGAATGGGTTAAACGGGAACTGATACCCGTAAGCCGATTCTGTTTTTCGGTTTGTCGTGGCTGAAGTGTTCCACATCATCGTTGTGTACTTCTGGCACAGCAATGGCAGCTTAGTGCCAAGAGTAGGGCCAAACCATGTTGTATTTGCTCGCGGAAGTCCAGCGAGCACATCGGCTTTGTACTGCTTATCAATTTCCAACATGACACGAATGCCAAGCGTGTTGTGAACGCTACCGTCGCTGTCGCCAGGAGTATTGAAGCTGTTCGCCGGCCTTCCACCTTCGGCGTAGACGAAAGCGCCAGCTCCAGCCATGGCGGCATCGTCATAGCAATACAGCAGAAGATACTTCATCTGCTGATATAGCGTCATGATCGTCTCATTTTCATCGATCGTTGCCGCATATCCCGCCGCAACCCATCTCCGTTCAGCCTCAATGAACTGCCAGATTGCTTCCATCGTAGGCATTGAGAACCACGGAGATGTACCTGTGCTGATGCCACCGTACGAGTTGTCTGCCCGCTGACATCCCCACATGCCGGTGCCTTCTGATCGGCGATTCATCCCAATTGGAGTACCAAGCGGCCACTCGTAAGGGCTTGGCGAAGACGTAGCCCACACAAAACCACCAGCGCCACTGTTGGCCGCCGGATTCCATCCGAAGTGTGGGCCGTCAGTCCCGTTCCACTGGTCCATGTACTTCACACGGTCGGCGATCTTCACGTGGTAAGCGCGATCACACAGGCCACGGTTTGCCTGCACCATCCCGAGAATAGGATAACCAAAGTACCGATCCGACTCACGGTATTTGTCTTGCAGAACAAACGGAATCTTATGGGTGTATCTGGTGATGTACTCAATCCAGTTCGAAGTTTCCTTCAGCACATCAAGCGCGCGGCGGTCTCCAGTTAGCATGTAAATCTCTTGCATACCGCTGACGTGATAGTGCTCGCTGAAGTCATGGTCCCCGTCGTGGTCGAATGCTGCGTGGCCGGCGAAGCGCGTACCACCTGCTGGCGCGTTAACACTAGGCGCTCCGTAGTTCCCGTAAGGGATGCACGGGTTATGACGAATATCTACATCGTAGTAGTGCTGGGTTGCCATGAAAGCCATTTCCCAGAACATCTCTTCGCCCGTCATGAGGAACGCTTGGAATTCCTTCCACGATCCGATGTGTGTATCTTGCTGCATGTACGGTGCATCACTATCCGAGCGCGCTCTGTCGCCGTAGTTTCGCTTACCGTAAAGCGTCATATTGCCTGACGCCGTAGATGCACCACTATCTCCACCTCCCTGGGTCGGAAGCATGGCGTACTGCGGCGCAACGTTTGATTGCTTGAACCAGGCAAGTTGCCCGGTCGTCGCATCGGCGTTGATCGTCATCAGGTCGCCATGGGCCTTCGATGCGTGATACCAAGTCAATGGCGCGCGGCATTCAAGCGTATTACGCTGGAAAAGCGTGTTTTCTTGGTGAAGCTCGGCGTCTGTGCGCGCTGTCGGATGGAACGACATGCGCATGCGATACGTGTACGCGCCACCGCTGGAACGGTTATAAAGAGAGTTGTACTCCAGCAGCATGTTGGAACCATCGAACGAGCCAACAGGCTGAACCGATGGGGCCGAAACATCCCACGCAGAAACACCACGACGAGAGAAGAACTGAACTTCTAGCGTGTCGTTGTTGATGTTCAACTCGCCTGGATATGCTTTCCACATATCCTTCAGGAACACACAAAATCGACGCGTCCCCGTGGAGCCTTGAATGTTAACGAAGCCCGGCGCGAACTGACCAGTCCCAACGCCGCTGTAGGCAAACGTGTGCCCTGGAGCCGGTCTGGAGATGCCACGCTGATAAGGCCACGAACCAGTCTGTGCAAGGTAGTGCTCTCCGGTGACGTTGCCGGCAGCCATGCCATTGGACTCAAGACCGAAACGATACTGCGCAGTGCCGTCAACTGTGTATTTGCAGCGGAAAGCGAACTTCCGCAGCGCCATCGTGAACGTGAGCGGAATGCCGCTGTTCTCGTTGGCCGTCGATGTCTCATCGACAACGGTAACGTCAGCGTCGAATGAATCGCGGCTGATGAACCATCGGAGCACGTACTGGTGATACGCCTGGTTGCTGGCGTTACGGAACGTGCCTCGGAATCGGATGCAGGCCGTCACCGGACCTGACTCTTCAACAACTGCCGCCGTGTCTGTAGCGAATGCGGTTGAGAACTCTCGCGCAGCTACAGCCGCTTCGACAGGCACCACAACGCCGTCGTAAACAATTTGCTGGCCCCCGCGCGATACGGATGTGATCCCACCTTGCGCATTAATTACGACTGTGATGCCAGCAGGATGCGATACGGTCGTGACGCCTGAGTTCTGAACAACGGTCACGGCCTGTGCCGGGGCGGTTCTCGAAACCCCATTACCGAACTTCAACTTGTGCGTTGTGTCGGATGCTCCAACGTCGGCCAGGAACTGAGTCAGAACGTGTTTGTAGCTTCCATCTTCCCACGTGGTCAGTGAATCAAACTGCGCGTCGCGCTGCACATCAGTCGTCGGATCTACAAGTTGAAGTTTTTCAAGATCGAACAGTTGCCCAATCGCGAAGGGAATGCCAGTCCGAACCGGCACATTCAACGTAGCAGGGCCGGCCTTGTTCGTTAGCAGAACCTCTCCACCTCCGCCAGAAGGAGGGGGCGGCGTCCCGCCTCCAGGTGGGAGTTGAGGAACCGCCCTACGGACCGATGCGGCGAGACTTGCGACGGTAGCTAGTTTTGTCATCAGAAGAACTCGCGGCCAGCGCTGCGGGTGGTGTTACCCCAAGCCATGAAGTCGATATTACCGACTGCGGTCACGTTCGCATTGATAGCCAGAGTTCCGGTCCAGATACCAATCTGAGGGAACAATTCAACTGCACCCAGGATGCTAGCAAGGTTTGCCGGCGTGACAGTCTGATCGAACACCGGAGTTGCGCTACCTGGCGTGTAGACTCTGAATTGAACCTGAGTCGAGGAAATCACCGTGGTGCGCATGGCAAAGAAATTCGCCGATGCTACCGTGTACGTCGATGCGGTGACGGTCGTTGTGCCGCCGTGGATCACGTAACCGGTGATAACGTGCCCGACTTTCTCTAGACAGATACACGAGGTTGGAAGCGTAGCGGTCAGGTTAGAGGCGAACCCTGCCCGCCCGCCAACGTTCGTATTAGCTTGATCTGCAATGACCGTCGTCGGGTCAAAGTGCATGATGCTCACGAAGTCATCGCCTACCCGAAGACGGCGAGACGTGGAGCGATAGATCAGGCCGGAGTTAGTCTGCCCGCTGGCTGCGTTGACGCGAGAGATTCCGTTTCTGTTAACAAGAAGCGATGTCGGGAACGCTTCACCAGCAGTACCGCCAGCCAAAGTAACCTGGACGATGCCGTCCATGTTGGTGTTGGTGTACTCGAAGTCGTTAAGAAGCCCCTCGACCCAGGAGAAGGGGAGGTTGGCGCTTCCTGCTCCGGTGGGAGGAACCGCAAGCACCCCGTCATCACGAAGAAACTTCGTGCCGGTTGGTGTGCCAGTCCCCAGGTTCGCCACGGGAATCACGCCGACAACTTGACCAGCAGGGACGTTGGTGCAGAGGGAAAGATTCCCCGAAGCTGGAGTACCAAGAGCTGGTGCCACAAGCGTTTTGTTACTCAGCGTCTGCGCGCCAGTCGTACTAACAACAGTGCTCGGGAACGTTGGCGTCCCGCCGAGCGTATATGTGCCAGTAACAGTGCCGCCAAGAACCGGGGCCGTGAGCGTTTTGTTGGTAAGCGTCTGCGTGCCAGTCAGCGTTACATCTCCACCTCCGCCACCGCCTGCCGCAGTCAGGTCAGTCCACACCGCAGCATCGTTACCACCGCTGGTGTATGTGAACTCTTTGTTGGTGGCTCCGTTGATCCAGCGAGAGCCGATGCCATAGCCAAACGTCTGATCGTCAGTCGCAGTAGGGTCTGTCGTCGCGGTCAGGTTGTTACGGGCCTGCACATCGCCGAACAGAAGACATTGAGATGCACCCTGCACAAACGTGAGCAGGATCGTCCCAATCGGCATATAGAACGATGTGATCGCAGCCTGGCGAGCCACAGAGTAGCAGGAAGGAATGGTAACTACCGCCGGCGCGGTTGCTGTCAGTTCCACGCTGAACACGCGCCCGCTAGGAGGCGTCGTGGAGAAAGTAAAAGTCGTATCAGCGGCAATCGACTTCGTGTTTTTCTCTACAGCCACATCGATGGCGTTGGCGGCCATGGCAGCGCCAACAGAGGTGGTTGCCCCAGGCCGCAAGGTAACGCCGGAGAACACCGGGTTCGCAGAATCTGCTTTGCCCGTAAGTGCCGTGTTAACCGCCGTGGCCGATGGGGCAACAGACGTGCTGGCCGTCAGTGAGTTTTGAACCTTGGCATTCGCAGCCGTGGCGATGTCCGCATCAATCCCGGCCAGTTTAGTCGCTTGAGCAGCCGTCATCACACCAGCCAGAGAACTGGTGGCAGCCGGAAGCGTTGTCCCCGTGCCGTTGCTGTTTGTGATCGCAACTGTAGAAGCGCCAGGCGTATTGCCGAGGTTTGCAGGAGAGCCGCCGCCTCCGCTTACCGTGACGTTACCAGCGCCATCAGGAGCTTGCCCGTTGACTGTCTTGACCGCAGCGTTAGCGGTGGCATTAGCAGTGTTGGCCGTTCCTTGAGCCGTGGACGCCGCGCCAGCGGCCGCGGTGGCAGCGCTTTGGGCCGTTGTTACGCGCCCATCAAGATCATCGAAGTTCCCATCCAACTCAGCGTGCGTGAGGGCGGAACCTTTGACCGCGCGTTTAACGATTGCCATAGCTACCTCTTATTTATTACTTGAAATGCCAACAAACGTATTATGCAACCCCATATTGCATTGGCTTGAACATATCTCTGTGTTGAGTGACGTATAGCCTCCAGAACATTGATCCTGTAGCTGTATCAGTGAACGTGTGCCGAACAGTCCACGTAGCTTGGTTATCAGTGCTGGTCTCAATCGTCACCGTCCCGCTTGGCGCGAGATACAGGCTTACCCAGTTGTTTGCGCTAGCTGACGAGAACGTGAAAGCCCCACCGCTCAACGTCGTCAAACTACCGGGAGAACTATTCTCCGAATACAGAACAGCACCCGTGCTAATCAGTTGGCACAAGAACTTGCGATTGGCATTGCTGGTGAATGCCGTCAGCCCAGATGCAGGGTCCAAGACAATCAGTCCGCCTGACCCATCTGGCGACGCACTGGAAACGAACTGCTGAGACACCCGCGCGGCGGTTCCGACAGTCGTAGACCCGGTGAGTTGCGCAATTCCGTCGAACGCTGTCGCAGATCCAGCCCCCGCGTCGTAACGCTGTGCCGAAACGGTTCGCCATGTCGGGGAATTAGTCTGAGAGAACGTCGCGTCAACAGGCGTTCCGGGCGGCACGGCCTCTGAAACGTTGTTCGTGATTGCCAGCCCAGTGAAGTTCGCAAGCAGGTTCCCAGCCACATCACGCGCATTGTTTGTGCCGGTGGCCGTGTAGGAAATGGTTCGAGCCGTTTCTCCGAATGTGAACGGTTCAGCCACAGCCACGTCGATGTGCGTAGAGTCAGCGTAAGCCGTATCTGTAGCCGTGTGCGCCCCCATGGTGAACGCAGCGGCAGGCGGCGTGAACGAGGTGTTCATGGGCTCGTTCATCGTCACCCGAACAACCGATGGAGCAGAGTTGTTAACCAATGCGGAACTAGCTGTTGGCGCTGTCGTATCTGGTGCAGCCCCTCCAGTCCAGATGCCGGACACAGGAACAACAGCCTGAGAGAAAGCCGTGGCAATCTCAACCATGCCTTGGTTCGTAGGGTGGATATTGTCAGGTGCCGCAGCAATCAGCGACGCGCCACCGTTATCTCGGATGCGCTCGTAAGCCGCCGCATACTTGGCGCCTTTCGTGAATGCCAAGTTATAGATAGCGGCAATGTACTGCTCATGCACAACGCGGGTTGAACCAGTGAACCCAGTGGAGCCGGTGGCGTATCCAACATCTGGAATCCAGATTGGCGAACCTAGCGTGATGTTCGCGGGCTGTACGCCGGCAGCAATCAGCCCATCCACCACCTCTGAATAATCGGTGATGAAGTTTGCCAAATTCATCGTGGCTGGCGCCGCCGTATAGCGAAGATCGTTCAACCCATAAAGGATTTCATACCGGCTGCTGAGGTTCGATCCAAGGAGCGCAGCAACGTAGCGGCCTCTACCATTACTCGCACGAGGCGATCCACTTGAGTCGGCGCGGTTCTGCATCACAGTCCCGCTCACACCCTGGTTAATCAACGGAATGCCTAGTTCGGTCGCCCGAAGCTGTGCCCATCGATTGCTAGAAGAAGTTGTTCCCTCAACAGTGCTGTCACCGAACGTCACCAAGCGATCCGTTAAAACGCGAGTGAACTTGCGTGCGGCATGCAATACCGCTTGGAGGGCGGGGCGCATTAAGAGGCCACCACGAGCCAGGTATCTGTGCCGCGCTTATGAAGCGAGGCGGTTTCGTACTGTGCCGATGTGGCGTATGTGCGTGTGCTTGGCTTGATGAACGTGACGCCGGCACCAGGCGAAATCGTGCAGATACCTGCGCCTCCTTGGCTAACCTGGATCACGGTCCCGATGGGGAACGCGACGGAGCTGTTGGGGGGCACCGTCGTGGTGTTTGCGCTGGCGTTCGTGCGGTTCACGCATCGTCCGGCATCGTCAAGAACAAGCGTATACGTGGTGCCGGTCTGCTCGTTCACGGACAGCAGGGACAACAGCGTGTTAAGTTCCGCCGCGTTTGCTAGCCCGAGAGTGGGTTGTCGCCCGGCGGCAAGCGAAGCGGCCGATGTGACGCGTCCGTCCAGATCGTCAAAGTTACCATCTAGTTCAGCGTGGGTAAGAGCGGAGCCCTTGGTGGTTCGTTTGACGATTGCCATTTTGTATCCTTGAACTTTTAGACCACGTAGCCTTCGACGGCGTAACCCTGAACGAAGTAAGTCGAGCCTGGGCTCGGTGCGGGAGGAACCCCTCCATCGATATAGTCGTTAATCAAATCAATGATTAGCGCTCTCAATTCTTCGTTTGATGTAACGCCAAGATCGTAGCCGTCGCCCTTCGGCCCGCGTGGTCCGGGAACCCCGATGCTTACATAACTTTTCAGAGTAGCCATTTTGGTTCCTTACTCTCGCGTAATCTCAAGGGCCACTTTGATTTCGCCATAAAACAGCGGGATAACCCTACCATCCGGCGATTCCATTTCAGTATCCCAAAAGTATTTAGAACGGACATCTGAAACAGTGCTGCCAGCAAGAAAACCAGCGGTGTCGTCCGCATGGATGCCGAATGTGTAAATTCCTTCTGACAATCGGCTTGTGTCGAATTCGAAATCTGTGAAAGCACCAACCGATTTCTTAGTTCTCCGGATATACCCACGGAAAACATAACCCGTCAGATCAAAAGGCGTTTCGTCTTCATCGTCAAGAACGATGACATGGGGGATCGGTCCGAGGGTGACGCCGCGACGGATCACAAGATCCAGACGCTCACCGATCACCTCAAGCACTTCTGCTGCCATTACAGACAAGCCCTCAACGCAGTTCTAAGTTGGCCCTCGTAGCCTTCACGAATATCAATCTCAGCAAGCGCTGACGCAGTTTTAGTATCCTGCGTGTCTGTGGTGCTGAGGGATTCGGTAGGCATCACAGGCCGTGGAGGTTCTGTCTGCTGGCATTTAACCGGTACCGGAACCTTTACAACCTGCGTATCAGGCCGGATTGTTTCGCATCCGGCCAGTATTGGCAATGCAACAACCACAGATAAAATAATCTGTGTTCTCACGGCTGCGCCCGCTCAGATAACCAGCGGTCAAATCGTTGAGCCGAAGATTTGCAGTCATCCCCGGGCGTGCTGGCTGGCGTACGAAGCTGTCGCTGGGCACGAGCCTGTAGGGTCTCCGCTGTTTTCTGTGCCGCCGCTACGGCACTTGCCGCACTTGCCGCTGCTGCGGCAGACTCCGCCTGTAGCGCCGTCACTCCGGCTGTGCATTGCTCTGCATCCCGCAGAGTTTCGGCGAGCGCCTCGCCGGCAGTGGTGGCCGCATCTCGCTCTTCCTGCCACCAACCGAATAGAACGTAGTTCGAAGCGCAAAGCGCCAGGAAAGCCACGACAACAACCGTAGCACCGATGAGCTTACCGGTGCTCCAGAGCGGCATTAGAACTTCTCTTTGGCTTTGTCGCCGAAAGCTTTTGCTTCCTTGGCGAACCTCTCCAGGCGTTCCGGATCGCGCTTGAGCGCATAGCGGTAGCCCATCATGCCGAAGCCAAAGCCGACCGCGAAGGCCAGTGCGTAACCGAGAATTTGAAGAGAGTCCATGACTGTTTCCCAAGTGTAGGAGATGATTTCAGGCGGAGCCATAGCCGATGTCTATTTTACAGAATACATCATGTGCTGTTTATCTCGGGTCGGCTCGACGGTCTGCGGCCAGCAAGGCCGCATTGTAAAACGCGTTCCAAGTAGCGCGATGAGGTTTCCCTGGTCGCCATGAGATGATGTAGCAATCCCAGGCCGCTTGCGCGTTACCAAGCGGAGGCAGAGGCTTAGGATCGGCCCAGTACAGCAGCCGGCCCAAAGCGAACGCCAACACATCGTCGAATTCAAGGCGCTGCCAAACTGTATCCCGATCAAACGGAACTCCACGAATCTCACAGATTCGTTCTACGTGTTTCTTCGTCGATTCGTGCGTCATGACGCCTTTGACGCCGCCACCACGCTCGAACTGCAAAATCCCGCGTGCCGGACCTTTTCCACCTCCATCGATGATCTGATACCGATAGATCAGCCGCGACTCTTGCAGACCAGTCGCAAGCAGTTGAACGCGTGCCTGCATCGAATCCATGTTCGACGGCAGCAAAGCCAAGGCTTCGTTCAGCGCTGTCTTAATCTGGTCTGAAATCATTGCGGCGTACCTCTTGCCGTTGTCGTCGTGGTTGTTTCTACCACAGGACCGGCGTGCGCATCAATCTTTCTGTTCTGCAAACCCTGGATAGCAGAGATTGCCTTGTTCACTGTAACGTGGCCGGCGGCCATCGCGCCATAAAACCACCACATATCTCCATCGAATGTTTGGTCACGATATGTGTACCAGCCAACAGACCCGGCGAGTTGGGTGTGAAACACGATGGCGAAGAACTTCGTGTAGCTGAACTTTCCGTCATCGCCAACAAATAGCTTCATCGCGATTCAAGCCGAGTGATTCTTCGATCTTGATCTAGGATTTTCGCATCCTGTTCAGCGTCCTTGCTGGACTTCGCGGACAACTGGATATTTGTCGTCTTCACTTCTGCTTTGAGATCCTGTATTGATTCGTTCATGTGACGAATCTCTGTACGCGTGATACCGCCTTGCTCTACTGTAGAAATCCAAAATGCAGCAACAGCGCCGGCCATTGGCACTGTAATACCAAGAGCCAAGCTAAGAACAGATGTCCAAGAAACAACCCGTGTGGGCCGTGAATCTGGCGGATCATTAGCCCGCGAGGCGTTCATTTCTGCTTCCTCATCCCGCTTCATGAATGCTCCGGTTATGAATTGTTGCCGGATTATCCATTGTTACAAATGCTTTTGCACCTAGTAATTCTTACAGTGGTGCGCCAGCCGGTGCAGCAGGCCATTCAATATCAACGGGGAAACCATCTTGTTCAGGAACATCCCGCAGGGCTTGCCGATAAGCCCGCCATTCCTGCAATTCTTGTTCCGTAAGCGGCGCATCTGGTAGCTGTGTCCAGTCAGACGCAGAAAGCATTGCCGCTCTTTGCGCTCGAACAGCCAAGGCAATTTCTGCGCTGTGGTCCCGTGTATCTTCCTTCGCCTCTACTTCACCGGTATTCAAGTTCACTCGACACGTGAACATATCGTGTAAGCCTAGCACCGCGCCATGCCCATTTGGCGTGTTTTGGTGTAGGTATTTTTCACGTCCGGAAAAGCTTGACCCGGTGAAATCACCTGTATCAAGTCTGTAGAAACTCCAAGTAGTCATCGCCGAATCACCGTCAAGCGGACAATTGCATTAGTCCAGTTTGCATTAATTGGGCCAACTCCGGGGAACGCCTCCATATAAGCCGTGATGAATTGCCCTGGCGCCAGATTGTCCTGTCGCACCTTACTCACGCTGATAGCCTGCGACGATGCCGGCGGAGAGAATTGGGCGGCTACTGCGCCATTAAGGTTGTGAACATAACTGACGTTCACGGATGGCGTCGTGCCAGATGCCGCCGCCAGGTTAGTAGCGAATTCAGTTTGAACGACAACATTGAATCCAGTGTTGTTTGTCCAAGTCACAGAAACCATGGGCGTGTTGTTCACCGAAGCAGATCCGCTCGCTGACTCCGACTTCATGGTGATCGTTGCCGCTTCGTCCTCAATAATAGGCGTGTCAACTAATGGAGGCGGCTCCACAATGCTTGCATTTTGCACAGCCCATTGCCCGGCAACGCCGAGCGTATTCCTGGCGCGAACTCGAAACACGTAGGCAGTATTGGAAAGCAACCCAGCAATCGTGGTGCTGGTGGAGTTTCCTTGTTCATACACGGCAGGCCAATCCCCAGCCGGAAGCGTTGTTGTCGCCTGCGTGTATTGAATCTCAATACTCCCCGACTGACGAACAGCCTCGCTGACAACTGGATTCCACGTCACAAGAGTCCGCGTGGTGGGCCACCCGTCTTCTTGGGCGCTAGTAACAGTCACTCCAGTGACTTGTTCAACGAACCAAGGCAGCGGCAGGGTTGTGTTCTGCGATGCATCCAAAACCTCAAGACCTCCATCAACCTGGTAGATCGATGCCGCAGTTTCCTTCAGCGTCAGGCCCACGCCGTCTTCAAGCGTGTACTTCCATCCCAACACCTCGAACTGCTTTGCGGCAAATCCGAACACGGGAAGCGTTAGCGTCACCACATCAAACAACTCAAGCGGCCACGCACGCATGTTTCCTTGCAGGGTCACAAGCATTCCGTCTCGCATGTCGCGCATCTGTACTGCGCAGATGTGCTGTGCGTGCACGTTGCGCGTAACACCAAGCATCACCGTTTCGCGAGTCAACTCTTGGCCGTCTGCTGCGATAAACGTTGGGCTCCGAACGTTCGGCATCGGCGTTGACGTGTAAGCCACAGTCGTCGTTGGCCCAGTCACGCCATCGATGTATCCATCAGCATTCGAGATAATAGGCTTGAAGTTGTTCACAAGATCCTGTTTCGATGGATCTTTAACAACGTTGACACTCTTCTTGTCGTTTAGCCACAGGTCTGTGATTGAGGCAACCGGCGCTCGATAAACACCTGCAACAACTTTCAGTTGCCCGCCGGCAAAGCCCCACTTGCCGGCCATTGACTCGACCATTTCACCGAACGCGTCATCTGGATTCACATCTGTCTTGCAGACGATGCCGCACTGATAAAGTGGGCGAACTTCATTGCCCGAAGTTGTGTTGAAAACAGTTGATGTATCGCAAGCATTTGCCGCCGCGATGAATGATGCTTCGTTGATATCTTCTGTTGTGCACCCGCCACCGTATGGGTTCATCGCCCAAGCGCGAGCAATCATCGCGGGGTTCTCAGACCAATCTGTAATACCAGTCCTGGTATCAAGAATCTTCGCACCCCTCATGACCGCTGTAATACTCGGCGGCCCGCTGCTGTAGGAATCCTGATCGTATGTAAGGTCGGCGACAATGATTGCCATGCCAGAGAACTTGTCCGTTGCTGTAAGCAGGCCAGGAAACTTGGCAGATAGCAATGGGTAAAGTGTTTGCCCAGGAGCGCCGCGATACATCCAGAGGCGAGCCTTCGGGACGAAATCAACGTATTGATAAGAAACACTGTAATCACCCGTATAAGGCTGCGCGCCCACGGTGACAGTATTTCCAACAACGCTTGGTGTCGCCGCGTGATCGAACGTCTCTGATCCTGGGTAGACAGTGATAATGACGCTCACACTTCCAGCCACCGGGGTGTGCGGAAGAACGACAGAACCGCCGCCACCGCCAACAGTCATCGTTGCTCGTCCGGTGACAACTGGGTTTTGTGAGAACGGCGGCGCGTCAACGTAGTAGCCTTGCCCACCCTCCGCGCCACCTGTTACAGCTACGCCGTCAGCAATTAGATTGACTGGTTGGTCGTTGAAGTAAATCTTCTCGAATCCATGAATCTCGTGTCCAGCCATGCCAACAACGAGCGTGTAAGTCTCTTTGTGCGTTCCCCATGTGCCCTTGAAGACAATACCGTCAACGTTTCTTGAACGTCCATAAACAAACGAGCGCGGCTGATTAGCAGTCGCCGCCATCACGAGACGGTCTTCTAGCGATGCGTTAAATGCATCTCTCGCAGAGCGTTGAGCTTTTCTCTTCTGATAGTTCGAGACGAGGGCTGATGCAACAATCACAGCAACCGCGACCACCGCTGCGTTTACACCGATGTATGTGCCAATCGCATAAACGATGTAGGGGATAGCAGCAGGCATTTCAGTCCGTCAGGCGCCATGCCCGAATACAAGTGTCCACGGGAAAGATTGTAAGTCCATCCTCCCCTGGCGCATGGAAAAACTCCCCACCAAAAATCGCTAGGCATGGTCGGCCGCTATTTTCAATGAGCCCGATGTCGCCGAACTTTACTAGCAATGGACTAATCTCGTTCCCAAAGCTATCTGAGGCGATCTTATTCATGCCACCAAGCCGTTCAACGGTTCTTGCGGCAGAAAGCGCATCGCTATAAGTGCCCCTGATTCCTGCCGCTGGATCGCGCCCAGTTGTAACGAAAAGTCCATCAGCAGCGAACAGACAACAATCGTTTCCAGCCCATTTGAATGGCGAAGAAATCCGCTCAACGAACAGGTTAGATAACCTGACTTCCCAGTCAGTAAATCGGTTCACTAAACTCGCCCCCATGAGGCCGCGGGCCATACATCCTGGTGAGTGGACTGTGACTGGATGAAACGCAATGACGTGTCTGTCGGATCAATTCTGGCCTGGTCCACTTCGTTGTAATTGATCGGCTTGGCGCGGGCGAACGTAATGCCTCTGTGCTCTGCCGATACGCTTACTGTGGCCGTCCCGTCGCCTTGCTGCACAGGCATTTGATCGATGGTTCCTGTCCAAATAACTGGCGCGTCCAGAATGGCAAACGTACTCGCATCGATTACGGCTTCGCGCACCGTCACTCTTTTGTTACGCACGTTTTCATTCAGCGCGATGCTGATGACAGCCAGATCAACTCCGGACAACGTGAACGTGAGGTTCTTGTATTCGCCCGGAGAGTCATCCACCTCATTCACGGCGCCCAGAACGCCCGTTCCAACATAGGTGTTCCCATCCCAAACCAAGTTGACGTTTGCTGTGCACAGCCGGACTGGCGCCGAAAGCATCATCTCCACGAGAAGAGCAATCTTCATAGTCTCCGCATTAAGCTGCGCCAGCGCCGGCCCGTTGATAACTCTCATGCTTCAAGCGCCGCAATGCGTTTTTCAAGTCGGTCCTGACGTTCAACCGCGCCACGGGCGATGAAGGCCAGAAGTTCATCCATGCGGAAGCCGTAGCGGTTGCCGGCAGGCGTGGTGTAGGCGGCGCGTGTTTGGTAACGTTCCATCACTGCATTCCCGTCCGTACCGGTGATTTCTGTTTCTCGCTCCTTGAATTCAGCGGGGTGATTAACTTCTTCCCACTCGTCATAGCAGATGAACGCATACCGCATCGGCTCTAGGCCATGAGCCTTCATGACTTCGATCACACGCTGAACTGTCGCTCCGATGTGCAGCCGCGCGCCGGTAGCACCCTTCTCATCACGCGATGCCAGGAACTGGAACACGCCGATTTCCTTGGCGAGTGCAGCGGCGCAGTTAACTTCAGCATCAGTGAATTCTGCGACCGTTGTTTTCTCTCGGGCGTCTGATGTGTTGATGGTGCCGGTGCCAGCGTAGACCGTAGACCACCGCAAGCCCCCGTCTCCGAGCGTCTGCGCGTTGTCCGTGCCCGGACGGACTGACCCTCCAACGCCGAGCAGGAGTCGATTGGTGCCGCCAGGCGCGAACTGCATGTTCGTTCCGTCGGTGGAGATCGTCAGGCCGCCACCGGCCGCGAGCGGTGTGATGCTGGCCCCGGTCGTGCTGCCGCTGTCGACGAGCCGCAGCGAGCCTCCAAAAACACGCATGCCAGTGGTGCTTACAACATCCACGCGATATGCGCCAGGTACGGCTCCAAAACCAACGTTTCCTGATGCGAAATTCATATTCGCATATGATCCTGAATACAACTCCAGGAACATCGGGTCCAGATTCGTCGCCAGATTCAACGTCGTCAAACCACCGAGAACTTGTCGTGCCATGATTTTCTCAGTTCTTAAATGTAGGTTTCGATTAGCTCAACAGATGCGCCATCATAGACCCTTGCCGGTCTATTGATCGTTGGCACACCGTCTGCCATGAGTGCAAATGTAGCTGTTGGTTTATCGTAAATAATCACGGTGCCAGCAGTGACGGCAGAGCGCAGGCGAGGCAGGAACTCAACTGTCGCCGAGCTTGAGCCGTCGAATGTGACTGGCGCAACTACTCTTACAAGTTGCTGACCGATGCCCAGCATGTCTCCTGGCACCAAAGTGCGCCCAGCCTGCCCGCGCATGGTGATCGTATTGGCTCCGGCGGCGGCGTCCGTAATGAGCGACGGACCACCATAAATAACAGTGACCGGTTGCAGAGCGCCGTTAACCACAGTCACAGTGGCAAGAGCGCCGTTAACTACGCTTACGATGCCACCACCTCGCATGGTGCCGAGCGGCAGAGGCCTCGCTAGGTTCCACAGCGCAACACGGTGCACAGGGCCTAGGAGACGGTCCCAGAACGCCTCACGTGCCCCAGATCCTTCTCTTGTGTTCCCTGGCGTTGTATCGAACGACACATACCACCGCTCACCCAGCAGATCCAGCGCCTGAACCGAAGGCGTGTAAGGCCCCGTGAACACAAGCACATTCGGCCGAATGCGCATCTGAAACGCATTCACGCAGAAGTCAGGCCATGCATATGTGGTCATCGTGCGTACGCTTGCTTGCGGCTACGGGCGATTTCAGCAAGTGTCTGCTGCTTAGTGATTTCCATTGCGGCCTTCACGTCGGGGAGGCTCACATTAGAACCAACCTGAATGTTTTGTGTGATGTTCACAGATCCACCACCTCCGCCAGAAAACGAACTGTTATCGGCTGCCGTCATCACGCGCTCACCCTTGTGCAGCAGTGCTGGGAAGTTGTCATATGGAACGTAGTCCATGCCGGTGGCGAGGGGCGTGGCGCCAAAGAAAGCGCCGATAGCGGAAATCGCTGTGGACAGACCAGAATTACCGCTGGAATCTTTGGTGAATAGGGCGTCGTTCAACTGGGCCGCGAGTGCCTGAGCAACCATCTTCTGAAGAAGCTTGGTCCACATTTCTCCGATGGACTTGAAGTTCCCCGCCAGAGAATCCTCCAGGGTATTTCCTAGTGCATCCTGAATGTTGCGCTCGGCCTGTTTTGCGAACTCACTGAACTGCGTTGTCGATTCCTCAATCTTCTTTCCAGAAGCAACGTACTCGTCTCCAAGTTTCTTCGTAGCCGCTGTGTAGAGTTCAATCGTCGGGATGATCCCAAGCTCGAACTCTTGGCGCAGCTTCTCCAGACCTTCGAGATAAGTCTCAAATGGCGACTGCGTGTTTGTGCGAAGCTGGTCGATGTAATCGTTAAACTGCTTCTGAGACTTGTTAAGCTCAGCTTGCGAGGCAGCACGCTCCTTATCGACTCGTTCGATTTCCTTGGCGGCGTCAATTTGCTTGGCAACGCTTAGCAGTTTTTCCTTCTCAGACTTATCAACGCCTTCAATGCGTTTCATCTGGATGTCGGTTAGAACCTGCTCGACCGTCGTTAGCTCCTTGGTCTTCTCAAGTTGCTTTTGGAGGTTGTCGAGGTAGCTTCGGAAAGCGTCCTGCTGTTTCTTGGCACGCGCCTCGGCATCTTTGGCGGCCTTGTCAAGTTTCGCTTGCGATTCTGGATCAATCACAGGCGCGGAAGGGAGCGCCGCAGGCGTCTCGGGATCACCCCAACTGCCAGTTGCACCACCTGTACTGGGCGGCGCCATCCCGTAAATCTTGCGGACCTGATTGAGATAGTTGTCGATACCAATCTCAAGAAATCCCTTGCCAGCCGCCCGTCCATCCTTGAACAGCTTCACCACATCGTTCAGAGAGTCAACCAGCGGCCCCGAAAGGTCGCGTGCAAGCTGCGTGATGTTCGTCGTGAGTTCGAAGATGTTCTTGTTGAACTGCTCTGCCGCCGCAGCTTGTTCAGTGGTCACCTTAGCGTTCAGGGTGCCTTGTTCAGCCAAGTCCTTCAACAGCGGCGCAAGCTTCGCATAGCCCTTACCAAGAAGCTCGGTACCGATGCGCGCCTTATTCTGATCGTCCGCGAACTGGTTCAGCGCCTTGGCAATCTGCAAGACGGCATCAGCGGGGTCAAGCTTCTTGAGCGCAGCAATGTCCAGGCCAATAGCCTTCAGCGCTTGAGATGGCCCATTCTTGCCGTCTGCTTCGCCCAAAATTTTGTTGAAGCGCACCAGAACCGACGAGACATCCTCCAGAGAAGCGCCCGTGCGCAGAGCCACGTCCTCAAGCGCGCTGATGTTCTCAATCGAAGCGCCAGTAGCGTCAGCCACGTCGTTCAGCGCGTCGAGCCCGTCCACGATCTGCTTGCCGAAATAAATCGCCGCAGTGCCGGCCGCCAGCAGTGATGCGCCGATGGCCGTTCCAACTTGCGTCGCGGTCTTCTCAAGCTCGCGGAAACGTTTCTCTGCGGCTTTAGTGGAGCGCTGGATGTCGGTGTCGAATGAACCGGTTTTTGCGGTCAGCGCGATGGTGATTTCGCCTGCGGCCATTACTCAGCCCCCGGCAACTGCAACCCAAACGCCTTAAACGTATTAACAAACGCGGCGTCATACCCGGCTGGCACTGGCGGCGTGCGGTCTTGCAAGAACTTCAGTTTCTGCTCCATGTCTCCACCGCCTGCCATTTGACCGACCAGCGCAGCCGGACGATGATGAATGTGATAATCGTCAAACGGATACTGCGCATAGAACCACATCCACCGATGAGCCTCGCTCATCAGCATGTTCTCTTGCAGATCCTGAATCGTGCGCCCCATTCTCAAAGCCAAGACATGCCAGAAATATTCTTGGCTGTTGGGCGCTATTCTTTTTTTGAGTCAGCCCCGTATCCGTTGATTTCCAGGATGTGCTTCATGATTTCATTCAACACACCGGGCTTCAAGGTCAGCGCGCGCTCGTAACCAAACGGCACGTTCGGAGTCACGGTGGCGTCCACTGCCGGCGAGCCATCAGGGGCGCACAGCGAGGCAACGATCAGCTTGGCAATCGCGCCTTCCCGGACAACCTCGTTCGGCGAGTTCTTCGCTTCCTGAAAAGCCGCAAACTTCACGGCAGGCAGTTCCTTGAAGTACAGCACATGCGTTGCGCCGCCTCCAATTTGAATTTCGCGGGCGTGAACGGTAGAACTGACGAACAGCGATTCAGGAAGCATAGAACCTCACTGGGTTTAGGCGGTCGGCGTCGGGCCGGGGGTCATCAGGATGGAACCCGAACGCTGGATAATCATGGTGGCGGTCACAATGGCGTTCGTTGCAATGTCGATGTTGAAGTCGGCAACGTAACCATCGAATCGAATCGACGTGCGGTTTGCGGGCGGCATGATCAGGCCGGCAGAGTTCACAACAGTCGGGTCCGTCGTGCCGTCCGAGAAGGCAATCATCCATGACACATTCTGCCCGGATTGCTGCATCGCCAAAAGCGCTTGGTGCGATGCGCTGGAAGGAATGAAGTTGATTGGCACCGTGACTTGGCCTGGTGTGCGCAGGCCCTGCTTGAAGGTGCGCTCAAGCGAGTCCAGACACGTATCGTCCAACTGGTCAGCCGGGCCGCCAAGACCGGTGATACCGGTGGGGCAAGCAACCTTCATAATGTCTGCGGCAGACGTGAGCGGGTTCGTGAAGAACAGCTCAGTCCCTTGGCTGCGAATTGTCCCGATAGTCATATCAATATCTCCGAATAATCGCCCAGTTTTGGCCCTGGACGCTAAGCCCCGGAATTATGAGGCCGGACGGAATTTCCACCAGTCGAACTGTAACGAAATTCGGAACAGTTTGGTATCTGTTTCTCGTGAGTCGATGAGAATCCCGGTCATGTGGGCGTATGGCTCGATTGCATCTCGCACTGCTTCTGCCAGAGTTTCAACCTGAGCATCGTGTTCCGACCAGCAATCCACCTGAATAGTGTTGTTGTCAATGCTTGGCAATTCGCTGAGAGTATTCGCAGGGATTGCAGATACCAACTGCCACGTGACATACGGGCGTACCGTAACAACGTCTTGCGGTGCCGACCCGTGCCGGAAAATACGCTTGGCGACGAGTGCGACAACCGAAGGACTGTCTTGCAGCGTCTGGAAAATCGGCGGCAGCATACTCACGACAAACCACCTTTACCCTTGCTGAGTTTCTTCACGATGCGATCAATCGATTTGAGTAGCTCTCGCTCGAAAGTGAAGATTGCATCTTTGGCCTTGGCGTTAAACGCAGGACGAATCCAAGGTTCAGCAGTTTGTTTCTCGGAGCCGTACTCAAGAATCTGCGCCGTTTTCAGCGTAGTTACTGGTTTACCAGAGGTGCGCGGGTACGTCTTGCGCTTCACGCGAACCAGATAGCGCTCGCCGTTGCCATCGAACGGCGCCTTCCCGCGCGTCACCACGATGTTCTTTTCAAGCAACTTCGTGTTCTGCTGGTCCTCGACCTTCGTCTGATTGGCCGTCACCATGCGGAGGTTTTTAAGCTCTTCCTTCTGGATCACTACTGCGGCTTTGCGCAGGGCTGCGCGCACTGGGCCGCCGCGCTTAGACACCACGTTTTCCGGAAGTGCCTTCAGCATCGCAATCACATCGCGATCCCCGAAAAGCTTAATCTCCACTACGTCAGCCATCAGAGCGCCTGCGTTTGGTCGCGGCCTTCGCCTGCGGGTTCGCCGTCGAGGGTGAAGCGCGGCTGTTCTTCCTCGTCTTCGGCCAGCGCGGAGAGAAGGAGGTCTAGCTTCTCTTCGATGCGAGACTGAGCCTTTTCCTGTCTATCTACCGATTCGGCAATGGCTTGCAGAAGCTCCGTGTTTGCAAGTGTCAATCTGGCAAATTCTTGTTCCATCACTTCACCCTTTTAAACGCGAACGTAGAAATATCCTCGCGTCCCGCGTCCTGCTCCATTGTATTGATTTCCAGTTCCTTGAAACCATGCTCTCGCATGAATTTCAGAAAACCATCTTCCGTAAAATACCAAGCGTGTTCGTCTTTCTTGAAGTGCTTGGACTTCAAAACGTGATCGGGCCCAGTGAAGATAGGCAGGCTCACGAACACGTAATCAGACGCGGCACGAAGAATCTCGGTCGGATCGATGATGTGTTCCAGAGAATCCCAAAACGTGAGCGCGTCAAACTCTGCTTGGTACGGATCGCCGAACATACGCTTGGATTCAAGCCAAGCAATCCCATTCGGGTTCACATCGAAACCAGACACGAGGCCGCCGCCCAGCATGGCAGCGCACTCTTCAACGAACCTTCCTCCACCGATACCCACATCACACAGCGTTCGATTCGATGGCAGGTGCCGATGCACCAGAGACAAACGCGCCGTGTTCAGTGCGTCGCCGATGTCGGTTCGATCCTGCCGCCGGTAGTTCTCCCAGTAGTTCGAATCATAAGGGTTTGCCTCCACCGGGAAAAACCCGAATCCACGCTCAGGGAACCAAACCAAATCATTGGGGAACGGTCGCATTCTTAGTAATCACCTGTTGGAAATTTTCAATGTGCTGCTCCAGCCCGCTGATAGTGCGGTCGCAAGCGTGCACGCGATCATTGCACATGCAGAATCTGTCCGGGAATACCTGGTGGAGATTCTCCATGGGCAGCCGTGGGTCCAGTACCTTGTGTTCGCCGTTCACAGCGCCCCAGCCGCCGTAGATGAGCAGCATTGGTGTTCTATAAGCCAATGCAGCGGGGAGAATCCAGCCGACTCCACCGACAACGCCAGCCGCGTTCTCAACCAGCGACATCAGGTCTTCAACCTTCAGCTCGCCACGGTGAAAAACATGGTCGGCGTACGGCATCGGGTTTACAGCGAACTCCGATGAGCCGTCTAGGTCCGCAACGCTGACGATGTCGAAATCTTTCCTAAGCGCATCCACGGCTTCACAGAGATACTTCGGATCTGGATTTCTTGACGTGGCAATCCACTCGGTTCTGATCGTTGCTGGCCTAACCACGACGTATGGCCGGCGTTCAGTTACAGGGAAGCTTGGCAGATCGAACTTAACCGTCTCTGGTATCAAGCCGGCAGAGTCAAACAACCCCTGAAGGATCGTCCCTGAGCCGCCGTAGCTGATCCGGCGTTCTCCGCTCATGGGCGGGTGATGCCACAGCGGGCGCAGGTCGTTACGAGAGGTGTTCTTGTGCTGCGTTCGCAGACGTGTGTTCGGCTTGACGGCCTTAACGTTCAAGTCGGCGTATAGCTGCGGCCACGGTGTACTTAGGTAGATCGTCTCATCTCGGCAAAGCTCTCGAACGACGGCGCGTTGATATACCCCGTCGCCGAGGCCCATCATTCCTGAGAAGAACTTCAAGCGCTGTACTCCACCAGAGGGAACCCAGAGAGGGCAGATCCCGGCGTGGCGTTCAGCACCTCGATTCCTACATGGCAGTCACGCCAGGCCAAGAACTGCCGTTGGTGCACAGCTCGGCGCTCCGGGGGCGTGTTTGATAGCCCGTTCACGTACGGCCCGAAATAGTGCGTGCCGTGGTGGTCGAACCCGTGGAGATAAACCCGAGTTGCGCCATGCATCGTAGCGGCTTGCAGCGCCAGCACGCCTGAACTCCATTCGGTCAGAGCGCCTTGAAGTTTCGTGGCGTAAGGCACGCTGTGTGATGTGTAGCGGGCGCCGGAGAAATTTTTACCGTCAGGATACTTCTCCCACCAATCCAGATCGTTGGCGGCCAGGAATTCAGCCCACGACGCAAGCTCGAATACTCGCCCGATCACGCCGACCTTTTCTCCGCGCAGGCTATTGCAGAGAGCTTGACTCATGCTGGGGCCGGGGGCGCAGAGGTGGAAGTCCATGGTTGTTTTACTGGCCGTCATTAACCCCGGTACTCACCGGCAATGTTAGGTACTCCAAACCCGAATCCTGATCCGGCAAAACCCCAGTGATGTTGTAATACTTTGAGCCGTGCACGATTCTCATGGACGGCAAGATGCCATCACGATACCGCACAGTGATACGCGCGACAACCTTGTTCTGATCCGAAGCGGATTGCACGAACTCGCGGGCAGACAACGGGGCAATCTTCGCCCACACAGGTGTTCCGAAATCTTCCCACGTAACAGTCACAGCGCCGGACGAGTCCTGAGCCACGACCTGTTCCTGAATCTGCACTCTGTGGCGCAGCTCGCCTGCGTTAATCGTCATGCCATCACCGGGGTTCGAAAGCGATACAGCAGCATGACCACCGAGCGCGGCAGCGTGCCGAACGAGGACACCGATTCAAGCCCGGTAGCTTCGCCTTCACGGCTCTTGTAGAACTCGCCAACCAGCAGCAGGCACGCTTGTTTAACAACCGTCTTCACGCCGATCTTGTCGCCCGCGCTATCGGTTGCAGGAACCTCGCGCCCAGCGCTGTCAAACATCGGGTTCCCGTTGCTGTCCTCAGCCTGAAGCCACACAGATCCCCACGGACGCAGATATTCCGTGATCGCCTCAGACGCGGCCATGATCTTCAGCTCCACGTCGCTATCGTCGTCGGACGAATCACGGCGAAGGTGCAGGTTCGCTTCGTCCAGAGAAATTAGCGGGTCCATCTCACAGCCTCACAGACTTAGACGGATCAATCGGCGTGGGCGCGTTCTGAGGAGCGTCACGACCCTTTTTCACTGCGAGGCGCCAAGACTTTACACCGGACTCCGCAGGTTTCTCGCGCGTAGGTTCCTGGCAGTGCCACAGAGAGCCAGCCCACGTGACGGTATCGCCCTGTTCATACTCTTCGCCTTCGCGGAATACGCCCTTGTAAACCATCGCCGGGACGCGGATAACGGCGCAGGATTCGGTTCCGTCGCTGAGAATCGTCTTGGCCGCCAGCACGCGCGGATCTTCATCGCTGGGCTCGTATTCGACTCCAGCGACACCGTTGACGATGCACTCCCACCCGCGCAGTTCATGCGTCTTCTCGAACGAGCGCCAGAGGCCGCCGAGGTGCTTCGCGTAGGTGTTCCGTGGGTAGTTCTTCGACAGGTCGATGCCGGCCAAGATTTCTAGGTGCAGCGCGTCGCGTCCGTCGTTGCCGTCCGCCGGCACACGAACCTCAGCCATGCGCTTCTGCACAGCATCGTCAACCATGCGCTGCACATCCTCAATCGGCACGCTCTTGCCATCAGCAGCAGGCGGGATTTCTTTCACGCGGGCGTCGATGAGTTCGCGGATCAGAGTCTCGGGGATTTCGGCGTCTTTGCCGGGGGCGCCAGCTGGGCCAGATTCACCGGCCGGCCCTGGTACCGCCAACGCCTTCAGTTCATGAGCAGCCGCCTCTACCGAAGCCCGCACTTGAACACCAATCTCCGCAGCGGCGAATTCCATAAACGCTGCTTCGTCCGCATCTTTCCCGGGCGCGCCCGGTTCGCCATCTTTACCGGCTTCGCCATCTTTGCCCGGCACGGCCAACTCTTTCACAACCCCGACAAGACGCTCAAACTCCGCATCGGTCAGCGCCTTCAGTTCAGCGCGCAGCCGTTCCGTGATACCGGCCTCGTCGGCGCCAACACCAGGCAAGCCGTCTTCGCCTTTCGGGCCAGGCGTGAGCGAGATTTCCTTCACGCTAGTCTGAATCGTGCCGACACGCTCGTATAGTTCCACGAACTTCGGGTCGAGCGCCTTCGACACATTCGCCGTTAGCTCAACTTCGTCTACAGGCCTCACAGCCTCAAGCCGCTTCAGCCGATCAACAATAGGCGCGAACTGATCCCCAAGCCAGCCATGCAGACCGTCAATGAACTTTGCAACGTCGAATTTCATGCGGCCACCAAGCTTTTAGTGCGCAGCAGGCTAAGCGCGCGTTCGGTTTCGTCGGGTTCTTCTTCGGGTTCGGGGGCCGGCGCAGGCTCCGGGGCAGGCGCGGGCGCTGGCGGTGGAATAACGTTCTGCCGAACCTGATCGAGAGGAAAATCCTGCTGCTGCATGTAGATCGTGTCTCCACCCTCAAGCGGCGGCAGATCCACGCGGTATCGGGCTTCGTTAGGAGCCATGATGCGCCCAGCCACCGCCGCAGCCAGCGTGCTAACCTGCGTCGCCTGATCCATCCGCAAAAGCGCCTCAGTATCCAGAGCCACGCCGTACCGATCCGGCACAGCGAGCCCCGCATCCTGACACGCCTCCATCTCTTCGATGAGAACGTGCAGACAGCCGTCGTAATACGTTTGCTTGATGTCGCCCGGCTTCATGCCAGATGGCAGCGTTGCCAGACCGATGATGTAAGGCGGGACTTTGAAAACCGAGCAGATGTAACGGTCAAGAGCCTCTTGCCGCTGAGTCTGCTGCGCGTCAACAGCAGTCATCTTCAGGGCCGAATACTTCAGGCCTTCGCCAAGGATCGCGACCTTGCCAGCGTTCTCTCCAGTGAATCCGCCCGACCAAGTTTCCTTCAGCCGAGCAGCAGTCTCGGGGGAGATAGTCCCTGGCGCCTCAAGCACACCACCAGGCATCGCGCCATTCGAGAAGAACCGAAGCGAGTCCGACTGAATCTTCAGTCCCAGCGTAGCCGCAAGCCCACCAGCGAACAGCGGCGACACACCCACCAGCGGGTGGAACAGGCAGTTCGTCCGGTCGTGAATAATCTCCGACGCCGGAACCTGAATGTTCGATTCGATGCCTGCCACGTTGTCCGCGTTCAGGTCATATAACACTTCGCCATCGGTGGTAACCAGCACCTGCACTCGGCACGGATCAAGCACGTACTCGCGCACGACGACACCTCGGTTGTCGCGCTCTTTGAGCACGTAGGTATTACCGTGAATCAGCTTCGAGGTGATCCACCACTCTTTAAACTGAATGTGGTTCTGATGTCGGTTAGGCGTGCGGAGAACTGGGGAAAACGCGGGACTGGTCGTCTCGGTCCAGATGCCATCCGGATTCAACTGCATCAGCCGCGCGCGCAGCTTGCCGATGTCGTTCGAGATTTGCGTGATGCAGGCATACACAGTCGGGTACGACAGAACAGAATCGAGCTTCCATTCGTCGTTTCGCTGCCATCCGCCGCTATATGGTTCACGAACCACCGGCCACCACCCGCCACGGTTGTCCACAGGCGCCGCCCAGCCAGCTTTAACAACCGGCATCAGCGCAGACCTACCAACCGCTTCAAGTAATTTCATTCGAGGTCATCCCGCGCTGTAGAAACGCAGCCGCAGCGAAACATTCCACCGCGAAAACCAGCAGAGTGTAACCGAATCCAGCCAGCAGATATACACCTCCGAGCAACGCGAAAAACCCAAGAGCCACGAGAATCAGAAACACCATCAGCGCCTGATTCACTGGTTTTTTCAGAACTGCGTCGGTTACCTTATCTGTCATTCGTAGATTCTACCCACACCTTACACCTGCACCAAACCTTTGATTTCCACAGCCAAGGCCACGCCCTGCGGGTTATCGTTGTAATTCGCGGCTTCGTACGTCACGTTCATCGTGGCGCCATACGTCGGCTGCCTACCAAACCACGCCGTCATGCCGCCGGTAATCGCCTTCAAGGACAAGTTATCCACAACCGAAGGCCCAACGCTGGTCGCTACCCCGTAGCCGTTCACTGGTCCAGGCGTTTGAACAACCTGTGAGTAAGATCCCGGAGCCGTCCGTTGTGGGCCAGACGCTTGAGACTGCCCCGTTCCATAGCGCCAGGTAGAAACAACTACGTTCGGTGTCGTGATCGAAACGACATCGTAAGCGCTAAGGTATCTGCCTTCAGTGATTGCAAACGCGCGCAGCAGGTTTCCGAAGTTACCCGTGTGCACAGCTTGCCCACCAGTGATGCTCCATCCGGTTCCAAGCGTCCAGCCCGCTGCGGATGCGAAGTCGCCGTTGACCACCAACTCGGGTCCCGTCGTAACCTGATACGTCTGCCACTGCTCGATTGCGTCGTACCACTGCGACACCGGGTATGCACGGTCATCGATCCAGCCGCACATCTGCGCCAGATCGCTGGCGCCAGGAGTCTGCGGAGTAATCGCGATATCGAACAAACCCTCAGCGCCAATCTGACTCTGGACAGCACCGAACGAGTCATAAGTCACAACGTCGCCGATGCGCAGAGCCGCAAAGCCAGCGCTACCCGTCGCTGTAATCACAAGGTTATGCGTACCTGTCGCGCCACCCTTGATGCCACCCATCCACGCGAACGCATGCCCAGACGTGCTGTCGTGCACTTCAGCCGCCACAGTGAGCGGCACACCGTTCCAAGTCACTGCAATACCAGGGGCGCTCGCCGCGTTGTTACGCCCGACGATGCGAACAATCATCGAGCCCGTAGGCGAGTTGTAAGGGGTGGTGTACGAAACAAGACCGTCAGCGGCGGGGATCTGCCGGTCATACGGACCCGGCGGCACAGGATCAGGCGCGTATTCATCCTGGTTGATGAACACGATTGGCTTGATGAAGCCAATGAAGTCTTTCACGGCTTCGGCCCGTTAGTCAGTGGACTTCGCGCCGCCAGGCTTCTTTCGCCAGGAGCCGTCTTTGTTCTTCACTTTGGATTCTGCGTGAATCTCGGGGTCCCAAACCGTGCCGTGTTCGTCAAGTTCTTCGGCGTCGATAAGCTCAGCGGCTGCGGATTGCGAAGCTTCGGAAACAATCGATCCGGCCGGCGCAACAACCGCCGTCTGCTCATAAACCGGCCGCCCAGCCACCATATCACGCGTCTGATACGTCCCAATCTTCAGCTTCGTCAGGATCTTCGCCTCGCGCTCTTGCATCGGACGAACCGCGCCGCCTTTGTTGTACTTGAAGAAAACTTGGCTCATTGGGGAATCTCCGATGTGGCTTCTTAAAAAAGAGCCCCGCCAACTTTTGATCAGCGGGGCTCGATTATCGCCTAAACGGCGACGGCACTAGGGGTCAAGATTCGCCCCAGTTAACCGCTGTGATATACGCAACAGCAGATGCGCGGCGGCGGAGCCACCCGATGTAACGCTCGGCGCGGAACGCCGTAGAGTTAGTTTGGAACATCGACACCATGGCGATGGCGGTCGGCGTTGCGGAGTTCACCGTGGGCGCGGTGTCCATTTGCAGCGAAGCTTCCTGAGAAGCGTCAACCGTCACTTGGCCGTCGTCAGCAAGCCAGATGTCCGAGGCGTTCGCGAGGATCACGATCGAACCGGCCGAGGTGTACGGGATGTAATCCGACACGATAACCGGAACGCCCATGAACGTGCCGCCGTTCATCGTCAGGCCGGGAAACTCCGACTGGCCAAGCGGGTTCTGCATCAGCGAAAGCGCCAGCGCAACCGAGCTGTTCATCAGGTACACGGCATTGCGCGGGGTGTTGCGAGCGGCAATGAAGAACTGCCACAGGCGCATGATGTCAGCGCGGATGTTGTCGGCGGTCGGACCAGACGAAGCGAAGTTGTTCGCGCCGTTCGTGATCGAGGCCGGAGAAACGTTTGCCACCGCCGCCTTGGTTGGGTCCACGAAGTCCGTGTCAATACGCGCGATCACAGCGCCAGCCAGGCCGTCTCGCACCAGGCGTTCAGCGCTCGGGTTGCTGAAGCGGATCAGTTCGTTCGTCAGCACCGAGATGGCTGCAACCTTGGACCAGCCAATCCGCGTGTTGTTGAAGTCGAACGAAGTCAGGGGCTTCGGAGCGCCTTCACCAACCCAGCTTGCCGAACCGCCGGAAGTTTGACCGCCGATGTCAACGTTGAACGGCACACGGTTCAGGGAGGGCACAGAGCCAACACCGAACTGGCCGATGATCGTGCGGGGGCGAAGGAACTCAACGAAGTCGCCAGTGAAGCGCTCGTAGTCAACCAGCGGAGCGGCCCAGGTTGTGCCCGTGGTCGTGCCAGCGCCGATAGCGGCCTTCTGAGCCAGCATCTCTCCGAACTGAACGCCGCTTGCTTCGAATTGCAGAGCCTTCACCACGCCTTCGTTATCGGCATAGCGGTTCTGCGCAATCTGGAGTGCCATCTGGGGATTACCCTTGGCTGCCAGTTTGCAGATAGCGAAGCGGGCGAACTCAATCCCCGGCTCAAGCTTCTGCGTATTCTTCACATTCACACCACCGCGCGAGGCAGTTGCATCAGCAGACGAACCACCAGCGACCGGAGCGGCCTTGGCGATCTGAATGGCTTCCATCGTCTTCAGACGGGCAACGTCGGCGTCGATGGTCTTGAGTTCACCGGCCAGAGTGTCGAACTCTTCGGCTTCGGCGGCATCGGTAGAGCGGCCAGCTTCGGCGGCGCCTTGCATGATTTCTTCCATGCGGGCCGACTTCTCGACGCGGGTAGCGGTCAGGGCCGCCAGTTGTTCAGCAACAGTTTTCTTCATTTCGAATCTCCAATGAGTTTTACAGCGCCAACGGGCAGCGCGGACAGTTTGATTCCCGTAGCGCCGGGAGATTTCACGTTAAGCCGAACGGCGCCGTTCAGCTTACGGCCAAGCGCGGCCCGCTGTTCTGCGTCGATTGACTTAATGCTTTGAATGGTTGCGGATGCGTTTGCCGGAATTGTTACAAGCGAAAGCTCGTAAATCTCAGTTTCCGAGAACTCGATACCGCCGTTATCCATGAACGAGTATTTCACCGCTGAGAATCCGATCGACACTCCGCGCACGAGACGGGCCTTGACAGCCTGCCACGCCATATCCACGAGGTCTTTCAGAGGGCCAGCCTCGTCAATAGTCGGAAGCGACGCCGTGAACGGAATCCCCTTCTTCGTGGCTTTGCCGAACTTCGCAATACCAACCGGCTTGCTGTGCTCGTGCTGCCAGAGAAGGGGAATCTCCGGGGCGAACTTAGCGCCCATCGGGTCCACGATATCGCCCATGCGATCCGTCTCAGGGGTCGTCGCAATGCCGGTGATTACCCGTTGATCCTCGTCAACGGATTTCACCTCAAGCATCGAATACGCGCGATTTTTCATGTTCATGATGCGGAATTTCGTGGAGGGTAAATCAAATCTCCGGCGAAAACAACGCAACACTAGATGAACAGAATAGTCGGGTCCGATTGTTTTACTGGCGCAGCGTTCGGCATCACGCCGGCAGCCATGGCGAAACTAACCATGCCATCGATACGACCACGAGCGGTTTTCTTGTCGAACTTGCGGGCCCCGGAATCTCCGATGACTTTCGCGTTACGGGCGCACATCGTCAGGACCTTGTGACCTCCATGCCGGAATTTCTTGTTCACCAAGCTTGTTTCAAGTTCGCGCAGCGCGGGGGTCATCGATAGCGTGCCTTGCCCATACTCAACGAATTTCTCTAGTTCCTTCTCTGAGAAACCTTCTTTCTCAAGCCATGGTTTCAGGAATCTCATGAGCGCCCTGTCGAATGCCAAAGCCTGAACATCGCAGGAATCGAAGAATCCTCGCAGGAATCTGGCGATGTATTCATACTCGATTGCTGCGCCTGGCGTGGTGTGGAGAATTCCTTCTTTCTCCCAAATATCGTAGGGCACGCGATCTTTCTTTGCTTTCTCGCGAAGTCCAACTGATGGCAACCAGAAATGAGAATGCACTCCTCCAGAATCATCGATGGCAACGAGCGCGGTAAGGTCAGATACTGAGGATAGGTCCAGGCCTGCCCAAACCTTGCGGCCTTTGATTTCTCCCGGTGCTCCACCGTTAGATTCCCAAACGTTCTGAGATACAAACGGAGAAGCGGCCTCAACTCTCTGGTTTAATACCAAGTTTCTGAACGATGGCTCATTTGCTGGAATCGCCATCGCAGATTTGCACTGCTTCTCAACGTCGTCCAGCGAGCGGAAGATACCCAGCGCAGGGTTAGCTGCGAACCACGCCTTACGGTCATCGATCTGGCAATCCTTTGGCGCCTCGTAGACGTGGCACACAACCCGAGGATCAGGTGACGCGCGCTGGGCATCGATCCACACGCTCAGCATGTCCGCATCAGTCGGCGCCTGAGTGCTGATCGCAATCAACAGCGGATTCTTGTAAGCGCCCTGAGCAGAAGTAATAGCCGACACGAATTCATCAGTCGGCCCGGTTACTTGTCCAAGCTCATCGAGGATTGCCAAAATTGGCGAGAGCCCGTGGGTGGTTTTTCCCTCAGCCGCCAGCGCCTTATATGTAACGTTCTTCGACAATCCAATAAGCCGCTTGCCGCTCGGCATAATACGTATTCTCGATTGCAGCGCAGGCGACTGATTAATCATCCGAACTGCCAACTCGAAGATAACTGCGGCCTGCTCTTTACTTCGAGCGCCAGAAACAATCTGTGAGTTTTGAACTGCTTCAGGTCCAGCCAAGTGGGCTAGCAGTATTGCGGCGATTAGCGAAGTCTTTCCGCACTTTCTCGCGATGGAAAGAATCGCTGTATGAGTTCCTACCGGAGAATCATAAATTTCCCGGATGAACCTCAGCTGAAATTCCTCAAGCTTCATCGGCTTACCAATCAAATCCCCTTCAGGATTGATTACGTAAGTCTCAATGAATTTGATTACGCGTTCAGCGCGCGACAGTTGAGCCATGCCGCGATTCTACTCAGCCTTCGGTGTATTCCGTTCAGGCGAGCAAGTCTTCCTCATCCTCAACTTGCTGCCGGGCTTTTTGTGCGCCCTTCTGAACGTTCTTGGCGCCAGACAGGTCGCGTGGGTCGCCAGCGTTCTTGCCGCCCATCCTAAGCGTTCGCATCAACGCCATCTCACGACGCGCCAACTGCTCAAGAACTGTAACTCGTGGGTTCATCACTTGCGTGCCACGGTCGTTCTTCACAACCGTACCCTCGGCCTCAAGCTGGGCCGACTCCACCTCAATGTCACGCTGAGTGCGGGCCAACTGGGCGGCGACCACTAGGTCATGTGACTCCCAATCATCCCTCGCGCGCGCACAAAGGATACCAGACCAGAAAGGTCGGTCCTCCGGGCGAAGTCGAACGTGGGAAGGCGGGTCAAGCTCGGGGAGTGCCGCGTTCTGCATGGCGCGGACCGCTTGCGTAGCGCTGTCGCTTCGGGCTTTGCGGGGCTTCTTTTCCACTGCTTCGGGGCCTAGAGTTGGGGGATAGCGATGAAAAAGAGTTGCAGCGTCGGGTTTCCTAAGTGCACCATAAAAAGCAGGGAATCACCCCCCCCTTGGCGCACTCGCCGTCACCATACCACATTCCCATCATCGTCAAACGAATTCTTTTCAGATGAGGCGATGTCCACCAGCGTCTTGGCTTGGTGACACTCGTGGCACAGCACTTGGCAGTTCTCTTCGGTGTCCTCGCCGTCTCGATAGAGAGACACGATGTGGTCAAGCTCGAAGCCATCAGGGAATGCTGTGAGGCGTTGGCACTTGGCGCAGTTGGGTGATGAGGTCCATAGCCTAGCGCGTCTTGCTTGGAGGGCGCGGCCTCGGATGCGGTTGGGTTTGGTGGTTGGTTTGTTCATGCTGTAAGTGACCCGATGAGACTACGCTGAAACAGCGCTCAGGCCTGCCCTATCCGCTCCATCGATTGCACGTGTGCGGCCACGTGAGTGAACTGGAGAGTATGTACCGAGGGGATCGGTGTCACGAGCACGGCGGGCGCGCGGCCCGTATCTCTCGCCTGCCCATCTCCACCCGTTCGACTTCCGGGGTAATGCGGGACTGCGCATTCGTTGAGTTTACACAGATCCGGTTATTCGTCTACGGTCTGGAATGTGTATCTGGACCAGAAGCCGGCAGCGTAGACAACGGCCCCGTATTCCTTGCCCATGTCGATGAAAAGATTTCCAGCCTGCCCTACATTGCAAAACTCGACTCCTCTGCACTCGACAAGAACTTTCCCGTACTGGTCGTAGACGGTGATGATGTTGATTTTCATTGGGTTGCCCAGTGTGCGAATAGCAGATGAGTACGGAAGTCGGCAATCGATGAATGGTCGTCTACCGGAGGAGATAGGCAGCCGTTGGCGTTCAAAAGATCGAACTCTTCTTGAGTCGTACGACACACCCACACGCGCCCGTTGTTCGGGGATTGCATCTCGAAAATAATTTCTTCGTCAGTTGCCTGGGTTGCGAATTCATAGAGATTCATTTGATTCTCCGATATTGAATCTGTGGGTCACCAAACAAAGTCCAATGTTTAACGGTGCCGTTAATGAGGGATTGAATTGGGTTGAAACTGAATGTCTTCTTAATCTTTCGAATCTTCATACATTTCTCCAATGAAAAGAAGTGAGAGGGCTTGTTCTTCAGAAGATGCCTCATAGAACTTACCAGCAAAATAATCGAAGTCAGGATGTGCCCAGAATTCAATTACTCTTTGTTCTTTAGTTTCACGCAGGTCAACAAGAACGGTAAGGTCATATCCAACATACCGTCCTTCAAATGCCTTTTCCGCCAGAGTGTGGAAGATATTCACAGCTTGTACTCCAGCGAAAGATGTTGAAACACGCCATGTTTTCCAGGGGCCACCGAGTAGCGTGCGCGGATGAAGCCCAGATCGGTCACCAAAGACGGCAGGATCATGGGGCGAAGAACACCAACTCCGTGAAGCGTTTTGTACCCTGTGGCAAAACCGACCGCAGCAGACAGGCTAAACGGGCCGTAGGCGCGCGTTTCCAAGGTCCATGCTAGGTAGGTAGTGGTGTGCCAGTAAGAGTTCCTGTAGGCGCCAAAAGTCAATCCTGAGTCGGCGATGTAGTACGCGCCGAAGTTGTTGTTGTTGAACGCATGCTGCGTGTTCTCTCCGCCTTGGTGGGTTCGCTCGTAGTACGGGCGGCCGTGGAGGCTCACGGTGTGCAGTCCGATGGTGTCTGCATGCGCTTGGCCGGTGAACGCGGCCGACAGGCACAGCACGGCCAGCGCGGCGGTGACGGTTTGGATCAGCGCTCGGGTGATATTCAGGTATTTCATGTGTTACTCACTATGTTGATTAAATAAACTACTTTGCTAGAGATTTAACGTATTGCAGAAGAGTTTCTTTTGCCTCTTCCAGTTCTGCGCGATTATTGTCGCGTCTCGAATGACTGAATCCGGTATATAGCTCACGGTCGAATTCTTTTTGAGCGACCAGCAACCGGTCAATAAGCGCTCTGGTGATTTCGTCCACGGTGTACCTCACTGGGTGGTTTTTATTAATCAGAGAAGCGTGTGCCACGGATCACCATCATCAGGAGGCTTACGGTCTTTATTGAACCACTCCCATACCGAAGTAAATACCGCGATTACGCTACCGATGAACGTGCGGGTATTGATCGTCTTCATGGTCGGCTCCGATGTGTTGGGTGCGGATGGCATGGCGGATCAGCAGGGGTGCGGCAATCAGGAGTTGGGCCAGCATGACGGCTGAGGCGGCGAATTCATAAGGCATGGATGGAGTGTAGTGTGGTGTTGCGGTCTGCGCAAGTTTTATTTGAACACTAGGTTGCGCCATTTGTAGGTGTTTGTGATGTCCGCCACGATTTCTCCCTCCGGCATGCGATAGATGTGGGAAAGCAATCGGATCAGCGCTCGGGCGTCGTCGTTCGAAGCCAGGAAACTTTCAGCCTCAAAGTTCTGCGTGCAGAAGACGAGCATTGCCCTGTAGTCCTCGCGCGTCGGCAGAAGGTGTCCCCAACGCTTCGCTGCCGTCTTGTTGAATGCTTTCATGGTTCAAGTCCTGGTGTCAAAGTTGGATCGCGTGCGCGAATAAATAAAAAAATAAATAGAACACATACATTTCATAATGTAAAAAGAGAGATAGAAAAATGCTTTTGTCTTCCTGCGCGATCCAACAACGGCAACATTGCTTATTTTTTAAGCTATTTTCAGTCGCTTTTAGTACTGCTGTTGTTTTTGTTGGAGGCTCTTGCGTTTTCGATCTGCTTTCTTGTTTCTGAACGTTTTTCTCTCTCGCTGAGAGCAATCGACTCGAAAATCTCATGAACCTGTGGGTTCACAACCCACTCGCTGGGCTTCCTAAACGTCTTCGTCAGCTCCCCAGTCGGGTTCAGCCACCCACCATCCTCAAGCGCCATCATGATCCGCTGACGGCGAAACTCATCGATTCCGCGCCAGGCGCGATAGGCCTGCGTGATGTCCCTGTTGGTGATTTCAGTGAGGCTGTGGGCCAGCACATGACCCGCCAACCAGCGCACGTGTTCGAGGTCGCTCTGGGCCGTCATCACATCGTTATAGAACGACAGGGAGTGCCAGTAGAGGAAGTTCGACATGAGCGATTCGACCTGCAAAGCAGTGCTCTCCGGGATCGGTTGGGCGGTCGGGAAAACGCCTCGCGTGGCGCAGTCGATCACGTGATAGGTGAGCAGCAGGCGGGCGAACAATCCGGTCCACTTGCCCATGTGGCTGCGCAATCCGCCAGGCAGTGCGCCATATTCAGAATATGAGTTCGCCATATCGGCGATGCGCTCGCGAACAATATGCGCTTCCTCAGTGAGTAATACTGGATTAGGCGACGGCTGGAGAGAATATAGCGAATCAATCAGGCGTGAATAATCAGCTTTCGACTGAGTATCTTCCTGGCGGTCCATTTCCTTTCCTGTATTCTTCCCCATGATTACCATAAACCTCTGCATGAGGCCGTCCTCGCCCATTTGAGAAGCAACCTTGCGCATCATGTCCGGCTGAATACCGCCGATCATGCAGGCCGACCAATTGGGGATGGACACGTTGCCGCGCATCACACGGTCCACCATGCGGTGGCCGCCGTTATAGATTTCAAGCCAGTGGGCACGGTCCTTGTTGCCAGACTTGCCGCCAGAGTAGGCGTCCATTGAACCGAACCACCCGGTAAGCTCATCCTGGATGCACAGCACGCCGCGAGAGTTGTGCTTCAGGATTTCAGACAGCGCCTCGACCGTCACGTCCTCAACGATCATGCGGGATTTCACTGGTTCTTCGGGGGGCGCGGGCAGTGGGTCGCCGGTTTTCTTCGAGAGCTTCTTCAGTTCTTTGTAGTCCTCGGACTGGGCTTGATAGGCGGACTGGTTCGCCTCGTTGGCCTCGCAAAGCTCTTTGTTGATCTTGCGCAGACGGGACGTAGCGCGCTTCAGGCTAGGGGACTTGCGAACGGACGGCGGGCCCACCACGGCGCACCACAGGCGCGCGGATTCGCGCCAGGAGGTCTCATAGCGCTTAGGCTGAACCTCAATGCCGTCGTGAATGGCTGAGGCGCATGCAACCAGCGCAGGAATTGCAATCATGGCTGGGCTGACGGCCAGCAGCTCGGCTTGGTCGAATGCGTAATTCGCGATGGCCGGCGGCAACCACTCGGGCCGCAGTTCGGGCGCTGGCGTCTCCGAGAACAGGTCCATGGGGGTGTGGGTGAACTGGATGGGTGCGCGTTTCTGGGCTGCCTCGGGGGTGACGTAGGGGGCGCCGGTGTAGTCGGGGTGGGTTGTGATTTCGCCGGTTTCGGGGTCGGCAACGCCGTCCGTGGATTTCTCAGGCACGAAAAGTTGCGCGCGTGGTTTCGCCCACGCCAGGAAGTCTGACCACGTGAATCCGCTATCTGCGGCGTCCCAGCCGTCTTGGCGAGTGGCGTCGTGCCCAGGGTCGATGAGCTTTACCTTGCAGTGCGGCGAGAGGTGTGCCGCGATGCCTTGCATGGTGATCCAGCCGGGTTGATTGTGCTGTGGCATAACCTCGCCGATTGCTACGCCTGACTTCTCGGCCTGTCGGCTGGTTTGTGCTTTTTGAAGATCGGCGTCCGGCCACAGGATTACCTCCCGTCCGTGCAGAGGCGAGAAATCAACCTTAGTCCAGGCTTGACCGCCGCCGGGCCAGGTTACAACGACGTAGTGTTCTTTGGCGAACTTGATCGCAGCGTCTACGGATTTCTCGCCCTCGACCAAAAGCACAGGGTGGCCCGGTCGTTCAGCGAGGTGTTGGAGGCCATACAGCGGACGCGGCTCGGGCCACTGGCCGGCTGACCAACCTTCGGGCGTGTAGGTCCACGGAACGATCTGTTTGCGTTCGTTTGGCGGGTCGTATCGAGCAACGTAGCCCATGAGTTCGCCGTTCTGGTTTTCGTACTGCCACACGCGTGACGGACGACCGTGAACCGGGTGCACGCACTCGTGTAGATCAGCGCTTGACGGAACGGGGCAGATAACGTGCCGCTGCGGGACGGGCGGAGGCGGAGGAACGCGTGTGGTGTGCTGGCGCTGGTGTTGCCCCGTCAATTCGCGGTACGCCTCAGCAAGCGTCATACTGTGGATGGCTGCGTACAGGTCGATCAGGTCCGCGCCTGTCTCGCCCGTAGCGAAGTCTTTCCAGACGCCTGTGTTGACATTGATGCTTAGCGATCCGCCTGCGTCACCAGCAAGAGAGCCGCAGATGAATTCCTTGCCTTTTGTTTTACCGCCCGGCAGCCAGCGTGGCAGGACGTTTCTGGAATCCGCCAGGAGGTCGGCGGAGAGGGATTTGAAGTCGAGTTGTGCCGACATGAGTGTTCACCGTGTCGACAGTTGGAATTCTCCCCGTGGGCATCCGGGCCAAGAATGCTCTGTGATGTATTCGGCGCACTCGAACCACGCGTCCTTCAGTGCCAGCATGCCGCGCTCAGTTGGCTGGTGGTTCCACTGCACAAGCAATTGCCCCTTGTGGTCATGCATGTGTTCGATCAGAACACCCAGTTGGTCTTCTGTCAGACCAAGGATTGCCGCCGCGATGCGGGCGCACTTCTTCAGCCTATCGTCCCGATGCTGGACGGATTCATAGTTCGAGAACTTCATTTTTTCTCCATTCCGCCCTGCGCTATAGAGGGGCGGAAACTCGTTAAGGGACGACTAGCGTAACCGACTGCTGGCGGGTGTGTCTACGCGGTTAACCGTACGTTCAGCGTAACCCGGTTTCGTAAAACTCTTCGGGCAGCTCATAACCGTAGTCCCACTCGCCGACCAGATAGCAGATTGCGTCTAGTTCGTTATCTGTTGCTACAACATGCGGCTGGGGCTTGATGATTCCTCCACGCGAGATGGTGAACCGCAGGGGCGAAAGACGCGCCAGAGCTTGGCCGTCGCTTTCGAGTGGTTTTAGTGTTCTCGGTGTGTTCATCTCAAACCTCCAAATCCACATACTCACCGAAGCATTTGGTGACATACGCTCGCATGCTGGCGATGAGTGGGGTTGGGCCGAAGCCATCGTGGTCTTTATAAATACCAGGTCCGTCACCTGCTTGCAGTTCGTAACCTGCGCACCAAAGATCAGGATTCCCGTAGTGATAGATCGCGATCTTCTCGCGCTCGATGATCGGGCCGCCATCACGCCAGTCCTGAGATGGCCTGTACGGGCGGCCATTGTTGCCATGCCCGGAGACAGATCCATCGTCGATCCATGGTCCCCATCCACCGATTTCAACATCTGTTCTCTGCTCTGCCTTGGCCACAGCAGCATCCAACACGTAACCCTCAATCTCGCTGACTCGGTAGGTGGTCATTTCCTCAACCCCTTCGCAATCTCCGCAATTTCATCAAGCTGTTCGATCAGGCGATAGCCTTCGGAAAGAAGATCGTGTTTGGGGAGACCGGCGGTGCGGAGGATTTCGTCTTGGCCGTCGGTGTCGCGGATTGGGCGGAGCACAGAATCCGGAAGAACGTAGTCAAATCCGCTACTACGGCACCATGCAATGTCTTCTTCCGTGTAGGACGGCATATTCAACATGCCATCAACTCCCCAGCAATCGAGAGGTTTTATTGGGCCTCTACCTTGGTAGTTCGGAAGAAAAACAACGCAACGAACGACCTTCATTTCATTGCCATATTTGCTTCTGACAACGAATGCCAGATCATCAAGTTTGCAATTCATCACGAATTCCTTTCCATAAATTCATCAACTCGCCGTTTCGATTTCAAATACTCACCCAGCGAGCAAAGAGAAAGCTGAGTGCAGTGCCACCAGGCGGCTTCGGTGAGGGCCAGCAGTTCCGAGCTACGCAGAGTCCACGAGTTATTTTCTCGGTGACGATCAATCAACAATCGCAGCGCGATCTGCCCACCGCAGATCACCTCTTTCGAGTTCCTGTCTGAGCAGATGCCCAGATCGGACAGCGCCTCAGCCATGTTGAAGGCGTACATCAGAGAGCGCACTTCGGGTAGACCGCCGCCCTTGCGTAGCTGATCCACAGCCTTGTTCACCACATCGCAGATAGCCTGGCGGTCCCCGTTGGGAAGCTTCGACTGGTGCTCAATCACGCGCTGGACGTTGTTGAGGTGGATTGGTTTGGGGGCGCGACTCATGGTTCGCGTGACTCTTTGCCGGCCCTGTACCCATCGCTCCACAACTTTTGCCTCGCGTCGAACTCATTCTTGTTCGATGGGGTTTCGTTGGCAATCAACAAGTCGATTTTTTTGTCTGCCCAAGCGTGAGCAGCAGCGAAGTTCTTCACGTCGTCGTTCAGGAACAGAAGAATTTCGTGACCGAATGTCTTCCGATCTGCACTGATGTGATAGTCGCCCTCGTCTCGGTAGACCTCAGCATGAACTACGCCGCCATTCAGCAAGACATCCTTGCCATATTTCCTTGGCTTCGGGTCGTTCATTTCGTGCCCCTCGCCGCCTTAATCCCCTCAACCACCAGCACCACCAACAGCGCCAGCGGGCTGATGACCCCGAGGTAGAACGCGATCAGGATCAGTCCGCAGAAGACCAGGAAGAGGCCGATGGGGACGCCGATGAGCCAGAGGATGGCGAATCCGAGGTACATGAAGAAGTCTTTCATGGCATGGACTCCCCGATTGCGGCTGCGGCAAGCACGATTGAACGGCGCGTTGCGGCATGGGCGTCGCTACTCTGCTTGTGAACCCGATGCTTGAAGCTTCCCGTGTAGTCATCGACCACAGACCAGCCGTCGCAGTACTCAGGAGGCATTAGGCGCAGGCCGCGCTTCAAGGAGACATCGACAAGCAGCCGCAGCGCATCGCCGTCGTCATCAAGCGGATTCCATGGGCAGCCCGTAGCACAGTCACCGCTTTCTCCATCCCGCCAGAACAGCGAGGTGTCAGCCGACTTCGCCGCCAACTCCAACAATTCACGATCACTTTTCACTTTGAATAGCCCGGTGTTGGCCGGGCGTCCGTGGTTAGATGCAGGCGTAAACGACAGCGCCGTAAACGATCAGAAACGCCAGCGCCTGAACGTACCGATTCTTAAGAAAATACATCACTTCACCCCCATGAACGGAATCGGCGCACCGGCGTAAATCGACGTGGGCAGCGCGCCATTCCACGCCTGAGCCTTCACAAGCTCAACTTCGATCTTGCGCAGTTCGAGCACGTCTTTGTTGTTTTGCAGCGCCTTGTTCTGCACGGTTAGCGCATCCGCTTCGGCAGTTGCCCGCTTGAGCGTTGCGTAAGCTTCGCCGTCAGCCTTCGCCTTGAGTGCATTGGCTTCGGCCTCTGCCGTCACCAGCTTCGCGCGCTGCTCGGCTTCGATGGTCTTGACCTTGTTCTCGGCGGCGAGCTTCTTCTGTTCCTCGGTGACCTTCTCGTTGATCGCAGCCATGAACTGCGGGGAGAAGGCGAAGTTGCGCATGTCGATGTTCGCCACGAGTGCACCGTACTGCTGAACCTTGGCCCGCAAAGCTGCACTGATGTCAGAAGAGACAAGCGCGCGTTTGCTGATGAGGTCTGGCGCGGTGTACTTCGCGGTAACGGCCTTGAACACCTCTTGCGCCGCAGTGGCAACGTAGCTGTCAAGGTTCCCATCCTTGGAAAACTGCTCGAACACCTTTGCAACCTGGTCAGGCGACACCGAATAGCGAACGGTCATGCTCACCTTGACAGGCTGAAGGTCAGAGGTTGCGCCTTCTGCGTTGTCCACCTCTGCCGCCTCTGCTCGCACGTTGAACACGTAGAGCTTTTGCCACGGCGGGATGATGACGAGCCCCTCGTCTTCAACGCCATGGATCTTGCCGAACTGTGTCACGACGCCGCGATGCCCTGTCGGAACCTGAGTGAAGGGCCATAGCCACGACAGAAGAAGAAACGCCAACAGGCCGAGGCCAACGAACTTTGCAGGCGTTGCGAATTTGGAGAAGTTGAAGTCACTCATGGGGTTTTTGGGGTTGGTTTCTTGGGAGAACCGAACGGGTTCAGGGTTTTTGTTGAATTCAGGCCACATGGTTAGTTAGGGCCCGCGAACGGGCGTCCTGTTTTGGTTAGATAACGTGGTGCAGAGCGCCGCGACCGAGGTTGGCAAAAGGGATATCTGGGTCGTCGCCGCCGCCACCTGAACTATGCTGCGCAGGAGCGGGAGCCGCCGCACCACCCTGACCCTTCGGCCCCAACTCCACCGACTCCACCGTAGCGTTCAAATACGCCTTGCCATCGGTGCCGTCCTTGACGAACATATCCCGAAGCGCGAAGCAGTGGACAGTTCCCTTCAGGAGATACGGTGTCAGCGCTTCCGCTTGCTTGCCCCACAGGGTTGCGGACACCCACTGTGTGAGTTTTTCTTTTCCGTTGCGGTAATCAACGGCAAGCGAAAGGTTCGTGTACGGTTCTCCGCCGTTGGTTTTCTTGAGTTCTGCGTCACGCCCGAGACGCGCAAGACCGATGCTTCTCATTTTGCTTTGGTTCCTGATTTAGGTTTGATGAATGAAACGGCCTTTTCTGGCGGCCAACCCCTACGAAGGCGTGTCGCGATTGTTGGTCGCGGCACACCAAGTTTTTCAGACCATTCGAGCATTGGTCTCGCGACGCCAAAAGCGAAAACGAGAACGTTGTTTCGACGGTTGTTTGCGTTCTCCTTGGCGCTGACCCATCGGCAGTTACCGGGCTCGTAGTGCCCGTTCACGTCGATGCGGTCAATCTGTTGACCAGCAGACGGGAAGCCCATGTCTTCCAGGAACAGTTCAACGCTTTTCCATCGTTCGCAGACTTTGATACCACGACCTCCGTAATGCTCGAAGTTGTCGTTTTCAGGTCTCGTGCATCTACTAATCATCGCGTTCCACGAAGAATAGCCTGGGGCCTTGTGTAGCCCATGCCGGGAAACTCTTTCCGTGGACTTTTCCACAGAAAGGCAACCGCAGGACGAGGTTGCGCCAGACCGTAGAGCGTCGTCCCTGATCCGCTTTTCACGGCCACAATCACAATGACACAACCAACGCACCCGCCCGTCAATTTTTGCGCTCGACAAAAGCAAGAGTCTTCCCAGCTTCATGCCAACCTTAAGTTGATTTTCTTTCACCACTTTTTGCCAAGCTCGGCACATGCCGAACCCCAAGCATAACCACACATCGCAGCGAACGCAACAACTAAATATCTCAGAACGGTAAAAATAGTTCTTGCGCTGACGGCAACGCTGCGCTACATTTCTTCTGCCAGCACCGTGCTTCGGGTTAGCGCCGGAGTGAAGTTGCGATGTGGTACTCCCTGTCTCGTTGACACTGCTTGATGTGGGCGGTGCTGGCATCATGAAGTGTTCCGATAAAGAAGTGCCGTGGAGGCGTCCCGGCTAGGCGCGACGGCGCTGGAAATCGCGTTTGTCGGAACACTTGATGGTGAATGCGCAGGCTGATGCGCGACTGGGGCAGCGAGCTGCACCCTGCGGGTACGTTCCAGAGAGGCCGACTGGATGCCGGAGATCAGCGCCGGCCGCCATCAACTTGACGGCACGTAGGTGTGTAGACGATCAGGATTCGCCGTCCTTGTCCTGATGCTGGATGAAAGCTCTGCTTTGGTGGGGCGAACACGTAACCAGCACTATCACGCATGCGCAGCAGGGCGAAAGCCCGTCCGGCCGGCTCGGTAAGTAATCCTAGCTGCGCAGTCGTGATAGTGTTCTAGGTCCTAGACCGCGACACGTCGCCTGGCTGTTTGGCGTGGCACTATCTTCAACAACTTTATGGAGGCGCACATGACAATTTAGAACTCTTGGAGAATGTCATGTCTGCGAAGAAATCTGGCGGCAGCGCAGGCCGCCAACGCGCGAAAGACTCGGCCGCAGCCGCTCAAATGGCTAAGGACGGTGTGAAGCGCACCACCTACCGCGATCCCATCACCAACAAGATCGTGCCCATCGGGCGCTATCCGGGGAAAGCGTAAAGAGGTATCCGGGAAGTTGTGACTAGAGCACAATCACCGGCTTAAACAAGACGACGGTGAGAGTCCGGCCGGGAGACGTAACCCGGGCTATCAATTATTCGCTGAGGTAGCTCAACAGGCAGAGCGCCGTATTTGTAATTCGGAGGCTGCTGGTTCGAGTCCGGCCCTCAGCACCATTTCTAACCGGAGAGATTAGTGAAAGACTACAAAGCAGAGTGCGATGTTCTTCGTGGTGAGGTCAAAGAGTTGAAGCGTCAACTTGACTATTACCATCAAAAAGAAGACCAGCAGCGCTATGCCGCCGAAGAGACAAGGAAGAAGTTCAAAGAGCTTCTTCTGGAAGTTCTGGCTGACAAGTGATTGGATGTAGAAACTCTCATTGCACATGAGGGGCCGTCGCAAGATGGCGTGCATATACTAAGCAAGTGCCACCGTCCTTAGACAAATGTGCAAAACGGTGGAACGAATTCGCGGCACAGCTAAAGGTTAGTCCGGGGCCTTCCAAGCCTTCGAGAGTGGGATTCGATTTCCCCGTGCCGCTCCAGATAAGCGCCGTTAGCTCAACGGATAGAGCCACCGTTTTCTAGGCGGCGGGTTGGGAGTTCGAATCTCTCACGGCGCGCCATCACCTATGCTTGGCAAGCCACTGCTCAAGCTCATCAAGCCCCCGCAACTCAGCCCAAGCCCCACCCACACTAGAGATGTAATCCCGCCAGTGCTTCTGCTCATCTGAGAGCCGACCTGTGCGGGTTTTTACTTCGGGGCAGGCGAATAACGGCAACATCGTGCCGATATCTTTTTCGGTAACTGTGTGTGGCACGAAGCCGACCAGATCGCCAGAGCCTGTGGGCAGACCGAACGTAACGCGGGGCGCTGAGCCGCCCATCTTCTCGGCCAGCGCCTGGCACGCCTTAATGATCGCCTCGCGCTGTGCCGACGACTTAGCCCGCACCATCAGCCCCGTCCCAACCTGGTTACGCCACAACCTCGCGCCGGCACTGCTGGCCTGCACTTGGATTTGGCGCATGAGGTCAATCTCGTTTTTGGGGTAGCGAGTCAATGGGAACTTTCGGCAAGATAGCAAGAAGAAAACAGCCTGTGAACACGCCGATTCCAAGCGACAACCATGGATTGCCACACTGAGTAATCCAGCCGTGCATGCCGGCGAAGTAAATCGCCATAAGTGAAGCTAGAACTACTCGGAACGTGATTTCTCCGCGCCTAGTCATACCGCCCCCTTGAGCAGCGCATCCCAAGGCGAAGCAACCCTCTTCGATTCCCGCGCCGCCATCAGCGTCTTGTTACGCACGCGCACCCGCTTGGAAACCTCTGACGGCGTAGCACGCGGCGGATGTGGCTCATCTACTTTTCCGAGGCCGTACACGGGCGCATAGGAGCCGGTCCACTTCGGATGCTCCCAGCGAGAAATACAAACCGACCCAGAACCGCGAAGCAGGCGCAGCGATTCATTTACGCTGGACGGCGCGAGGCCAAGATACTTTTGCAACTCCTTGCTGGTCATCGGGCCAATCACACGGAGCGCGGATACAACTTCAGCTTGAGACATTTCGTTTTTCAATATCAGAGATGAGAATTTCCAGGAAGTGAATCGCCTTGCGCAGATCCTGAACGCCTCCCTTTTCTTCGTGACGAGTCACGTATTTGATTACGCTGCCTTCGCAGAAGCCAAGTCCGTTGGCTAGGATGTATTCGACGGGCTGGATTTTGAGTTTTTTGTAGTGGCCTCCGCCGACTTGAACTAGAAGAGGATCAGCCTTCGCGGCCGGTTCGTCATGTTCGTTAGAAAGCCTGTAAGCCACGATATCTGAATCACCTCCGTGGTGCTTCCAATTGTTTTCTCTCGGAACCAATTCACCTAGATCCATTTCTGTCCCATCGCGGAACCGAACTGACTCGATCTTCTGCGATGGCAATACTTCTCCGCCATCCAACTTTACCCAGCCTTCAGATTCAATCACTTCTCTCTCCACATCTTCGCAAACACATCCCTCAACCGCTGCGCAGCCAAGGGGCCGTTAACTGATTCGTAATTCTTTAGCCACGCTTGGCGTTGGGCAATAGTTCCAATGCTCATCAGAACACGAGACGACTTATCACGCTGTAAACACTCTTTACGCCACTCATCACAGTAGCTGCAAACGGAATTTCCTCCGATTAGCCCGATTACGCGTTCTCTTCGGCAACCGGTGCAGTGTTCGTGTGAGTGCATCAGTGGATTATCGGTTAGACAAGAGGAATCTGCAACCGCGCAGCTACGTCTTGCACTGACAACTTCGCCATTTCTTCGCGCGCTTTCTTGCGTGCTCGCCCAGCGAGTACATGATCGGCCCAGCGCTCCGCGTTCTTGTAGCCGTTACGCTTGGCGTGCGCGATCAGTGAATCACGGTCCTTCCTGTGGGCCTGCGCAGCACGCGCCGCCAGCGCTGCGGTTTCACTCTGCGCCGCCAGCATGATTTCCTCAAGCTCGCCTTCGCGCTCTTCGATTTCGCGGGATTTGATTTCGAAGACGTGGCCGCATTTACAAACGGGCCGAACGCTGGGCACGTTGGCGAAGCACTTCGGGCATGCGCGGATCGACATTGCGCGCTCTTGGGTTTCGCCGACACGAGCAGAACCCTCTAGGCTCCACGCAACCGGCAGCAGAGGATTCCCGTGCACCTCAATGTTGTTCGCGTGGTCTGCGTAGATCAGGTCTGTCTTGCCTTTGCAGATTCGGACTCCACGGCCGACACCCTGACGGTATCGAACGAGAGACTTCGTGGGGGCCATGTCGCAGATGTAAGAAAGCGGAGGGCAATCTAGTCCAGCGATCCACAGTTTCACAGACCACACGAATTCGACTCGACCATCCTGCACAGCCTTCAGGGCGTACTTTCGGAAGTCGTCCTCATCATCACCAGAGACAACGATTGTCTTGATGCCATGAGAGCGGAACAATTCACATAGCTCGTTGGCGCGCTTCAGGTCTACAGCGAATCCTAACCCTGGTCGCCCACGGCCTTCACGCATGTAAGTCTCAACAGCCGACCCTGTGACAGCGGGTTTTCCCATAACCTCGCCAAGCTCTCCCGAGTCGTAATCGTTGCCCTTGGTGTGAACTGCTGACAGGTCTGGTGCGCTGGGCCTAAGATATCGGATCGGTGCCAGCAGCCCCTCATTCACCAGATCCAACGAAGAGCACGTGGGGATGAGGATGTCTGAAACCTCGCCCATACCTCGGCCATCGAGACGAATCGGGGTAGCTGTAAGATGCAGCAACAACGTTGAGCCAGGCACATAGAACTTCGGGCCGGCTTTAGCCCATTCAAAAATCGTTTGGTACGTCTTGCTGACGGCCAGATGACTTTCGTCAACGATCAACCACGACGGCGGTTTGTAAAGCTCCATGCGCCGATTCAACGTCTGCACCATCACAAGCTGTACAGGCAACTTACGGTTGCCCTGCTCGCCAGCCGCGATCCATCCGAATGGGATTCCTTCTTCCTTCAGCTTATCGGCCGTGGCCTGAAGAATCTCTCGCAGGTGCGCCAGGAACCAGACCGTCTTGCCTTTGGCTAGTGCGTTCTGAATCATGACTGACGCCGTGGCCGTTTTCCCGAACGAGGTAGGGGCGATTAGGCACGGCGCACAGAACCCTTCGGTGTACGCGGAGCGCACGTCTTCAATCGCCTTGACCTGGCGTGGGCGGAGGGTGATGGGCATTTTAGCCGCCGAATTTCTTCGTCAACTTGTTGTTCTTGTTCCAGATGCCGGCCTTGCGCATCAGCTTTGCTCCTAATTCTGGGTCTGCTTTGATGCGTTCTTTTAGTTCAGCCAGTTCTTTTCTCATACCTGGACTAACAAGAGTCTCGTCATATGAGCGGCCGTTCTTCTCCAGCCAAGCATTTCCAGCCGACACGAGTTGTCTTGCCTCAAGCGCTGTGGTGATTTTCGGGATCTTCATGCCAGCAACGCTTCCACAATCGCAGCCCGAGACAGGCGGATGCCGTTGAGTTTGAAGTCAACGTATCGCCCGTGATCGTGCGCTGACACAACGTCACGACCGACGCGAAATCTACTCGCGCTATGGTCGTTCCAAATCGCGGCGTACGCCGCCTTCTCCATGCGCGCGATCAATCTCGCTGTTTTCTGTTTCCTCTTCACATCACCACCCAGCAAGCAAACACAAACCAAACAGCAAGCCCAAGCGCGACGCCATGCACAACGCCGTAGGCTGAACGAAGATCGCCCATGATGTTCTCCTGTGTGCCGGCGAGCCGGCGGTTAGTTAACCCGGAATCAGGTCATCAGCCGTAAGCCCTAGCCCCAGCTCCCGCGACTTGCGCAGAACTTCGGACTGGACCAGCGACGGCACGTGCCCACCTGTACCGCCTTCGCCCAGCGGCTTTCTCCACCGGCAGACCGACGAAGCGTTCCGGTTGATAGCACGCGACAGAGATCGCACGCCGCCGAATGCCTGGATAGCCAGGTCTGCTGGACTTCCCTTGAATGGGTATTCATCTGGCATCACCGCAGGCGCCCTCTGAGCACGCACCTTCTTCACCTTGATCTTCTTCACTGCTTTTTTCATACACGTAGCCCGCAGGCTTGAGTTAACAACATCCTCAGTGTACGCGTTGGTGCAACGAAGGTCAAACACGAATGATGAAAAATAGTTGAAGATTTGTGTTGCGTTGGGCGCGGGTGTGGCTTATAGTTGAGTCACAGCAACACGCAACCGAACGGAGAACGCACCATGAACCAACTGCACGACACCCGCCCCGCCATCGGACAGCGCATCGAAGTTGTCATTTTCAATTTCACCGGCAAGGAAGTCCTGCGCGGCACCTACCACGAGGAAGCCGGCCGCCCGATGCTCGACGGCATCAAGCTCCACCCGCGCCGCACCGAGTGGACCCCCGCATAACCCGCCACCCTGCAACCACCCCCACAAAAATGAACAACAGCACCCGCAAACACCCCCGCACCATGGCCGAAGCCTTCGGCCCATACACCAGCCACCACATCTCAACGCCGAACGAGAACCGCCGCAAAGATCGAATTGCCGTCGCTGGATCGGTTGTGGCGGCGATCTTCTTGGTGGCCGGCATGTTGGCTGGCTGGTTCTGAGGCTCACGTGGTGAGCTACAAAAAGGAGAAACTAAATCATGACCGACCGAAACACAACGCCTGACCGCGAACCGGATCACGAAATCCCCGTCTTCATCACCAAAAAGCAGAAGTTCGATAGCCTGCCGCCAGTCACCAAGCGCGGCCAGCCTCGGTATAAATCACTGGAGATTCGTCTCTACGAGTTCTTTGAAGAGAACCCAACAGAAGAACTATCGTACGCGGACATCGTGACGAAGTTCGATGTTTCGTTACGAGCTGCTTATGGCGCTGTCGAGCGCTGCAAGGCTGTTGAGGTGTTGAAGGTGATTCGGAAGAGGGGTGTTTGATGTCTGAGTTTAGGTTTACGCCTGGGCCGTGGTACGAGATTGTCAACCGTGGAGTCGATGGCATCGGTGCTGGTGAAGCGCCGACAGAGGGCGCCTATTTCTTCGGCGGTGAGAGGATCTGCGAATTCACAACGATCAATCCGCGCAACGAGGCGAATGCCCGCCTGATCGCCGCCGCTCCTTCTCTTATCTCCGCCCTTCACGAAATCCTCAACCACTACACAGCACTAATCAACAGCGGCGACGCAGGCAACTGGGAACCAGAGCGAGAGCCGCAGGTCATCGCCGCGCGTGCCGCAATCCAACTCGCTACCGGAGAACCATATGCCCCGTGAAGACTTTCGTTCCGAACGTCACTTCCGCCTAGACGCTGACTACCCGCCGGAGCGCACGTATTGCGCGTGTAAGCAAGGGCGCGCCGGGCAGTGCTCGTGTGCCGTCGAAACACGAGAGTCCCGCTGGTGGGTGCCGATCTGCTTTGCCGTGGCTGTGCTGGCGGGGCTTGGGGCGTTGGCGTCTGCGGGGTGGGTGCCGAAATGAAATCCCTCTCCGAAAAATGGCTCTCCCCCGACCACATCCGCCTGCATGCGGGAGAACTCACGGCGCAGGAAATGCGGACTGTGTTGGCTGTGTTGAAGGCGGTGTTTTCGGAAGTTGAGCGCGAAAACCTGCCGGTCGCCGAGGTGACTCACGCAGTTGGCGCCGGCCCTAATGACGTTGGAATCCGGTGCCGCGGCGGCATCATTTATCCCGGAACCCTGCTCTATACGCGCCTCTAAAACCATGCCGATCAAACCAATCAACCCATCCACCGTAGTCCGCCCCTACACCACCGAATCCGAGTGGCTGTCTTACCGTGCTGGAGACATCACGAGCACGGAGAGCGCAGCGCTGTTTGGGCAGTCGCCGTATGTCACAGCATTCGAACTTTTCCACAGAAAACGCGGCACCCTAGAATCATCGTTCTCCAGCAACGAGCGCGTTGTTTGGGGATCGCGTCTTGAATCAGCAATCGCCCACGGCATCGCTGAGGACCAGGGCTGGGCCATCGAGCCACTGAAGTCTTACTGGCACATCCCAAGCGAGCGCATCGGGTCATCGTTCGACTTCGTGATTACGAATCTTCCTGACGGACCAGCACTTCTCGAAATAAAAAACGTGGATAGCTTGGCGTACCGAGACGGGTGGGTTCTGGGCGACGACGAAACCGAAGCCGAGGCACCTGTACAGATCGAATTCCAGGTTCAGCATCAACTCCTGGTTTCCGGTTTCAAGCGGGCTTTCATCGGCGCACTCGTCGGCGGCAATCGCGTCGTGATCCTGCCTCGCGAACGCGACGAAACAGTAATCACAGCCATCCGTCAGCGCGTCGCAAAATTCTGGACCGACGTAACCGAGAACCGCGAGCCGCCAGCGATCTTCCCAGGTGACACATCTGCGGTACTTCGTCTGCACAACCATGCAGAGCCAGGCACGGTGCTGAACGCCACCACGGACGAATACACAGAGGTTCAACAGCTCGCCGCCGAATACCACGCCGCTGCCGTTGCAGAGAAGCTTGCCAAGGAAGACAAGGACACGGCTAAGGCCAAGCTTCTGACGCTGATTGGGGACCATGAGAAAGTCTTGCTGCCCGGTGGGTCTATCTCGGCTGGTGTTGTGGCGGATTCGGCGGGGACGCTGGTCACCAGTGAGATGGTCGGGACGTACGTCGGCGGTAGATCTGGCTACCGGAATTGCAGGTTCTATCCGAAGAAGGAGAAGTGATGCGCCCAGACGATATCAACGCGAAGCACGGAAATCCAGTTTGGAAGTGCGTAACCTGCCGGGCCGAATCGGGCCTTCAATGGTGGAACGGTCTTAGTGTTGCGGTCTGCCAAAAACAGGAGTGCTCAAGCAAGTTCGCGGATATGTGCAAGGCACAAGAAGAAGCAGAGACAGCCTTTCAAGAATATTGCCGACAGCACTACGGATAAACAAAGCGCCCACCGAGCGCGCCAATGCTCGGCACTCAACAGGAAAACCAATGACCAACCAACTCGCAACCGTCAAGCAATCGATCGAACTTCAAGCGCCGGAGTACAGCAAGGCGCTGCCGTCGCACATCAAGCCTGACAAGTTCGTCCGCGTGCTTCAGACCGCCGTCAGCTTGAACCAGAACCTCATCACTGCCGATCGTGCTTCACTGTTCGGCGCTGCCCAGCGCGCTGCGGCTATGGGCCTTCTTCCTGATGGCCGTGAAGGCGCCATCGTTGAGTTCGGTGGCAGATGCCAGTTCATGCCAATGATCGCCGGGGTTCTTCGCCTCCTTCGGCAATCGGGTCAGCTTTCCACCATCGATGCGCTCGCTGTTTGCAAGAACGACAAGTTCACCTATCGGCCTGGCATCGATGAAGTGCCGGTGCACGAGCCGGACTGGTTTGGTGATCGCGGCGAGATGATTGGTGTGTACGCAGTGGCCCGCATGAAGGACGGGGGCGCAATGACTGAAATCATGTCCATGAAGGACATCGATAAGGTGCGCAACGTCAGCCGCTCCAAAGCGAAAGGACCATGGGCCGAATGGTTCGACCAGATGGCGATTAAGTCGGTCCTCCGCCGCCTCGCCAAGCGCCTCCCAAGCAGCACTGACATCGACCTTGACGGCGTGTTCGATGACGAAGAAATCCCTGCTGAATCGCCCAGCACGGCACCACCCGCCGAAACCGCCAAACGCAAGTCCCGCCTGCAAGCCGCCGTTGAGCCTGCTCAGGATGACGACGTGATCGACATCGGCGGCACACATACTCCGGAAGCCCCTCACGAAAGCCCCGTGTAACAGTTCAGAAAATGCTTGCGTTGCGATCAAGGCAGCAGTAAGATTGCCACATCGCAACACGCAAACGAACGGAGAACGACATGAGCACTGTCTACGAAGTCCACAAGATCGACAAAACCACCGGCCGCTTGATTGAGAAGTCCATGCAATTCAAGACGCGCGAGCAGGCCGACGTGGAAATGGAGGCATGGAACCGCGCCGACTGGGAGCGAACCGGCGCGGTCACTCCGTTCGACAAAAAAGAGGTTGTCGAGGTCACCGCCTAACCCGCCACCCCTTCAACTACCGGAGCCAACACAGTGAACACCGACCTCCAGCAAGACGCCCGCGACATGGACATCCTCCAGCGAAGCGAAGAACTCCGTAAGACACTCGCACGCGATTTTCTGAAGGCCCTGCGCGCTCGCAGCGAATCTGACCGTCAAGTTCGCACAACCTGGCGTCACCGATCTGAAATCCACGTCGCTCAAATTGATGCGGCCGAAGTCATGCGTGAACTGATGTTTGACGCGAAGAAGTTCACTCGTTATCTTGCCGGTTGCGCGGACTCTTCGGAGTTCAAGGCATACGAGCACGCCGCCGCGCTGGACTACGCGGACACGTACTGCGACTCTCTCGCAGAAATCGATTCGGATGAAGAGTTCGAGGAAGAAAAGGTTTTTCTCGCCGAAGATCGTGCCGCCGAGATGATTGAATTTCGGCGTACTGCTTAATCCCCTACAGCCCCACCACCCAACCACTGGAGAGAAAACATGACCAAGCAGCAGATCGTCTCCCGCTATAACAGCGAAACCATTCTCTTCGAATGCGAGGTGCCCGAGGGCATGGAAAGCGGCCTTGCCGTGCGCCATGCGCTGGAGCAGGCCGTTGCCGCTCGCGCCTACCTGAGCGGCGCCGACCTGAGCGGCGCCAACCTGAGCGGCGCCTACCTGCGCGGCGCCGACCTGAGCGGCGCCAACCTGCGCGGCGCCAACCTGCGCGGCGCCTACCTGAGCGACGCCTACCTGCGCGGCGCCGACCTGCGCGGCGCCGACCTGAGCGGCGCCAACCTGCGCGGCGCCAACCTGCGCGGCGCCTACCTGAGCGGCGCCGACCTGAGCGGCGCCGACCTGCGCGGCGCCAACCTGCGCGGCGCCTACCTGCGCGGCGCCTACCTGAGCGACGCCTACCTGCGCGGCGCCGACCTGCGCGGCGCCGACCTGAGCGGCGCCAACCTGCGCGGCGCCAACCTGCGCGGCGCCAACCTGAGCGACGCCTACCTGCGCGGCGCCGACCTGCGCGGCGCCGACCTGAGCGGCGCCAACCTGCGCGGCGCCGACCTGACTCCCTTCAAGACCGATGTCTTCGACATCCTGCTTCGCGCGCCCGGCGAAGTCGCTGGGCTGCGCGCCGCACTGGCCGAGGGCCGCGTGGATGGCTCCGTGTATCAGGGCGACTGCGCGTGTCTCGTGGGCACGCTGGCGAATGTGCGCGGCGTGAACTACGAACAACTCGGCGCCGGCATCGAGCCGGACGCGGGCCGCATGGCAGAGCAGTGGTTCATGAACATCCGCAAGGGTGACTCGGCCGAATCGAACCAAGTCGTTGCGATCACGCTGGAGTGGGTGGACGAGTTCACGGCGCTGATGGCTGCAGCGCGTTCGATCCCCGCCTGACTCAGCCCCACCACACAGGAAGAACGACATGACCCCCGAGCAGAAGATCAAGCGCACCATCCTTCAGCGAGCCATCGCGCACGAGTCGATCGATCCCATCGAGGGCGACATCAACGCCGCGAACGTGGATGCGCTGTTCGAGTCGAACAACGATGACTACCAGCTTCAGGACTACATCAATGAGTTCCGGAGCGGCGAAGTCGAGACGGGCCTGAAGTGCGACTGGTCGCGCCACTACGAATCCAAGTCGGTTGCCTCGAAGCTTCTGGACGGCACGTGGGTGGGCTGGACCTACTGGTACGGCGGCGGCAAGCATGGCGAGCCCGAGGCTGTGGACTGGCTGGAAGACGCCTACGAACTCACCTGCAAGGAAGAAGAGCGCATGGTCGTGGTCCGCGAGTTCACGCGCGTTGAGCAAGTCACGGGCGGTGCAGCATGAGCGAAGTGAAGCACACGCCGCACACGGAGTGCGTGGAAGACCTGCAAGACCTGATCTTCAATCCGACGTTGGACGCGGGGATCGAGTTGCAGAAGCGCATGGCACTGGTGTTTGAGCAGCGCGCCATGCTGCTGGAGGCGCTGCAGATGGCCGTCGAGTGGATCGAGGAGTACCGCAAGGGTGACAACGCGCTGCAGACATTGCGCGACGCTCACGCCGCCATAGCCCGCGCCACCGGGAGCCAGCAATGACCGCCCCCGATAGCTTCGTGGAGCAGGCGCTGAACCTGGCGGACAACTACGGCGCGACCTTCACTCGGAAGTCATCTGACGAGGCCTATGCGGCTCTCCGCGCCCACCTCGAACGCCATGCCGCCCGGTGCAAGGAGCTTGAAGAGGACGCAGCGCGGTATCGATTCCTCAAGGATGCCGCAGTTCGAGAGCAGATCGGCGTTGGCATGTGGGTCGACGAAGAGTTCAGCTGGCTGTATGGCAACGAAGCGGACGCAAAAACCGACGCTGCCCGCTCTGCCCTCTCCGCCCCGAAGGAGCAATCGACATGAAGACCGTCGAACAGGCATGGAAAGAACACGGCGTCGACGATGACCAGCCGGCACACGAGCTATTCGTCTACGGCTGGGAAGCTCATGAAGCCGAAGCAGACGCCCGCATTGCTGCGCTGGAGGCGGAGAACGCGAAGCTGCGCGAGGTGCTGAAGTACGCGCGCCGAATGGTGAAGCCGAGCGAGTGTGACACGGTCTACATCGACGCCGCTCTCGACGCTGCCCGGTCCGTGCTTTCGCAGAAGGAGCAGGGATGAACGCGCTGATCGGCTGCGAAACCAGCGGCATGGTCCGCGAGGCGATGCGCCGGCAGGGTGTGGACGCATGGTCGTGCGACCTGCTTCCGGCCGACGACGCGAGCCCGCATCACATGATTTGCGACGTGCGGGATGCGATCAAGGCGAAGCGCTGGGACATGGGCATCTTCCATCCGCCGTGCACCAGGCTGACGAACTCCGGCGTCCGCTGGCTGGAAGAGCGCGATCTGTGGGATGAACTCAGGGAAGGCGCAGCCCTGTTTCTCGATTGCCTGAACGCTGACATCGACCGGGTTGCCGTCGAGAACCCGATCCCTCACGGCCATGCGATGGACCTCATCAAGGTTCCGTACACCCAAATCATTCAGCCGTGGCAGTTCGGGCACGGAGAGACGAAGGCTACGTGCCTGTGGCTCAAGGGGCTGCCCCCCCTGCTGCCGACCAAGATCGTCGCAGGCCGCGAGGCACGCATCCACAACATGCCGCCCGGCCCTGATCGCTGGAAGAAGCGCAGCGAGACGTACAGCGGCATTGCCGACGCAATGGCCCAGCAGTGGGCTCACTACACCGATCTGGTGACCCAGATGGAACTGGCCTAACCCCCGTACCCGAAGAGGACCGAGATGAACGAAGACAAGAAACTGCCGCCCGCGTTTGATTACGCCGCCTCGAAGCAGATGGCCGTCACCCGCGAATGGTGCCGTGGCTGGGACGACTGCCGCTCTGCCCTCGCCGCTTCTGGCGTGGCGGCCCCGGTGCTCGACCTGGGTGTACTCGGCAATTCCATCTACCGAGGGGCGGTGCGCGACTGCATCACCCGCGTGGAGGCAACGCACATGATCGAAGGCGAAAAGCCGCTGATGTACCGAGAGGCCATTCTCGGGCGCCTTGAGGACATGACGGTGGAAACGTTCGCACCTCACATTCCAGCACTACGTGGCATGCCGGCGACGGTCGCCCACCCGCGTGGCGTTGACTTCGGCGACGATTCCTACCGCCGTTCCACCCCCTCGCAGCCCGTTGCGGCCGAGGCCCCCGCAGAGGTGGCGTTGCACGCCGCGATGAAGTGCTTGCAAGCTGGCGGCAGCATCGAGCCCGACTCGCATCTGCACTGGGTCATCAGCGAAGCCGTGCGCGGTCTCGCCGCCCCTGTCGAGGTGCAGGGGGCGCACACGTTCCCAAAGACGTGCCCGAACTGCGATGACACGGGGGACGTGCACAGCGTCACCGGAGAGTGGCGCGGCCGGTGCTATTGCCCGGCAGGCGTACCGAGCGCCCTCGCCGGCCGTCCCGCCCCGGCTGCAACGTGGGAGTGCCCGGAGTGCCACACGGGCGGCTGTGAGATTGGCAAGTGCCACATCGGCGCAAAGCCTCCCGCCCCGGCTGCGGAGGCCGTCTACCAGCTTCGCGCGCCCCTCTCGCAAGACTGGATCGACACGCCGAAACCGGAGTACATGCAGGCAGAGACGCACGGCAAGTGGTACGAGGTGAGCGAAGAG
>Ga0247823_10000143_pt1 | contig 58056 bp, 32 predicted proteins | sample 13C_PalmiticAcid_2_FD_192426 | JGI IMG/M metagenome (GOLD analysis project Ga0247823, IMG submission 192426) | Soil microbial communities from agricultural site in Penn Yan, New York, United States - 13C_PalmiticAcid_Day30 | ecosystem: Environmental > Terrestrial > Soil > Agricultural land... | reverse complement strand
GTGTTTCGGACTTGTCTTGCGCTGGGTTTGTGTCTCAACGTGGAATGAATTGTGAAGTTCGGAGAAGCAACCCAACATCAGGGCAGTTCTGTCGCTTGAGTCCAGCTTCTTCCGTAGGTCGTGTCAGGGAAACACCTACACGCCGTCATCCTGATCCGCCCTTTTGGAAGGAGGGAGCAGGGTGCGGCGTGCAATGGTTCACGGATGGCGCCCCAAGGGGGCCCGCGGACCCGGGAAAACCCGGGTCAGGCGGATGACATGCCCTACAAGGCCACGGTCAGGCTGACGGCGTGGCGGGCAGGTGGTCGGGCGGGAGCCCGGCGGTGCGGCGCTCGTGCATGCGCACGTAGAGGTCTTCCAGCGCGCGGGTGGTCGCCTCGCTGTCGAACAGGGGCAGTTCCAGGCGTTGGGCCTGCAGCGTGGCCTGCAGCGCCCGCAGGGCGGGCACATCGCCGGCCAGTTCCAGGGCCTTGGCCACGTAGGCATCGACGCTGTCGCAGACCATGTCGTCGGTGTGGGTCGCGCGGGCGAGGCTCGCGGCCACGCGGGAGGCGAAGGTCGCCCCCGGGAACGTCAGCACCGGGACGCCGGCCCAGAGGGCCTCGCTGGCCGTCGTGTGGGCGTTGCAAGGCCAGGTGTCGAGGAACAGATCCGCGCAGCGCAGGCGACCCAGGTGCTCGTGCATGGAGGCCTTCGGGGCGAAGTGCAGGCGGGACGGGTCGATGCCGCGGCGGGCGAATTCCTGGCGAAGGTTGCGTCCGGCCTGCTCGTTCCAGGTCAGCAGCCACAGCACCGCGTGGGGCGCGCCGTGGAGGATGCGGGCCCAGGCGTCGAGGGTCTCGGGGATGATCTTGTAGGTCTGGTTGAAGCAGCACAGCACGAGGGCGTCCTCGGGCAGGCCGCAGGCGGCGCGGCCGGGCGACGCCGGCAGGGCGCGCTGGCGGTCGTTCGGCTGGTACGACCAGGGCATCTGGGCGATCTTCTCGCTGAAGTCGTTCTCCGAGGACAGCGGCGTCACCACCGGGTCGCCCACCACGTAGTCGACGTAGTCGGCCCCCGTGGTGCCGGGGAAGCCCAGGTAGCTCACCTGCACGGGCGCGGGGCGGGCGGCGAGGATCTCCATGCGGCTGTCGCGGGTGTGGCCCTTGAGGTCCACGAGGATGTCGATGCCGTCGGCGCGGATGCGCTCGCTCACCTGCGCGTTGTCGAGCGCGGTGACGTCGATGAAACGGTCGCAGGCGCGCATCACGCGGCGGCGCAGCTCGGAGTCGTCCACCTTGCTGTGCGAATAGAGTACCACCTCGAACCGTTCGGTGTCGCGCCGCTCCAGCAGCTCGATCATCAGCAGCACCGTGGCGTGGTTGTAGAAGTCGCTCGAGAGGTAGCCGATGCGGATGCGCCCGGGCGCCCGTTCGCGCGGCAGGGGCGGAAGCCGGGGCACCATGCCACCCAGCGACTGCGCGCGCATCATGCCCACGCGGCGCTGCTCGGCCGGGCTGCAGTCGATGGCGAGGAACGCGAACGGCGACAGCAGGTTGCCGCCGGCGGGGTCCAGCGTGGCGATGGCCTCGCGCAGGTCGCGGGTCTCGGTGGCCAGGTGTTCCCACTGGCACGCCTGGGCACTCTCGTGCACCAGCAGCGCGAGCGCCATCGCACGGATGCTGCCGTGGTCGAGCAGGACCGCGGTGCGGAAGCACTCGGAGGCCTCCTCCTTCATCAGCAGGTCCTTGAAGGCGAGGCCCAGGCGGTAGTGCACCAGCGGGGCGTCGATCTTCTGGGCGAGCGACTGCATGAAGAGGTCGATGGCTTCCCGCAGCCGGCCCACGCTGAAGAGCGCGATGCCGTGTGCGGAGAGGAACGCGTCGTCGCGCGGCGCCTCGGGTGCCAGGCGTTCGAACACCGCGACGGCCTCGGCGTGGCGGTGCTGGTGGGAGAGGCAGTCGGCGAGCAGCTGGCAGGCCATCGGTGACGCAGGGTCGAGGTCGAAGGCGCGGTTGGCCGACACGATGGCGGCCTCGATCTGGTGGCTGCGCCACTGGGCCCGGGCGAGGTTGATCCACACGAGCGTGTCCGTGGGCGCGAGGGACGAGGCCCGCTCGAACGCGGTCACGGCTTCCGGCCAGCGGCGGGCCTTGGCAAGGGCCACGCCGGATTGCCAGTGCTTGCGTGCGCGGTGGGGGCTGCGTTGTGCGTCCATGAGGCCGGTCGTCGTGTGTCGTGAATGCCGAGAGTCTAGGCAGGCCACGCGCGGCGCATCGGTGGAGAAGCCGGTGGATCGGCGGGCAGTTCCGTCACCGGCCGGCCGGTGGTGGGAAGGGGTGCCGCCGTCAACAACGAATAGCGCGAAAAAAACCCCTCAAGTCCTCGCTTCGGCCGTCGAAATTCCCACCACGGCCCTCGCGAAGAAGTGTATGGGCGAGATGGACCGGCAAGGCAGTGGCAGCCGGGTTTACGGAACTCACAGGAACTTTCACCATGGCACAAGTCATCAACACCAACATCGGTTCGCTGAACGCCCAGCGCAACATGCAGACCTCGCAGTCGTCGCTGGCCCAGTCCATGACGCGCCTGTCGTCGGGCCTGCGGATCAACTCCGCCAAGGACGACGCCGCCGGTCTGGCGATCGCCGAGCGCATGAACGCCCAGGTGCGTGGCATGAACGTCGCGATCCGCAACGCCAACGACGGCATCTCGCTGTCGCAGACGGCCGAAGGCGCGCTGTCGAAGGTGGGCGACTCGCTGCAGCGCATGCGTGAACTGGCGGTGCAGGCCCGCAACGCGACCAACAGCGACGACGACAAGACCTCGCTGAACAAGGAATTCGCCGAGCTGCAGAAGGAAATCGGCCGCGTGCTGGGTGGCACGGCCTTCAACGGCAAGAGCATCCTGGGCACGGACGCCACGACGCTGACCTTCCAGGTGGGTGCCAACACGACGGAGCACGACGAGATCAAGCTCGAGACGACCAACATGACGACCGAGTCGACGATCACGGCCGTCACCGGCACGAGCGCCTCGATCGACGCGTCGGCTTCGGTGGCCGACATCAAGACGGTGATCGACAACATCGACACGGCGATCAACACGGTCAACGAGAAGCGCGCGAACTTCGGTGCGGCCCAGTCGCGCTTCGACGCGGTGATCGCCAACCTGCAGCAGTCGGTGGAAAACCAGTCGGCCGCCCGCAGCCGGATCATGGACGCGGACTTCGCGGCGGAAACGGCGAACCTGTCCCGGTCGCAGATCCTGCAGCAGGCCGGCAACGCGATGATCGCGCAAGCCAACCAGGCTCCGCAGCAAGTCCTGTCGCTGCTGCGCTGACCGGCGCACCGGCCTCGCGGCCGGCCGGTCCTCCCGCCCGGGAGGACCGTTTCCTCCTTCAACGACGCCCGCCTCCGGCGGGCGTTGTCACGTCTGCGCGGACCCTCGCCGCGTGTCGCCCGCCCGGGGGAACCCGCGCGGCGGCGCGCGGTTTCTTGAGGGGCGCGCGGCGCATTCGCGCCGAAGGTGTCGATTCCTTCACGACGGAGCCCGAGACCCCCCTTGACAGGGGTGGCGACCCTCAAGTTCCCCGCTGCCGCCCCGATAACTTCATCAACGCGCTCGACGGTTCATTCCCAAGGGCACGTGGTCCGGTTAGCCGGCCGATGACGGGAACCTCGAAAGGGCCTTGATTCAGCGGTTGACTAGCGTCGGGCAGCTCAGTCGCAGTCGGTACCGCCCAGGCGGCGACTGATTCGTCCGGCGCTGTTGCCGGGAGTGATCGAAACCTACGGAGATTTTCAAATGGCACAAGTCATCAACACCAACATCGCTTCGCTGAACGCCCAGCGCAACATGCAGACCTCGCAGTCGTCGCTGGCCCAGTCCATGACGCGCCTGTCGTCGGGCCTGCGGATCAACTCCGCCAAGGACGACGCCGCCGGTCTGGCGATCGCCGAGCGCATGAACGCCCAGGTGCGTGGCATGAACGTCGCGATCCGCAACGCCAACGACGGCATCTCGCTGTCGCAGACGGCCGAAGGCGCGCTGTCGAAGGTGGGCGACTCGCTGCAGCGCATGCGTGAACTGGCGGTGCAGGCCCGCAACGCGACCAACAGCGACGACGACAAGACCTCGCTGAACAAGGAATTCGCCGAGCTGCAGAAGGAAATCGGCCGCGTGCTGGGTGGCACGGCCTTCAACGGCAAGAGCATCCTGGGCACGGACGCCACGACGCTGACCTTCCAGGTGGGTGCCAACACGACGGAGCACGACGAGATCAAGCTCGAGACGACCAACATGACGACCGAGTCGACGATCACGGCCGTCACCGGCACGAGCGCCTCGATCGACGCGTCGGCTTCGGTGGCCGACATCAAGACGGTGATCGACAACATCGACACGGCGATCAACACGGTCAACGAGAAGCGCGCGAACTTCGGTGCGGCCCAGTCGCGCTTCGACGCGGTGATCGCCAACCTGCAGCAGTCGGTGGAAAACCAGTCGGCCGCCCGCAGCCGGATCATGGACGCGGACTTCGCGGCGGAAACGGCGAACCTGTCCCGGTCGCAGATCCTGCAGCAGGCCGGCAACGCGATGATCGCGCAGGCCAACCAGGCTCCGCAGCAAGTCCTGTCGCTGCTGCGCTGATCGAAGCCAGTCTTCCCGGCCGCGACGCCGGGTTGACCCGCAGAGGGCGGAAATGAAGGGGTGATTCCCGTCATTTCCGCCCTTTGCCTTGAAGGCGCCACTTCAGAATTGAATCTACGGGTCTGCGGTGCGAATTGCCGGCCTTGTGCGCCGTCACACGGGGAAGACCTCCCCGAGCGGCGGAACGCAATGCCGGTCATCGAACCGGGAGTCATTCGATTCTTGAAGGAGTGCTTTCATGCCACAGACGATCAATACGAACATCGCGTCGCTGAACGCTCAGCGAAACCTCAATTCCTCGCAGAGCTCCCTGGCGACGTCGATGCAGCGGCTGTCGTCGGGCCTGCGGGTCAACTCCGCCAAGGACGACGCCGCCGGCCTGGCCATCGCCGAGCGCATGAACGCCCAGGTGCGCGGCATGAACGTCGCGATCCGCAACGCCAACGACGGCATTTCGCTGGCGCAGACCGCCGAAGGCGCGCTGTCGAAGGTGGGTGACTCGCTGCAGCGCATGCGCGAACTGGCGGTCCAGGCCCGCAACTCCACGAACAGCGCCGACGACAAGGACTCGCTGAACAAGGAATTCGTCGAGCTGCAGCAGGAAATCTCCCGCGTGCTGGGCGGAACCACCTTCAACGGCCAGGCCATCCTGGGGGCCGATGCCACCGCGCTGACCTTCCAGATCGGTGCGAACACCTCGGGCTTCGACTCGATCACGGTCACCACCAACAACATGGCGGCCGAGAGCACGATCTCGGTGATCACGGCGACCAGCTCGGCCATCGACCACAACGCCACGGCCGGCGCCATCGCCACGGTGATCAACAGCATCGACGATGCGCTGGACACCATCAACAACACCCGTGCCACCTTCGGCGCCACGCAGTCGCGCTTCGACGCGGTGATCTCCAACCTGCAGCAGGCGGTGGAGAACCAGTCGGCGGCCCGCAGCCGGATCATGGACGCGGACTTCGCAGCCGAAACGGCGGCGATGTCCCGGGCGCAGATCCTCCAGCAGGCCGGCAACGCGATGGTGGCCCAGGCGAACCAGCTGCCGCAGCAGGTGCTGTCGCTGCTCCGCGGCGGTTGATCGTTCCGGCCGGTTGCGTCGCCGGTCTGAAAAAAAATGCAACCGGGGCCTCAAGTTCCTGAAGACCCCGTCGAAAACGGATCATCTGGGAGACCCCCGGTGGTCCTTTTCGTGTTTTTGGTTGGAAATCGAACGGAGTAAGCCATGGCAATCTCCTCTACTGGTCTTGGCAGCGGCCTGCAGGTCGAGTCGATCGTTTCATCGTTGATGGCGGTCGAGCGGAAGCCTGCCGCGCTCCTCGAGACGGCCGTGACGACGATGAAGTCGCAACTGTCCACCTACGGTCAGCTGCAGAGCTACGTCTCCGCCCTCCAGGACAAGTCGCGGGCGATGGCCTCCACCACGCTGTGGAGCCAGACGGTGGCCACGTCCGCCGACCCCACCGTGGCCTCGGTGACCACCAGCACGAACGCGGCGGCCGGCTCCTACAGCCTGTCGGTCTCGCAACTGGCCGTCGCACAGACGACCAGCAGCCGCGCCGTGCCCTCGAAGGACACGAACATGGGCGCCGGCCAGCTCACCATCGAGCTGGGCAGCTGGACGGGCGACCCCGCCACGTTCGGCCTGAAGACCGGTGCCAACTCGGTCACGGTCGACATCGGCCCCGGCGAGACGAGCCTCGCCGCGGTGCGGGACAAGATCAACGCCGCCGGCGCGGGCGTGGTGGCCACGGTCATCTACGACGCCACCGGCGCGCGGCTGTCCATCCGCTCCACCAGCACCGGGGTCGAGAACGGCTTCCGCATCAAGGCCACCGAGACCGAACCGGGCGCCGACGGCGCGGGCCTGTCGATGCTGAACTTCGACCCGGAAGGCGGCGCCACCGGCATGTCGCTGAACATGGAGGCGAAGGATGCCAAGGCCAAGCTCAACGGCCTGGACATCACCTCCGCGTCGAACACGCTGACCGACGTGGCCGACGGCATGACGATCAAGCTGCTGAAGAAGTCCGAGGCACCCATCGACCTGAGCGTGACGCAGGACACCGAGTCGATGAAGACCGCGGTGAACGACTTCGTCAAGGCCTACAACGACCTGTCATCGTTCATCAAGACGCAGACCAAGTACGACCCCGACGCGAAGACGGCCGGCAAGCTGCAGGGCGACCGCACCGTGATCGGCCTGCAGGCCCAGATGCGCGAGATCCTCCGCGGCGTGAACACCTCGCCCACGACCATGCGCACGCTGTCCGACGCCGGCCTCGAGGTCAGCAAGGACGGGACCACGCTGTCGGTCAACGCGAAGAAGCTGGACGCCGCGCTCGCCCGCCCCGAGGAGGCGAAGAAGCTCTTCATGAGCGGCTCGAGCGACGACGAGGGCACCTGGGGCCTGATGTCGCGGTTCAGCGCGATGGCCACCGGCGCGCTGTCGACCGATGGGGCGCTGACGACGCGCCAGGCCGGCATCCAGGCGAACATCAAGCGCAACAACGACCGCGTGGCGGACATGGAAGTGCGCCTGGCCGCCACCGAGGCGCGCATCCGCAAGCAGTACGAGACGCTCGACACCAACATGGCCAAGCTCAACGCGCTCGGCAGCTACGTCACCACGCAGCTCAGCTCCCTCGGCTGACGCCGCGCCGCCGAAGGCCGAACTGCAGGGGCTTCCCCCCGCTGATCGGCCCTTCGGCGCACACGGTGCGCCTTAGACTTTTCGTGACGCGGTCCTCGTCCGGACCGCAGCCGAACGAGTTCCAGGAGCGCCCCCCGTGACCCACGCCCACACGCCGCAGACCCAGTCGCAGCACGACATCGCCTTGACGGTGCCGAACCGCGATGACGTGGAGGCCGGCTCCGTCGAGGACCGCCTGGCGCAGATCGAAGGGTTCAATGCGCACCTGAGTGGCATGGTGGAATCGCTCGTCGACACCATCCTCCACGTGCGCAACCACGACCTGCAGAGCCTGCAGACGAAGGTGCGCGAGCTCGAGCAGCAGCTGCACCTCGAGCGCTGCAACCGCGACCTGTTCGAGGTCTCCCGGCTGCACCCGAAGGAACGCATCGTCGTTTTCGTCGGCGGCACCTACTTCGGCGACAACATCAAGTACGCCTGGCTCGCCGCGCAGGCCCAGGCGAAGGCGCTCGACGCGCAGATCTGGTTCCTGCCGTTCAACGCCGAACAGGCGCAGCAGGTGCAGGCCATCGGCGGCCAGTGCCTGCCGCATTCGCACAACGACTGGAGTGCCGAGCACCTGCACGTCGCGCTGTCGGCCGCGGTGGCCGTGATCGCCGATCACCTGCTCGGCGCGAACCCGTACGCGGCCTCGCTGCTCGCCGGCGCGCGCCAGGTGCAGATGTGGCACGGCGTGTCGATCAAGGAGATCGGCTACCGCAACCTCGGGCCGCTCAAGAACATGTCGCCGCAGTTCGCGCGGGTGCTGCGCACCTGCGGTCCGTTCAGCCGGTTCGTGGGCACCGCCGCGCACCAGGAGGCCGAGTGGCGGCGCTGGTTCGCGTTCGACGGCTACGCGCCCATCGGCTACTCCCGCAACGACGTGCTGCACCGCGAGCCGAAAGGCCACGACCTGGTCAACGTCGACCTCGACGCGTTCCGCCGCGCGCAGGACTTCATCCGGCGCGGCAAGCGCGTCTACCTGTACGCGCCGACCTTCCGCGACGCCAACCGTGCGCAGTGGATCCTCCAGGCCGGGCTCGAGCGCATCGCCCGCGCCATCGCGGACGCAGGCGACTGCCTGATCGTCAACATGCACCCGGTGGAGCAGCCGTCGGTGCCCGAGATCGCCAAGGTGCTGCCGACCGTCACCTTCGTCAAGCCGCGCACCGACGTGTACCCGCTGCTGACGGTGACGTCGGCGCTGATCACCGACTACTCGTCGATCATGTTCGACTACCTGCACCTCGACCGCCCGGTGATGCTGTTCCGCCCGGACCACGAGGCCTACGTGACCCGCTCCCGCAAGCTCTTCGACGAGAAGCTGGCGACGCCGCCGGGTCCCGTCGTGACCAGTGCCCAGGCGCTGATGGACCTGCTCGGCAAGCCGGAGAACGGTGCGTGCACCCGCGCCCGCCAGGCGCTGCTGGAGCACCTGTTCGAGCAGCGCGACGGCGGCTCGGCCGATCGCCTCGTGGCCGTGGTGGCCGAGGAACTCGCCCTCGCCGTGCCCGCGGCGGACAAGGAGACCCGATGAGAACCAGTCCCCTGACCTCGGCCGCGGCCGAACTGCGCGCACGGGCGATGCCGGCCGTGCTGGCCGACCACCCGGGGCTCACGCTGGCCCCGACCGTCGCGATCACCTACGGGACCTACGACCTGTTCCACATCGGGCACGTCAACCTGTTCCGGCGCATCAAGGAGCGGTTCGACATCCTCGTCGTGGCCGTCTCCACCGACGAGTTCAACACCGTCAAGGGCAAGTGTTCCGCCGTGCCCTATGCCGACCGCGTCGAGCTGGTGCGGTCCTGCCGCTACGTCGACCTCGCGATCCCCGAGTCCGGCTGGGGGCAGAAGGAGACCGACATCGTGCGCTACGGCGCCGATGCGATGGTGATGGGCAGCGACTGGACGGGGCACTTCGACTCGCTGAAGTCCCTGTGCGAGGTGGTGTACCTGCCGCGCACCGAGGGGGTCTCGAGCAGCGACCTCAAGCGCCACATCCAGGCAGATGCCCGCTGAGCGCCGTCGTTATCTTCCTGTTTCCAATTTCGTGTCTCCGGCGAGGGACATCCCCTTCCCGCGGCCAGGGGCCTGCACGACACTGCCTCCGCGTGTCGGCGGGCGCGCTGCGCGCGCCGGATGTCCGCCAGGGCAGGGGGCTCGGCTCCGGCACACCCGGGCATGGTCTGAAAAGACGCTGAAACCCGGTTCAGTCGCTGGCTCAAGTTCGCTGTGCGCACGTCGATAACTTCAGCAGACGCACACATCACTCCACACCATGTACGCATCCATGTCCACGCCCTTCGGTCGCCCCCACAACCCCGCCAACGCCTACCGCATGGTCGGCGTCGAGACGGGCGTGACCACCGGCTCGCCGCACCAGCTGGTCGGCATGCTGTTCCAGGGCTTCATGGATGCCGTGGCACAGGCCCGCGGCGCCCTGGCGCAAGGGAACATCGAGGCGAAGGGCAAGGCCATCGGCCGCGCCGTCCGCATCATCGAGGAAGGCCTGAAAGCCGGCCTCGACGCGAAGGAAGGGGGCCAGCTGGCCGCCGACCTGCGCGACCTGTACGACTACGTGATCCTGCGCCTGACCCAGGCGAACCTCCGCAACGACGTCAAGTTGCTCGAGGAATGCCGTTCGCTCATCGAGCCGCTGCACACCGCCTGGGTGGCCATCGGCCCACAGATCGCCGAGGCCGGCAAATGAATCAGAAACACCGCAACGTCCGTCATCCCCTCTACACGCCGGGAGCCGCCATGAACTCAGCACTGCTGAACTACTACGAAGCCATCGAGCGCGCCAGCGCCGACATGCTCTCGGCAGCCCGCAACGGCGACTGGGACCAGGTCGTGAAGCTGGAAGGCGCTTGCGCCGTGCTGATTTCACAGCTCAAGCACGCCGCCTCGGCGCAGAATCTGGGCACGGAAGAGTCGCAACTGAAGTCGCGCATCATGCAGCGCATCCTCGTCAACGACGCCGAGATCCGCCAGCTGGCCGAACCCTGGCTCGAGGACCTGGACGGCCTGCTCGCCGGCAAGCCGAAGTCCATCCACTGAGACGGTCGGCTCCCCTGGATTCACCCCACGGAGGTTCCTTGGATCAGCCCCTCGATACGCAGCCGATGTCGCTCGACGCCGTCGCCGCGTCGCACGGTGGTCTCGAAGATTTCCGCCTCACCGCCCCGGCGGAGGTGCTGGCGATGCTCAAGCAGTTGTCCGATGGCAACGTGCTCGTCAACCTCAATGGCAGCACCGGGGTCTACACCACCACGGTGTGGGCCATCGACGCCAGCCGCGGCACGCTGAGCTTCTCGGCCGATGCCGACGACAACCAGCTGCAGGCGCTGGTCGAGGGCGAGGACGCCATCGCGGTGGCCTACCTCGACAGCATCAAGGTGCAGTTCGACGTGAGCGGCCTCGTGCTCGTGCGCGGCGGCCGCGCCAGCGCGCTGAACTGCGCCATCCCCCGCGAGATGTTCCGCTTCCAGCGCCGCAACGGCTACCGCGTGCGCCCGCTGCTGCGGGCCACGCCCACGGCGCGCGTGCGCCATCCCATGATCCCCGACATGTCGCTCTCGTTGCGCGTGCTCGACGTCAGCATCGGCGGCTGCGCGCTGTTCCTCCCGAACGACGTGCCGCCACTGCAGCCGGGCGTGACCATCAACAACGTCCAGATCGACCTCGACGTCGACACCCGCATCACCACGGCGCTGCGCCTGCAGCACGTGACCTCGATCCATCCGGAGTCGAAGGGCGTGCGGCTGGGGTGCGAGATGGTCAATCCGGCGAGTGACGTGCTGCGCGGGTTGCAGCGCTACATCGACCAGACCCAGAAGCGCCAGCGCATGCTGAGCCTCTGAGTTCCCGCGGGTTCAAGGCCGCCGGGCGGCCGGGGGCATCGTGAGCACGGTCCGGCGGTAGGCCGCGTCCTGGCGGATGTCCTGTTCGGCGAAAGGCAGGCGCACCCAGCGCTGTGACGAGAAGAACCACGTCTGGTCCCGCGCGTGCGGCGACGCCGGGTCCGACGACTGCGAGAAGGCCAGCAGTGCGCGGGCCTCCGGCCCGCCCTCCGTGAACGACACCACCTGCATGTAGCTCGACCCGGCGACGACCTCCCGGCCCGCGGGGGTCGGGATGCTGGTGATGGCGTTGTACGTGCCGAGCCGCCCGTCCCCGCCGGGGATCGGCACGCGGTGGCCTCCGGGCAGCGTGCGGGCCTGCACGGCGCCCCAGGATGCGGCGTCGCCCCACCCGGTCCGGTCCACCGCCGACGCCGAGTCGTGCAGCGCCTGGAGCAGCGCCTGGTGCACCGCCGGGGCATTGAGGTTCAGGCCGCGCGGGGTGGTGAGCGGCTCTCTCGGGTCGAACGGCCGGGCCCACGCCTCCGGCACCTTTTCCGCCCGGCCGGCGAACGCCTCGAAGAGCAGGTAGCCCGGGCTCGTGTCGAGGTTGGCCGTGCGGTCCCAGTCGGCGAGCTTGCGACACGCCGTCGCCGTCACGGGGGCTGCGGCGGCGGGGTCGCCACACAGTTGCAGCACGTCGTCCATCACCAGGTCGGCCTGGTGGACCCGGTTCGCGGAGACCAGCTGCACCAGGTCGTCGGGTCCCAGGCGTGGCGCACCTGCGGCGAGCCGCCCGTTGAGCACCGACAGGGCGAAGCGGGCGCGGCTGCCCAGTTCGACGTCCTGCGCGCTGACCGCGGGAGCGAAGCCGGACAGCGGTTCGGCCGGGTTGGTGAGCCAGGCGCTGTCGTTGGAGTTCTGGACGAAGTCGCGGCGGGCGAGCCGCGGCAACTCCGCCGTCGGCACGATGCCGGCCTGCGGCGCGCGCGGATCCTCCGTCCAGCGACAGGCGCTGCGGCTGCCGTCGAGCACCAGCACCCGGCCGCCGCCGGTGCGGGCCAGCGAACACGTCGCCGGCTGGCCGGCCAGGTTCGGGATCACGGAAACGTTCAGGTACAGCGCCTCGCCGCGGGCATCCGCCGCGAGGGTGTTGACCCACGGAATGCCCACGAGCCGCTCGATGCCGGAGCGGAACTCCTCGAGGCTGCGGGCCTTGTTCATGGTGTACCACTGCTGCAGCGCGCGGGTGTTGCCGAGGTTGGCGTCCCGGATCGCGAAGGCCTGCTGGCGGTCCCATGCGAATCCGCCGGGCGCCGCGACCACGGGGCCGTGGCGGGAGCCGTAGACGACGTGCTCGACGGTGCCGAGTCGCCCGTCGGGCTGGCGCACCTCGACGCGGACCGGCGTGCGCGTCATGGCCTCGGACTGGCCGTCGACGAGGTAGCGCGTGGGATCGGCCGGGTCCAGCTGCAGCCGGTACACGGTGAAGTGCAGGGACGTGTCGACGGTGTGCGACCACGCCAGGTGCCGGTTGAAGCCGATGTTGATGGCGGGGAAGCCGGGCAGGGACGCGCCCATCACGTCGAGCTTGCCGGGGATCGTCAGGTGCGACTGGTAGAAGCGCAGCGCACCGGACCACGGGAAGTGGGGGTTGCCGAGGAGGATGCCGCGGCCGTTGTCGCTGAGCTTGCCGCCCAGCGCGATCGCGTTGCTGCCGTGGGTTTCGGCGAAGTGCTGCCAGGGATCCGCTGCCGCGGCGGCCTGGGCCGGGGCCCCCCCGGGGGGCGACGCCGCCGGCACGGCTCCGGCGAACTGGCCGATGCCGCCCTCGACGAGCAGGCGGCGGATGAGCCGCGCGACGTCGGCCGGTGTGATCGGCCGCAGCCATGGCTCGCCGCCGCAGGCCGCGGGGCGGGCCGCCACGGGCGTGTCGGCCAGGTGGCGGTTGTAGCCTTCCGCGTAGCCGGCGATGAGGTCGCGGGACTCCGCGGGCTGTTCGCGCAGGAAGGTGTCGACGGCGGCGTCGGTGTTGAACCAGCGAAAGAACACGTCGGCGCCGACGTTGCCGAGGCCGGGGACGAGCTCGCCGTCGGGCCCGAAATGGCGGGCGCGTTCCCCGTTCACGGTCACCACCTCCTGGGCCAGCAGGCAGAGGTTGTCCTGCGCGTAGGCATGGCCCAGGCCGTAGCCCAGTCCGCGCTCGTCGGCGGCGAGCACGTGCGGGATGCCGAACGTGGTGCGGCGGATCTCCACGGTGCGGGCGGCGTCGGACGGCGCGGCCTGGACGAGGCCGGCGAACAGGAGCGGGAGGAAGGCGAGGGCGGGCTTCATCGGCGGCTCCTCAGCGGGGCAGCGTGGCCGCCACGACGTCGATCTCCACCAGCGCGCCCGGCTCCGGGAGGGCGGCCACCTGCACCACGGTGCGGGCGGGCTTGTTCGGCTGTTCCGGGGTGCCGAAGTGGCGGCCGTAGGCGGCCATCAGGCCGTCGAAGTCCATGGTGCCGCGCCGGCGCGGGTCGCCCACGAGGAAGACCCGCATCTGGACGACATCGGCCAGCGTCATGCCCTCCTGGCGGAGGCGGGCCTGGAGCTGCTCGAGCACCGACCGGGTCTGCGTGGCGGTGTCGCCGAACACGGCCGGCGTGCCGGGGCGCGCCTTCGGATCGGCCACGGCGGGCAGGACCCCGCTCAGGTACACGGTACGCGCCGAGGCCGGTACGCCGACGGCCACGGCGATGGGAAAGGTGGATTGGGGGATCGGGGTGCGCGTGATGGACTCGGCCTTCGCGGCGGTGGCGGTGGCGAGGGCGAGGGTGGCGAGCAGGGTGGCTGTTTTCATGGGGGCGGTCCGAAGGAGGAAAGGGGATCAGGTCGCACGGGGGGCATGGGCGCCGATGGCCCGCACCGCGCGGAGGGCGGACAGCGCGGCGCCTTCCTGCCATCCGGGCAGGTGGCTCACCTGGTCCCCGGCCAGGTGGATGCGGCCCTGGGGCCGGATGAGCAGCGGGTAGTGGCGGGCCGTCGACTCGGTCCATCCGGCCCAGGCCCCGCGGCTGTGGCGGGCCTGGTGCCAGGCGATGGCGAACGGATGGCTGAGTCCGCCGCCGCTGCCGCGGTGCAGGCGTTCGACCGCCGCGCGCGATGCGGCGAGCTGCGCCGGGAGCGGCTGGCGCGCGAAGGCTGCAGCGACGTCCCCTTCGTTGTAGCAGCCGAGCAGGATGCCCGTCGGCCCGTGGAACCCGTGGCTCGGGTACCAGACCAGCTGCACGTCGTGCTCGATGTACGAGATGCCGCCGTAGATCTGGTGGTCGGTCTCCCAGAAGCGCGGCGACTGCCAGGCGATCTTGTTGGCCGGCACGAAGTCGATGCCGCGCAGCGCGTCGCGGAAGTCGTCGGAGAAGTTGTTCCTCAGTCCGCGCACGACCGGCATCGGGGCGGTGAGGACCATGTGGTCCGCCTCGAGCGTCTCGCGCACGCCGGTGGCCGTGCGGGCGTGCAGCACGACGCCGTCCGGCGTGTTGAGCACGGCTTCGGCCTCGACGCCGAGGCGGATGCAGTCGCCCAGCCGGCGTGCGAACGCGTCGACGAGGCGGTCCATGCCTCCCACCGGCTGCAGCATCGTGGCCTGCCATTCGTAGGCCTCGTCGACTTCCAGCGTGCGCCACAGGTCGGGGTTGAGCAGCGTGGCGACGTCGAGCGGGCGGTGCAGCACGCCGGACGCCTGTTCCGCGCCGGGCGGCACGGCGTACCCCGCGCGCGACGAGCCGGTGTAGCGGAACTCGGGGGAGAGGTCGCCGTACACCTTCAGCAGGTCGAGCAGGCGGGCCCGGTCGTCGGGGCCGAGTTCGGCGTCGAGCGCGCCGCGGCGCGTGCTCTTCGCGAGCCACTCGGCGATGTAGCCGCGCGAATCGTTGACGACCTGCCGTAGCTGGACGGGGTTTCCTCCGGCGGCGCGGGCGGGACCGTACAATGCGCCGCGCGACGAGTTCACCAGCACCTCGAGCTCGACACCGAAGTCCCGGCAGTAGCCGAGGATGGTCTTGTGGTGTCCCGGCAGCCGTGCCGGTCCCGCGTTGAAGTACTGGCCGTCGTCGAACGTGGCCGTGTGCTGCGTGCCGTCCTGGTAGGGCACGGTGGAGCCGTGGCGCACGGTGAGGTTGCGGCCGCCGAGCCGCGGACTGGCTTCCACGACGGTGACGTCGTAGTCGGCGCGCCGCAGTTCGTGGGCCGCGACGAGGCCCGCGATGCCCGCGCCCACCACCAGCACGCGGGCGCGGCGGCCGGGGGCCAGCGCGATGGCGTGGCCCTCGGCGGGAGGCGCCGGATCGGCGAGGTCCCAGGCGCGCAGGGCGCTCCACGCGGCCTGGGGGCCCGCGGTGGCGGCGAGGGACAGCAGGAAATGGCGGCGGGTGAAGGTCATGGCAGGGTCACTCGCCGACGAGCGACAAGGCCGCGGCCACCGTTCCGGTGTCGCGCGCGCGGGTGCCGGGGTCGCGAACCGCATCGAGCACGGCCTGCGCGATCTCGGCGCTCCGGTTGGGCAGCACGGACAGCAGCGTGTCGCTCAGGCCATGCGAGTCCTGGCAGAAGCCCTGCATGAACACGGCGGGCTCGAAGTGTTCGGACGCGAGCACGCGGTAGCGCCGGTCCACCTCGAACTCGCCGAGGTGCGGCGCGATCGGGGCGAGGATCTGGCGGTGGGTCAGGCGGTCGTACCCCGTCGCGAGCACCACGCCTTGGTAGCGCGACAGCGTCGCACGCCCGGAGCCGATCACGCGCAGCCCCAGTTCGACGGCGTCGTCGCCCGCGGTGGCGGACAGCACCTCGTGCCGCGGAAGGAAGCGGTGCCGCGCGTGGCCGCTCACCTTCTGCTTGTAGAGGATCGCGTAGATGCGCTCGATCAGTTCGGCGTCCACCACCGAGTAGTTGGTGTTGTGGAACTCGCGGATGAGCCGCTCGCGCTCCGGACCCTCCTGGTCGAAGACCAAGTCGGTGTAGCGGGGCGAGAAGATCTCGTTCACGAACGGGCTGTCGTCGGCAGGCTTCAGCGCGGAGCCTCGGATGATCAGGTCGACCTCGACCTCGGGATGGTTGTCGTGGAGGTCGATGAACGCCTCCGCGGCGCTCTGGCCCGCACCGACGACGGCGATGCGCGCCGGTCCGCCCGCGCTGCCGCGCAGCTTGCGCAGGCCCTCGAGGTAGCGGGCGTGGTGGAACACGCGGCGGTCGCCGCGGAGGTGTTCGAAGGCCGGCGGGATGCGTGGCGTGCCGCCCGTGCTGAGGACGATGGCGCGGGCGCGGTACGCGTGTTCCTGGCCCTCCGGGTCGGACGCAGTGATGCGCAGGCAGGCTCCGCCCCCCGGGGCGGTGTCGAGCTCCACGCGCGAGACGTCCTGGCCGCCGCGGCACTGGTGGCTGAAATGCGAGGCCACCCAGCGGAGGTAGTCGTTGTATTCCATGCGGCTCGGGTAGAAGGTCCGCAGGTTGATGAAGTCGACCAGCCGGTCCATCTCGTGCAGGTAGTTCACGAAGCTGTACGGGCTCGTCGGATTGCGCAGCGACACGAGGTCCTTCAGGAACGAGATCTGCATCTCGCTCTGGTTCACGAGCGTGTTGCCGTGCCACTGGTAGTGCTGCTGCTTCTCGAGGAACAGTGCGCTCAGCGGCTCGCGCAGCGTGGACGACAGTTCGTCGAGGGCGATGGCCAGCGCGAGGTTGGACGGGCCGAAGCCGACGCCCACCACGTCGTGCACCACCGGGTCGAGAGTCGGTGTGGTCATGGACGGTTCCTTGGGGTCAGGGGGTGGAGGGAAGCGGGAGCAGGCCGGCCTCGGGGCGGGGGAGGTACAGACGCTCGCCGAAGAACCGCTCGCGTTCGAGCGACACCAGCATCGCGCGCTTGTGCGGGAAGTCGAACTCCTTGAGCTTCGCGTAGCCGGTCTTCTCGAGGTTGGCGATCTGGCGGTGGTGGTCCGAGCGGGGCTCGCCGACGATGCGGCGCGTGCGCGGGTCGTCGAGGAAGAGGTGGTGCGCGATCGAGGTCAGCCAGGCCGCCGCGTGCGCCTTGCCGCGGTGCGACGCCTCGCCGATCAGGACGTGCCAGCCGCGGTCGTGGTCGTCCACGTCGTAGAACGGCGCGATGCGGTTCTCCTTGGCCCAGTAGACCTCGAAGTAGCCGAACGCGTGGCCGTCCAGGGACATCACGAGCGGGGTCATGTGCGGGTCCGCCTGCAGGCGCGCGAGGTAGCCGCGGTGGGTGTCGAGGTCGCCCTGCTCGCCCCAGAACTCGGCGACGAACGGGTCGTTCATCCACCGGTGGAACGCGGGCAGATCGCGGTCGAGGTCGACGGTGCGCAGCACCAGCTGCTGGCCGAGCCAGGGGATGAACCGCGTGTAGACGTCGCCTGACGGCTCGGGCGGTCGCAGCGGATGGCGGCGCTCGCCGGTCATCACGTGCCGCGACGGATACGGCGCGCCGGCCTGCGGTTGCCAGAGGTGGGCCTGCTGCCACAGCATGCCGCCGTGCGCGCGCCATCCGTCCCCGTCGCGCACCGCCAGGCCGGACGGGGCGAGCGTGCGGACCGTCTCCGGGTCGGCGACGTGCAGGCGGGCGCTGTCCGCGGTGGGGAAGGCGATGCCCAGGGCCTCCAGCGTGGTGGTCCACGCCGGGAACCGGTACGGGCCGGGGCGGCGCTCGTCGTGGGGGCGGAAGGCAAGGCCGCCGGTGGTGTCCACGGTGCCGGTCAGCACCGGATCGCCGTTGCGGGAGGTGACCAGGGTGTCACCCTGGCGATGGGTGGTGAACCAGGCCCCGTCGGTGAACCGGCGCGACAGCGCGCCACCGTCCGGAGGAACCGGGCTCGTCCTGACTTCGCTCGCTGCGACCATGATGCTCCTGACTCGTCGTTCGGCTCGATGCGCCGCCGCGGTGTGCGGGGGCTTCGAGATTCATGACGAGGCAGGCGCGCGAAGATTTAGGTCAGGCGGCGCCCCAGTCGCGCAGGCGGTTGCGGCAATGGCTCATGGCGTTGACGATGTGCTTCTCGACGAGCGCCTTCGAGATGCCCAGCTGGCCGGCGATCTCGGCGTGCGAGAGACCGTCGATCTTGCGGAGCAGGAACGCCTGGCTGCAGAGCGGCGGCAGTTCGTCGAGCGCCCGTTCGATGAAGGCGAGCCGCTGGGCGTCGCCGAGCCGGGTCTCGGGCGGTGCGTCGACCGCGTGGAGTTCCTCGGCGCCGGGGTGGTCGAGCGATTCGCACTCGCGCGTGCGGTCGCGCCGGAAGCGGTCGACGGACAGGTTCACCGCCGTCCGGTAGAGGAAGGCGCGCGGCTGGGCGATGCTGCCGCCGTCGCGGGCCAGCACCCGGACATAGGCGTCGTGGGCCACGTCGGAGGCGGCCTGGGCGTCCCCGATCGTGCGTGCCAGGAAGCGCACGAGTTCCTTGTAGTACCGTTCCAAGTGATCCAAGTGATTCCCCCCGCCACGGGCCACGAACGGCCCGGACCCCTCTTGAGGGTGAATGATACTGATTCTCCATACGGACTCTGTTGCACACCGGTCCGATAAACTGGCGTCCGATTGGCCCAGTCCCTGCGAAACCCCTTCATGTCCATGACCCCCGACGAGGAATTGACCCGTGAGGCATCGCGGTGGTGCGTGCTGGTGCACGGGGACGATTGTTCGGCGGCGGACCGGCAGGCCTTCGAACGCTGGCGCGACGCCGATCCGAGCCATGCGGCCGAATACGAGGCCGTGCGTGCGCTCTGGGAGCTGGCGGCGGAGCTGCCACCGTCCCCGTCGACCCTGCACCGCCCCCGCGTGCCGCCGTGGCGGCGGCCGGGCCCGGTCTCCGGGGCGCTGTGCGCCGGCGCGCTGCTGTGGGCGGGGTGGTTCCTCGGCTGGGTGCCTCACGACTACCGCCGGTACGCCGCCGGCGACACGCCCCATGAGGTGGTGCTCCCGGACGGGTCGGCCGTCGACCTCAACCGGAATTCCCGCGTGAGCTTCCTGCAGTTCCGTGACCGCCGCAGCGTGTCGCTCGCCGGCGGCGAGGCTTTCTTCCAGGTGACGCACGACGAGTCACGGCCTTTCTCCGTCCAGGCGAACGAGGGCACGATCACCGTGGTGGGGACCCGGTTCAACGTCTGGCGCGACGACCGGCGCGTCGTCGTCACGGTGCTCCAGGGTGCCGTACGGGTCGAGCACAACACGGCCTACGCCGTGACGGTGACACCCGGCGGCCAGGCGAGGTACTCGAGCGACAAGGCGCCCATCGCTCTCGACCACGTCAAGGCGGAACACGCCATCGCCTGGAAGCAGGGCAAGCTGATCCTGGACGACATGACGCTGGCCGACGCGGTGCCGCTGCTCAACGCCTACCTGCCGAGGCCGCTCGTGCCGCCGGGACCGGAGGTGGAGCACCTGCGCATCGGCGGGATCTACGACATCGCCTCCGTCGGCGACCTGGTCGACGCGCTGCCGCGGGTGCTGCCGGTGCAGCTGGTGTCCCTGCCGGACGGCCGCCGGGAACTGCGCCGCCGCGCGGGCTGATCTTTTTTTTCCGGTTTTTGGCGGCCGGTGCGTCTCATGTATTGAGAACGCTTGTCATTTGCAGTCGGAAGACCCAACGCAGGCGCCACGGCAAGACCAGACGGGGAGCGAGCCGCCCAGGCCCGGGCGGGGCGTGGGTGCGACCTGTCGAGGTTTCCGGGGTGTGGCGGCGGGCCGGGGCATCCGGCGTCTCGCTTCCATCACCGATCCGGAGTCAACCATGTCTTACCTCTCGCGGCCCGGCTGGCAACGCCGCCTCGCCGTCACGACCCTGTCGCTCGCCTGCCTCTCCGCCTACCCGGCGTGGGTGCATGCCCAGGCCGACCGCGCCGCCGTCAGCATCCCGGCCCAGTCGCTCACCGATGCCCTGGCCGCGCTGGGCCGGCAGTTCAACCTGCAGATCCTCTACCCGCAGGACGTGGTCGGCACCTTGCGCACCGCGGGCGTCAGCGGCCAGCTGACACCCACCGAGGCGCTCGACGCGCTGCTCAAGCCCACCGGCATCCGCTACCAGATCGAAGGCAACCGGGTCACGCTGCTGCCGCGTGCGGCACAGGGTGGGGCGGGCGAGGTCTCGCTGGCGAAGGTGTCGGTGACGGCCGCGGCGGAATCGGCGGGTGGCGGTTACGTCGCCCGGGCCGCGGATGCGGGCACGAAGACCGACGCCCCCATCATCGAGACCCCCCAGTCGATCAGCGTGGTGACACGCGACCGGCTCGACGACCAGGCCGCGCAGCGCGTGCAGGACGCCCTGCGCTACGTGGCCGGCGTGCGCACCGACCCCGCCTTCGACACCCGCTACGAGACGATGATCATCCGCGGCTTCGACGAGGCGCGGAACGGGCTGTACCTGAACGGCCTGCGCCTGCCGCCGGCCAACGGTGGCAACAGCGCGTGGGAGATCGAGGCCTACAGCCTCGACCGCGTCGAGGTGCTCCGCGGCCCCGCGTCCGTGCTCTACGGGCAGAACTCGCCCGGCGGCATCGTGAACATGGTGGGCAAGCGCCCGAACGGGCAGACCTTCCGCGAGGCCGAGTTCCAGATCGGCAACCACGACCGCTACCAGGCCGCGCTCGACGTGGGCGGCCAGTTCGATGCCGAGGGCACGGTGCAGTACCGCCTCGGCGCGCTGGCGCGCGACAGCAAGACGCAGACGGATTACGTCGAGGACAAGCGCCTGATGCTGGCGCCGTCGCTGACCTGGAAACCTGCCGCCGGCACCTCGCTGACGGTCTACGCGCTCGCGCAGGCGGACCGCACCGGCTCCGGCATCAACTTCCTGCCGGCCTCGGGCACGCTGCTGCCCAACCCGAACGGCTCCATTCCCATCAGCCGCTTCACGGGTGAACCCGGCTTCGACGGCTACGACCGCCACCAGTCCCTCGTGGGCTACGCGTTCGAGCAGCGCATCGACGACGCGTGGACGTTCCGGCAGAACCTGCGCTACGGCCACATGGACATCGACTACCAGTCGGTCTATGCCGCCGGCTACTCCGACGCGGCGCTGCGCACGCTGCGCCGCTTCTACGGCCTGATCGACGAGAGCACCAACGCCCTCACGGTCGACAACCAGCTCGTCGCGAAGTTCCGGCACGGCGACGTGTCGCACACCGTGCTCGGCGGCATCGACTACCAGCGCACGCGCTTCCGCCGCGACAGCGGCGCGGGCCTGGCCCCCGCGCTGGACGCCTTCGACCCGGTCTACGGCACGCCCTTCCCGACGGCGTTCTCCACCCGCTCCGACCAGGATTCGAGCCAGGCCGGCCTGTACCTCCAGGACCAGCTGAAGATCAACGAGCGGCTGGTGCTGCTGGTGGGCGGCCGGCAGGACCATGCGTGGTCCGACTCCGACACCACAGACCTCGCGAGCGGCGCCACGGGCCGCACGCCGCAGAACGACAAGCACTTCAGCGGCCGTGTGGGCGGCGTGTACCTCTTCGACAACGGTTTCGCGCCGTACGCGAGCTACTCCGAATCCTTCCTGCCGTCGTCCGGGGCCGGCTTCGACGGCTCGCCGTTCGAGCCGACCACCGGCCGCCAGTACGAACTCGGCCTGAAGTTCCAGCCGAAGGGCAGCAACTCCTTCTTCCAGATGGCGGTCTTCGACATCCGGCAGCAGAACATGCTCACGCCCGACCCCGACACCACGCACCTCTGCGGCGGCGTGCGGTGCCAGGTGCAGACCGGCGAGATCCGCTCGCGAGGTGTCGAGCTCGAAGGCGTGGCCGCAGTGACCCCCGCGCTGAACCTGGTGGCGTCGTATTCGTACACGGACGCGGAGGTCACGAAGAGCAACGGCCCCGACCTCGACAAGCGTCCGGTCTACGTGCCCGAGGACATGGCCTCGCTGTGGGCCCACTACCGGTTCGGCGAGTCCGTCGCACCGGGCCTCAGCGTGAACGGCGGCGTGCGGTACATCGGCAAGACCTACGACTACCTCAACCTGCTGACCGTGCCCGGGTTCACGCTGGTCGACGTGGGCCTGGCGTACCGCACCGGCTCGTACCGCTTCGGCCTGAACGCCACGAACCTCTTCGACAAGAAGTACGTGGCCTCGTGCGACAACGCGAGCTTCTGCTACTACGGCAACGGCCGCACCGTCCTCGGGACGATGACGGTGTACTGGTGACGTGCCGCGGAGGAACCCTCACGCGGGTTCCTCCACCCGGGCCGCCGCGTCGATCGCATCGATCGCGTCGGCCAGCGCCCGCAGCCGCGGGCGGCGGAAGACCTCCGCGACGTGCAGCCGCCCCGGCCAGCCGCGCTGGCCGGCCAGCCTGTCCCAGGCACCGGCCAGCCGCAGCGCCGCGAGCGAATCGCCGCCCTGGTCGAAGAAGTCGTCGTCCGGCGTCGCCTCGGGCGTGCCGAGCACCGAACGCCAGACGCCCGCGAGCCGGCGCGCGGTGGGGGTCCACCCCATCGGCGCGGCGGCGGGGGCCTCCGGAGATGCCGTCGGCGCGGGCCGGTCCGGCAGGCCCGCGGTCACGGCGCCGACCGTGTCCGAGGCGGCGCCCTCGCCGAGGCGATGCAGCAGCCGCACCAGGTCCGACAGCAGCGCCGCCACGGTGGTCTCGTCGAAGGCCGACCGCTCGAACGTCATCTGCACCCGCAGCGCGGCCCCCGGCACCACCACGATCGTGAGCGGCCAGCCCATCACGCCGCGGCTGCTGGCGTCGAGCAGGGGCATCCCGCCGTCCACGGCCTGCAGGTGCGCCGCATCCACCGGATAGTTCTCGTACACGATGACGCTGTCGAACAGCGGGCGCCCCGGTTGGCCCAGCCAGTGCTGGATGCGATGGAGCGGCACGTGCTCCCGCTGCCGGAGATCGAGGTTGTCCGCCTGCAGGTTCCGCAGCCAGTCGCCCACGCGGTCGGCCGGTGAGGGCGCGGTGAGGATCGGCAGGGTGTTGATGCACAGCCCCATCACCCGGTCGGCGCCGGGCAACTCGTCCGAGCGGCCCGACAGCGTGACGCCGAACACCACCGGGCGCTGCCCCGTCGCGCGCTGCAGCAGCAGCGCCCACGCGGCCTGGACCAGCGTGTTCAGCGTGACCTGGTGCCGGGCCGCCGCCTCCTGCAGTGCCCGGGTCGCCGGGACATCGAGCGTGTCGCCGGCGAGCCCGTGTTCGCTGGCGGAATGCCGCGGCAGGATGGCCGCCTTCCCGAGCAGCGTCGGCGCCACCGAGGTCCGCAGGGCGCGCCAGCGGGCCTCGTCCGGCCGCAGGTCGCGGGCGCGCAGCCAGCGGAGGTGGTCCCGGTGCTCGAGGACCGGCGCCGCGACCGATCCGCCCCGGTACTGCGTGAACACCTCGCCGAGCAGCTGCGACATGCTCCACCCGTCGAGCAGGATGTGGTGCCACGTCCAGACGAGCCGGTGGCGGTCCTCGCCGGTGCGGGCCACCGTCACCCGCATCAGCGGGGCCGCGCCGAGGTCGAACCCGCGCGTGTACGCCTGTTCGCACAGGGTCGTCCAGGCCGTGTCCTCGTCGTCCCGGTCGCGCCAGTCGAGCAGGTCGAAGGGCAGGCGGACCGCCCGGTGCACGAGCTGCAGCGGCTCGGGCAGACCGGATCCCCAGAGGTAGGCGGTGCGGAGCACGCGGTGGCGGTCCACCGCGGCCTGCCAGGCGGCGCAGAGGCGTGGAAGGTCGAGGGCGCCGAACGTCGCCTCGAACTGCACGACGTTGGCCACCGACCGCGGCTCGCGCACCGCGCGCACGAGCATGCCCTGCTGGAGCGGCGTGAGCGGCAGCACGTCCTCGATGTCGCGCGCCGGCACGCCCGCACCGCGGACGAGCGCCTGGAGGTCCGGCGGGGTCAGCGCCACCAGGTCCACGTCGGACGGCGTCAGCCCGCCGGGCGAGGCGATGCAGTGCGCCACGACGGCGGCCAGTTCCTCGCGGAACAGGTCGGCGAGGGACTGCACCGCCCCGGTGGACAGGCGCGTGGTGCAGTGGGTGAAGGCGAGCACCAGCGAGCCGCCGAACACCTGGCCGTTGACCGAGAGCGGGTGGCCGAGCGGTGCGTCGGCGTCGTGCAGGGCGCCGGCGGGTTCGAGGGCGGGGCGCCAGTCCGCCTCGGGGGAGAAGCTGCCGTCGAACTGTCCCAGGTAGTTGAAGACCACGTCGCGCGGGGGCAGCTCCACCACCTCGCCGGACGCCGCGGCGAGGCGCTGCAGGCCGTAGCCGATGCCGTGCGCGGGGACGCCGCGCAGCATCTCCTTGACGCGGGGCACGGCGTCCTCGAGCGGGCCCGTGGGTTCCAGCCGAACCGGGTACACGGTGGTGAACCAGCCGACGGTGCGGCTGTGGTCGATCTCGGGGAAGAGCGGTTCACGGCCATGGCCTTCGAGGTCGATCAGCACCCGGGCCTGTCCGCTCCAGCGGCAGAGGGCCCGCCCGAACGCAGTCAGCAGCAGATCGTTGACCTGCGTGCGGTACGCCGCCGGTGCGTCGCGCAGCAGCCGGCGCGTGGTGTCGGTGTCGAAACGGGCGAGGACGTCGGCGGACCGCCGGTGTGTCGGTGCGTGCACGGTGTCCGCGTCCGGTGCCGGCGGCGGCAATGCCGACGGCGTGCCCGCCAGCGCGCGCCAGTGCGCCCGTTCCGCTTCCAGTGCACCGCTGGCCGCGTGCGCGGCCAGCCGCGTCGCCCAGGCCTGGTACGACGAGGTCTTCGGCGGCAGGGTGACGGCGGCCCCCGAGCGCAGCTGGCGGCAGGCCGTCTGCAGATCCTCCAGCAGGATGCGCCACGAGACGCCGTCGACGGCGAGGTGGTGGACGGCCAGCAGCAGCCGCCACCCGGCCGCGCCGGCGTCGATCGCCACGGCGCGCAGCAGCGGGCCGGCGCCGAGGTCCAGGCTGCGCTGGGCCGCCTCGCAGACGGCCTCGATCTCGTCCGGCGAGCCGGCCCGGCGCTGCCACAGCAGGCCGGTGGTGTCCTCGCCGGCCGGTGCATGGTGCTGTGTCCAGCCGCCCGACGGTGACGTCCGGTAGCGCAGGCGCAGCGCATCGTGGTGCCGAACGAGCGCGGACAGGGCGTGCGCGACGAGCCCGGGGTCCAGGGCGCTCGGCGTCGCCAGCAGCACCGCCTGGTTCCAGTGGTGGCGCCGCGGCACGGCCATGGCGAAGAAGTCCGCCTGGACGGGCAGCAGCGGCACGTCGCCCGCGGTGGGGGACGCGGTGTCGTGCGCCGCCGCGGCCAGCGGCGTGGCGGCGGCGGCGAGCCGGGCGAGCGTCTGGCGTTCGAACAGGTGCCGCGGCGTCAGGTGCCAGCCGGCGCGCCGGGCCTTCGTGACGATCTGCAGGCTCAGGATCGAGTCGCCGCCCAGTTCGAAGAAGTTCGCATGCCGGCCCACCGTGGCGACGCCGAGCACCTCCGACCAGATCGCCGCGAGACACGTTTCCACCTCGCCCTCGGGCGGCGCGCCGGCGTCGGCCTTCGGTTCCGGCGCCAGTGTGGCGAGCGCCAGGTGGTCGACCTTGCCGTTCGACGTGATCGGCAGCGCGGGCAGCACGATCACCGCGTCGGGCACCATGTGGCCGGGCAGCTCGGTGGCCAGGGCCTCCCGCAGGGCGCTGCCGTCGAGCCCCGCCCCGGGCGCCGTCGCGACACACGCGACGAGGCGCACGCCCTGGTTCGTCCCCGCCGCGCCGGGGCGCACCTGCACGACGGCCTGGTGCACCCCCGGCAGCGCCAGCAGCCGCGACTCGATCTCGCCGGGCTCGATGCGGAAGCCCCGCACCTTGATCTGCTGGTCGATGCGGCCGAGGTATTCGAGCTGCGCGTCGGGACGCCAGCGCACGCGGTCCCCGGTGCGGTACAGCCGGCCGCCGGGAGGGCCGAAGGGATCGGGAACGAACCGTTCGGCGGTCAGGCCCGGCCGGTCGAGGTAGCCTCGGGCGAGGCCCGTGCCGCCGAGGTAGAGCTCGCCCGGAACCCCCTGGGGCACCGGCGCCAGGTTCGCGTCCAGCACGTGGGCCTGGCGCCCCGCGACGGGCCGGCCGATCGGGGCGTACGCGCCGTCGAACGTGGTGCCGGCGTCGACCTTCCACACGAGCGGCGTGACCACGGCCTCGGTGGGCCCGTAGCCGTTGATGAAGCAGCGCGGGCGCAGGGTGCGGCGGGCCTGGTCGTAGGTCGCCTTGGGCATGGCCTCGCCTCCGAACGAATACAGGTCGACCGGCGGGGGCGTGTCCACGCCCTTGGCCCAGTCCGCGAGCGTGCGCAGGTAGGCGGGCGGGAAGCCGGCGTTCGTGATCCGGTGCCGGTTCAGCGCCTCGCCGCATTGCTCGGGGGTCCAGAGCACCGAGTCGCTGAGCACGATCGCGCCGCCGGACGCCAGGGCCGTGAGCCACCGTTCGTGGGCGCCGTCGAAGGAGAACGAGAGGAAATGGAGCTCCCGCGAGTCCGGGCCCATGTCGTAGAGCTGGACACTCGCCCGGACGTGGTCGGCGAGCGGCCCGTGGGCCACGGCGACGCCTTTGGGCAGGCCGGTGCTGCCCGACGTGTAGATCACGTAGGCGAGCTGCTCGGGGTGCGCCGCGACGCGCGGCGGGCTGTCGGCTTCCGCCGCGAGGTCCGGCGTGTCCGGGCACAGCACGCGCAGCCCCTCGGGCACGGTGTCCGCGGCTGCCAGTCCGGGGCACGTGAGCAGCAGCCGCATGCCGCTGTCGGCCATCATGTGCTTCAGGCGCGGTGCGGGATACCGCGGATCGAGCGGCACGTAGGCGCCCCCGGCCTTCAGCACCGCGAGCAGCGTCGCGACGAGGTCGACGGACCGTTCCATCAGCACGCCCACGCGGACGTCGGGGCCGACCCCTTCGCGCACGAGCCGCCGGGCGAGCCGGTTGGCCGTCCGATGCAGTTCCGCGTGCGAGAGCGTCCGGTGGCCGTGCACCACGGCCGGGGCGTCGGGCCGCGCCTGCGCATGGCGCTCGAGCGCGGCGTGCACGAGGCCCGCCGGCGTGGCCGCCGCCGGGCCCCGGCCCCAGGTGAGCAGGCGGTCCTGCTCGGCCGCGTCCGGCAGCACGATGTCGCGCACGGTGTCGTGGGGGCGCCGGACGAGGGACTCGAGGAGGCGCCGGTAGTGTCGCGCCATGCGGGCCGCGGTGTCGGCGGAGAACAGGCCTTCCGCATGGACCAGCCCGCCGGCCAGCGACCCGTCGTCCCGGGCCTCGATGTTCAGCGCGATCTCGAACTGGGCCGTGCGCCCGCCGGCCGGCAGCGGCGAGGCCGCCAGGCCGCCGAAGGCGCCCGGCGCCGCAGGGGCCGGACGGAGGAAGTTGAAGACGGCCTGCACGAGCGGTGGATGTTCCGTGCCGCGTTGCGGCGCCAGTGCGTCCACCAGGCTGTCGAACGGCAGGTCCTGGTGGTCCTGGGCGAACGTGACCGCGTCGCGCACGCGGTCCACGAGACCGCCGAGGGACAGTGCCGGGTCGACGTCCACGCGGACCACCTGCATGTTGACGAACAGGCCCACGACACGCTCCGTCTCCACGCGGGTGCGGCCCGCCGTGGGCATGCCCACGCGGATGTCCCGCAGGTCCGTGTACCGGCTCAGCAGCAGCTGGAATGCGGCCATCAGCACCATGAACGGCGTGGCCCGGTGCGACCGGGCGAGGGCGGCGACCTCGCGGCACAGCGCCTCGGGCAGGTCGATCGGGGCTTCCGCCGCGCGCCAGGCCACGGCCGAGCCTCGGGGCTCGTCCGATGGAAGCTGCAGCACAGGGCCCGGCCCGTCGAGCCGCGCGGTCCATGCCGCGAGCTGGCGTTCGCGTTCCCCCGCATCGAGCCAGAGCTGCTGCCAGGCGCTGCAGTCGGCGTACTGCAGCGTCAGGACCGGCAGCGCCGGGGCGCGGCCCCCCGCATGGGCGCCGTAGCTCGCGGCGAACTCCTCCACCAGCACGGCCATCGACTGCGCGTCCGCGACGATGTGGTGGATCACGAGCAGCAGCGCTTGCCCGCCGTCCGGCATCGCCAGCCGGCCCACGCGCCACAGGGGGCCGGACACGAGGTCGAACGGTGCGTTCGAGAACGCGGTGGCCCACGCCTCGAGCCCCTCGGGGGTGTCGTCGAACAGCGCGAGTTCGACCGGCAGGGCCGCATGGACGACCTGCTCGACCGTGCCGTCGCCCCGCGCCGCGAAGGTCGTGCGCAGGGCCTCGTGCCGGGCCGCGAGGGTTTCGAGCGCCGCCGCCAGGGCGGTGGTGTCGAGGGCCTCGGGGAACCGGAGTCCGCCGCGGATGTGGTACGCGTCTCCCTGCGGGTCCATCTGCCAGAGGAACCACTGCTGGCGCTGGGCGGCGGACGCGGGAAGTCGCCCGGCCGGGCCGGCGCGCGGCGGGATCGGCAGGCGGCCGGGGCTCAGGCCCAGGCGGCGCATCTGTGCGAGGAACTCGCTGCGGCGCGGGGTGTCGGGCAGCGCGGCGAAGCGCCGCGCCAGTTGTTCCGCCTGCGGGTCATGCAGCATCGGCTTGCTCCAGGGAGTCCATCAGGGTGGCCAGTTCGTCGAAGGCCGAGGCGCCGGTTTCCCGGGCCGCGGCCAGCTGGGCGGCGAAGGCGCGCAGCGTGGGGGCTTCGAAAAGATCGCGCACCGACGCGTTCACGTCGAGCGCGAGGTTGATGCGGGCGACCAGCTGCACGGCGAGCAGCGAATGGCCGCCGAGGTCGAAGAAGGAATCGTCGAGCGACACCGCCGGCACGCCGAGCTGCGCCTGCCACAGCGCCGCCAGCGACTGCTGCAGCGGCGTCGAGGGCGCCTGGCCGCCCGCGGCCGCGCCGGCCCAGTCGTGCGCCGGCAGCGCCTTGCGGTCCAGCTTGCCGTTGGGAGAGAGCGGCATGCGGTCGAGCACGACGAAGCGGGCCGGCACCATGTGCTCCGGCAGATGCTGCCGCAGGCCGGCGCGCAGCACGTCGGCGAGGTCGGCGGGCGCGGTGCCGTCGGGCACCACGTGGGCCACCAGCACCGGGCCCGAGGGTGACGCGCCCGCGGTCACCACGGCCTCGCGCAGCGTGGGCGACTCGAGGAGTCGCGCCTCGATCTCGCCGAGTTCGATCCGCAGGCCGCGGATCTTCACCTGGTGGTCGAGGCGGCCCAGGTACTCGATGCTGCCGTCGTCGCGCCAGCGCGCGAGGTCGCCGGTCCGGTACAGGCGCTCGCCCGGCGCGGCCGGCCGGGGCGAGGGCACGAAACGTTCGGCGGTCAGTCCCGGCCGGCCGTGGTAGCCGCGGGCCAGCCCGATGCCGGCGATGTAGAGCTCCCCGCCGGTGCCGGGCGGCACCGGGTTCAGGCCGTCGTCCAGGACGTGCATCGCGATGTTGTCGATGGGCCGGCCGATGGGCACGGTCGTGAGGCCGGCCGTCGTGCCGCAGGGCCACCAGGTCACGTCGATGGCCGCCTCCGTGGGCCCGTAGAGGTTGTGCAGGGCGGCCGGGTGCTCCCGCTGCACGGCCTGCTGCAGGGACAGCGGCAGCGCCTCTCCGCTGCAGAGGATGTGGCGCAGCGTGGCGCAGGCGGGCAGGACCCCCGCGTCGACGAACGCCGCGAGCATGGACGGCACGAAGTGCAGCACGGTGATCCCGTGCGCGCGGATCTCGTCGCACAGCGCCTGGGGGTCGCGGTGCGCCCCGGGCGGGGCCATGACCAGCGTCGCCCCCTCGGTCAGCGGCCAGAAGAACTCCCACACCGACACGTCGAAGCCGAACGGGGTCTTCTGCAGCACGCAGTCGGCCGGGGCGAGGCCCAGCTGCCGCTGCATCCAGCGGATCCGGTTCACGAGTCCTTCGTGCGTGTTGCCCGCGCCCTTGGGGCGGCCCGTGGAGCCGGACGTGTAGATGCAGTAGGCGAGGTCGAGCGGGGCGACGGGCACGGGCGTGTCCTCGTCGCCCAGGCCGGCCGCCTCGTGCCAGTCGGCGTCGAGGCACCAGCGGTCCACCGCCATCGGCGGCAGCGTGGCGGCGACGTGGGACTGCGTGAGCAGCAGCGCGATGCCGCTGTCCTCGGCCATGTCGGCGAGGCGGGCCGGCGGCAGGTCCGGGTCGAGCGGCACATAGGCGCCGCCGGCCTTCAGCACCGCGAGCAGCGCGATCACCATCTCCAGCGAACGTTCGGCGGCGACGCCCACGCGGACGTCGGGGCCGACCCCACGGGCGCGAAGCCAGGCGGCGAGCTGGTTCGCCCGGGCGTTGAGCGTGCGGTAGGTCCACGTGTCGCCGCCGGCCCGCACCGCCGGGGCGTCCGGCGTGGCACGCGCCCGGGCTTCGAACTGCACGTGCACGAACGGCAGCGGCGACGGCAGCGGGTCGTGCGTGGCGTTCCAGGCGTCCAGCCGGCGCTGGCCCGCGTCGTCGAGCAGGCCGCAGTCGCCCAGCGCGCGACCGGCGTCCGCGACGAACTGGCCCAGCAGTTGCTGCAGCTGGGCGTGCAGTGCGGCCACGCGGTCGCCGTCGAACGCCTGCGTGAGGTAGCCGTAGCGCAGTTCGAGGGTGTCGCCGGCGTGCACGGTGAGGGTCATCGGGACACCGGTGAGTTCGTCCTGACGCACCTCGCCGAACGAGAGTTCGCCGTGGCTCGCGTCGCGCAGGATCTGGTCGACCGGGTAGTTCTCGAACACGAGCAGGCTGTCGAACAGGGCCTGACCGGGCCGGCCCGCTGCGCGCTGGATCTCGGACAGCGGCACGTGCCCGTGCTCGCGCAGCGCCGCGTTGTCCGACTGGAGCTCGCGCAGCCAGTCGCCCACGCGGCGGGCCGGCACGGGCGACTGGACGACCGGCAGCGTGTTGATGAAGAGGCCCAGCCACGCGTCCGAGCCCGGCACGTCCGCCGGGCGGCCCGACACCGTGGTGCCGAAGACCACGCAGGCGTGACCGGTGTGGCGTTGCAGCAGCACGGTCCAGGTCCCCTGCAGCAAGGTGTTCAGCGTGATGCGTTCACGCTGCGCGAACGCGCGCGCGGCTGCGGTGAAGTCCGCGGGCAGGTGGGCGACAAACTCGCCGTGCGATGGCGTACCGGGCGGGGGCGACAGGGCGCGGCCGAGCCGGGTCGGTTCGTCGAGGCGGGCGAGCTGGTGCCGCCACCAGGCGGTGTCCTGCTCGGTGTCCTGGCGGTGCAGCCACGCGAGCCAGTCCGGCAGGCCGCCTGTCGCGGGCGTCGCGGTTTCGCCGAGGTAGTGGTGCATCACCCCGCCCAGCATGCCGGCCACGCTCCAGCCGTCCAGCAGCGCGTGGTGGCAGGTCCAGATCAGCTCGTGCCGTGGCACGCCGGCATCGTCGGGCAGGCGCACGAGCACCCAGCGCTGCAGGGGCGCGGCCGCGAGGTCGAAGCCGGCCGCCCGCTCCGCGCGGGCGAGTTCGTCGAGCATCGCCGCGGTGGGGCCGCGGTCCCGCCAGTCGCACTCGCGCAGCGGCACCGCCAGCCGCCGCTGCACCAGCTGGACCGGGTGCGGAAGCAGCGCCTCCCACGCGAAGCCGACCCGCAGGCTCTCGTGGCTGTCGATCTGGTGGCGCAGCGCCTCGCGGAAACGTCCGGCGTCGAGCCCCCGCACCGGCACGCGCATCTGGTTGACGTACGCGCCGTCGGCCGGCGCGTGCAGTGCGTGGAAGAGCAGGCCCTGCTGCATCGGTGTGAGCGGGTAGACGGCCGACACGCCGGCGAGCGGCAGGGCGTCGAGCTGCGCCTGGGTGAGATCCACCCAGGGCATGTCGGACGGCGTCGCGCCAGGCACACCCGCGTCCACGCGGGCCACGCAATGCCCGACCACCTCGCGCAGCGCGGCGAGGAAGGCGTCGGCGAGCCGGCGGGTGTCGGCGGCCGAGAACCACGCCGGGTCGTTCCGCCACTGCACGCGCAACTCGCCGTCCTGGACCAGGCCGTCGATCACGAGCCCGTTGCCCGCCGGGGATCCGGGCGCGCATTCGTCGCCCGGCGACTCGGGCGCCGGGTCGAACAGGGCCTCCGGGCCGAAGCTGGTGTCGGCCTGGCCGAGGTAGTTGAAGGTGATCCGCGGCGGGGATGCCGAGGCCAGCGCGGCACGTGTCCCGGCGTCGCCGAAGCGGCGCAGGATGCCGTGCCCGATGCCCTTGTGCGGCACGGCGCGCAGCTGCTCTTTCACCGCGCGGATCGTGCCGCCCGCGTCGGCGGGGTCCACGGTCAGGCGCACCGGGAAGGCGGTGGTGAACCAGCCGACCGTGCGGCTCACGTCGACGTCGCCGAAGAGGTCCTCGCGGCCATGGCCTTCCAGCAGCACGGCCACCGCGTCGCGGTTGCCGTCGCGGCACACGGCGAGTGCGAGGGCCGCGAGCAGCAGGTCGTTCACCTGGGTCCGCCAGGCCGCCGGGGCGTCGCGCAGCAGCCGGGTGGTGGTGTCGCGGTCGAGGACCGTGCGCACGGTCTCCGGGCGGCCGCCCGGATGGGCGGGCGCCTCGTCGTCGCCGGCCTGCGCCAGCCAGTAGGGCAGTTCACCGCGCACGGCCTCGTCCTCGGCCCGCGCGGCGAGGCACGTGGACCAGTGGCGGAACGGCGTGCCGGACGGCAGCAGCACCGGTTCGCGGCCGGCGGCGAGCGCGGCGATCGCGGCCTGCAGATCCTCCAGGAGGATGCGCCACGACATGCCGTCCACCACCAGGTGGTGGACGACCAGAAGCAGGCGTGCCTCACCCGAGGGGTACCGCATCCAGACCGCGCGCATCAGCACGCCGTCGCGCAGCGACAGGCTGCGCTGCGCCACGTCGGCCGCCTCGGTCAGGGCGGCGCCGTCGGCCACGTCGCGGGGCCACAGCAGCGCGTCGGAGGGCTCGGTCCTCCCGGGCGGGTGGAGCCACCAGTCGCCGCCGGGGCCGCGTGTGGCGCGCATCGACAGGGCCTCGTGGCGGCCGTGGACGAGCCGCAGCGCCTGCGCGACGAGGACGGGGTCGAGCGGGCGCCGGGGCGTGAGCAGCACGGACTGGTTCCAGTGGTCGGGGACCGGCAGGTCCGCGTCGAAGAACCATTGCTGGACCGGCGTAGGGCGCGCGGGGCCGTCGGCCACCGCCACCGTGCGCGGCGCCTCCGCGCGGGGCCTCGCGGCGCGGGCCAGCGCCCGCACGGTCTGGTGCTGGAACAGGTCCTTCGGGCTCAGGTGCAGCCCCGCCTGGCGGGCCCGGCCGACGACCTGCAGGCCCAGGATCGAATCACCGCCGAGCTCGAAGAAATTGTCGTCGGGGCCCACCGCGTCCAGCCGCAGCACCTCGCGCCACAGGTCCGCGAGCACCTGTTCCTCCACGGACATCGGCCCGCGGACGGCCGCGCGCGCCGAGGGAGCGGGCGGCACGAGCGCGCGCCGGTCGACCTTGCCGCTCGGCAGGGCCGGCAGGACCGGCAGCACGGCGATGGCGGACGGCACGAGGTGGGCGGGCAGGCGCGCGGCGAGCTGCCGCTGCAGGTGAGCGGCCCGGGCGTCCGCATCGTCCGTGGCGGACGCGACCCAGGCCACGAGGCGCACGCCGCCGGCCGCGCCCTCGACCGCCTGCACCACCGCGGCCGTGACACCGGTCTCGGCGAGCAGGGCCGCCTCCACCTCGCCGGGTTCCACGCGGAAGCCTCGGACCTTGAGCTGCGCATCGCGCCGGCCGAGATACTCGAACGTGCCGTCGCGCAGCCGCCGCACGCGGTCGCCGGTGCGGTACAGGCGGGCGCCCGGATCGGGCGAGAACGGGTCGGGTACGAAGCGTTCTGCGGTCAGCGCGGGCCGTCCGAGGTAGCCGCGTGCGAGGCCGTCGCCGCCGAGGTACAGCTCGCCGATGGCGCCGCGGGGCAGCGGGTTCAGGTCGTCGTCGAGCACGCGGGCCGTGCGCCGTCCCACCGGCGTGCCGATGGGGGCGTAGCGCGTCGGGCACTCCGCCGTGGCGTCGACCTTCCAGGCGAGGGGGGTGACCACCGCTTCGGTGGGACCGTAGCCGTTGATGAGCCGGCGGGGCGACAGCACGCGCCGCAGGCGCTCGAACCCGGCCTGCGGCATGGCCTCGCCGCCGAACGAGTAGAGCCGGACCGGGGGGGCGTTGCCGTTCTCCTCGACCCATGCCGCCACCTGCTGCAGGTAGGCCGCCGGGAAGCCGGCGTGGGTCACGCGGTGGCGGTGGAGCGCGGCGACGGTCTCCTCCGGCGTCCAGAGCGTCTCGTCGCTCAGCACCACGCGGCCGCCGGCCAGCAGCGGCACGAGCCAGCGCTCCTGCGCACCGTCGAACGAGAAGGACAGCGAGTGCAGTTCGCAGGACGTCTCGTCCATCTCGTACAGCGCCGCCGTCGCGCGGCAATGCATCGCGAGCGGACCGTGCGCGACCACCACGCCCTTCGGCACGCCGGTAGAGCCGGAGGTGTAGATCACGTATGCCGCCTGCGCGGGGTGGGTGGCGGGGTACGCCACGGACGCCGCGCCGTGCTCGAGCGCCGCCAGCGTCGTCACCTCGCAGCCGGCGACCTCCGGCAGCAGCGGGCGCAGTCCGTCGCGCGTGACCACCGCGCGCGCGCCGCTGTCCCCCAGCAGGAACGCGAGGCGCTCCCGCGGGTAGGCGGTGTCGAGGGGCACGTACGCCGCGCCGCACTTCATCGCGGCGAGCATCGCGACGATCGCATCGAGGCCGCGGCCGAGCGCCAAGGCGACGCGGTCCCCGGGGCGCAGGCCGAGCCGCGCGAGGCCGCCGGCCACCCGGTTCGCCTCGCGGTCGAGTTCGCCGTACGACAGCGACCGGTCGCCCTGGACCAGCGCGATGCGGTCCGGATGCCGCGCCGCGGCCGCCGCGATGGCCTCGTGCACGCCCACCGGCACGCCGCTCGCGTCCGGCACGAGGGCCGGCCCTTCGGCGCCGGTGTCGCCCGCCATCGGCAGGTCGGCCAGGGCGGTCTCCGGCCGTGCCGTGGCCTGGCCCAGCAGCGTGCGCCACTGGCCGGCCCATGCCGCGACGCTGGCCGCGTCGAAGCGGTCCGCCGCGTGGACCCATTCGCAGTCGATGCGTCCACCGGCGTGTTCGGTGACGTGGAAGACCAGGTCCACGAGGGCGGACGTCTCGCCGGGCGGCAGGGGTTCGACCCGCAGCCCCGGCCAGTCGCCGAGGGCGGAGAGGTCCCGGTGCTCGTGGTTCACGAGGACCTGGAACAGCGGGGTCCGGTCCAGGTGGCGTTCGGGCCGCAGGGCGTCGACGAGGGTCTCGAACGGCAGGTCCTGGTGGGCCTGCGCGTCGGTCATCGCGGCGCCCACGGCGTCGACGAGTTCGCGGAAAGACTGCGGGCCGGCGAGCCGTGTCCGCAGCACGAGGGTGTTCACGAAACACCCGATCAGCCCTTCGGTCTCGACGCGGTTGCGGTTCGCGACCGGCAGGCCGGCCCGCAGGTCGTGCTGTCCGGTGCTGCGGTACAGGAAGGCCTTGAAGGCGGCGACCAGCACGGTGAACACCGTGGCCTGCGCCGAACGCGCGAGCGCGCGCACCTGTGCGGCGAGGGCCGCGTCGAGCGTCTCGGTGTGGCGGCCACCGCGATGGCTCGCCACCGCGGGCCAGGGGCGGTCGGCGGGGAGCTCGAGTTCCACGGGGTCGTCGCCCAGCACCTGCCGCCAGTGCTGCAGCTGCCGCTCGCCCTCGCCCGAGTCCATCAGGGCCTGCTGCCAGCGCGCATGGTCGACGTACTGGACCGGCAGCGGGGGCAGGTCCGGCGTGCCGCCCTGCACGAAGGCGCGGTAGCTGCGTGCGACCTCCCCGAGCAGCACCGGCATCGACGCGCCGTCCGCGGCGACGTGGTGCAGCGCGACCAGCAGTGCGTGGTGGTCGGCGGCGAGGGCCACGAGCGTGACGCGCAGCAGCGGTCCCGCCTCGAGGTCGAACGGCGCGTCGGCGTGTGCGCGGGCGATGGCGGCGAGCCGGGCCTCCTGCTCGCTGCCGGACTCGGCGCACAGGTCTTCGCGGGCCAGCGCGACACCGCCTTGCGCCGCGATGGCGTGGCGGGTGATCCCGCCGGCGGCGCGGAACACGCCCCGGAGCACGCCGTGCCGTCCGGCGACGAGGGCCAGGCTGCGCTCGAGCGCGCCGGCGTCGACGGGCCCGTGCAGCCGCAGGCCGCCGGCGATGTGGTACGCCGGGCTCCGCGGGTCCAGCCGCCACAGGAAATCCATGCGGCGCTGCGCCGCGGACATCGGCAGGTCGTCTCCGGCCGCGTCGCCGGCGGGGATCGGCAGCAGGCCGAGGTCCATGCCTTCGGCCCGCAGCGCGGCGGCGAGGGCCCGCCGTTTCGGCGGGTCGAGGGCGAGGAATCGGCGGGCGAGCGCGGTGGGGTCGGCGATGGGCATGGGCGTCCGTTGCGAAAGGGGCGATGAGGGTGAGTCAGGCCGCGCGGGCCACGGCGGCCTGCACGGCGCGCTCGAAGATCTCGGCGACCTGGTCGACCTGCGCGGCGGTGATGACGAGGGGTGGCAGGAAACGCACGACGCTGCCGTGGCGTCCGCCCAGTTCGAGGATGAGCCCGCGCGCGAGGCACTCGGCCTGGATGGCGCGGGCGAGGGCCGGGGCCGCGGGCGGGCGCCCGGTGCGGTCGGGCGTGCCGGCCGGGTCGACGATCTCGGCGCCCTGCATCAGGCCCAGGCCGCGGATGTCGCCCAGGTGCGGGAAGCGCTGCTGGAGCGAACGCAGGTGCCCCACCAGCCGCAGGCCCATCTCGCCCGCGTGGCGGTGCAGGGCTTCCTCGCGGAGGACCTTCATCGTCGCCGACCCGGCGGCCATCGCCATCTGGTTGCCGCGGAACGTGCCCGCGTGGGCGCCGGGCAGCCACGTGTCGAGGCGCTCGTGGTACAGCAGCACCGACAGCGGCAGGCTGCCGCCGATGGCCTTCGAGAGCACGACCACGTCCGGCACGATGCCGGCGTGCTCGAACGCGAAGTACTCGCCGGTGCGGCCGAAGCCGGTCTGGATCTCGTCGACGATCAGCGGGACGCCCGCCCGGCGCGTGATCTCGCGCAGCCGCTGCAGCCACGCCACCGGCGCCGGGATCACGCCGCCTTCGCCCTGGACGATCTCGACGATCACGCCGGCCGGTGCGAGCACGCCGCCCTCCGGGTCGTCGAGCAGGTTCTCGATGTGGTTCAGGCCCGCTTCGGCACCGGCCGGGCCGCCGAGCCCGAACGGGCAGCGGTAGTCGTGCGGGTACGGCAGGAACTGCACGCCGGAGAGCAGCGCCCCGAGCGGCCGCTTGGGCCCGAGGTTGCCCATGAGCGCGAGCGCACCGGCCGACATGCCGTGGTAGCCGCCCTGGAACGACAGCATCGTGCTGCGGCCGGTGGCGGTGCGCACGAGTTTCAGCGCCGCCTCGACGGCGTCGGTGCCCGTCGGGCCGCAGAACTGGATCTTGGCGTGGCGCGAGAAGGTCTTCGGGAGCAGGTCCAGCAGGTCCTGCACGAAGCGGTCCTTCACCGGCGTGGTCAGGTCGAGCGTGTGCAGCGGCAGCTCGTCGTCCAGCACCTGGCGAATGGCACGGATGACGGCCGGGTGGTTGTGGCCCAGGGCCAGCGTCCCCGCGCCGGCCAGGCAGTCGAGGAAGGTGCGGCCCTCGACGTCCTCGACGACCAGGCCCTTCGCGCGCCGCAACGCGATGGGAATCCGGCGCGGGTAGCTGCGGGCGTTCGACTCCCAGCGGGCCTGCCGGGCGAGCAGGGGGTTGTCCTCGAAGACGTACGGCGCGGGGCTGCCGGCCTCGTCGGGGGTTGCGGGACGCGACAGGGTTTCGATCTCTTCCATGGGGCTCACCTCGTGGGGGATGGGGGTGGCGGACGCGGCGCGTCCGGTCGATGGGGTCATGGTTCGGACGTCTCCAGGCCGGCGAGCAGCGCGTCGATGCGGGCGGAGCGGGCCTCGTCGAGCGCGGCGGACGACGCGCCTGCGACGTGGCGCGCCACGGCTTCCACCGTGGGCTGCGAGAAGAGCTGCCGCAGCGGCAGCTCCACCTTCAGCGTCTCGCGCACCCGGCTGACGATGCGCGTGGCCAGCAGGGAATGGCCGCCCAGCGCGAAGAAGTCGTCGGTCGCGCCGACGCGCTCGACCCCCAGCACCTCGCGCCAGATCGCCGCGACCTGGCGTTCGAGGTCGGTGCGCGGCTCGACGTGCCCGGTGCTTTCCCAGACCGGGGCGGGCAGCGCTTCGCGGTCGAGCTTGCCGTTGCGGGTGAGCGGCAGGCGTTCGATCGCGACGACGGCCGACGGCACCATGTGCTCCGGCAGCGTCTGTCGCAGCCCTTCGCGCAGCGGCCCCGGTGCCTCCGTCCCGGTGACGTAGGCGACGATGCGGGGACCGTCCGGGTCGGGCCGGACCACGGCGACGGCCTCGGCCACGCCGGGCTGCGCGAGCAGCGCGGCCTCGATCTCGCCGAGTTCGATGCGGAAGCCCCGCACCTTGACCTGCTGGTCGATGCGGCCGGCGTATTCGAGCGTGCCGTCGGGCCGCCACCGCGCGAGGTCGCCGGTGCGGTAGAGCCGCTCGCCCGGCGTGCGGGCGTGCGGGTTCGGCACGAACCGTTCCGCCGTGAGGCCCGGACGGCGCAGGTAGCCGCGGGCGAGTCCCGGGCCGCCCACGTGCACTTCGCCGTGCACGCCGACGGGCACCGGGTTCAGCGCGTCGTCGAGCACGTACCAGCCGAGGTCCGCGATGGCTTCGCCGATGGGGCTGCCGGTGCGCGCGTCGAGGTCGGCGCGGCGCAGCCGGCGGTGGCTCACGTGCACCGTGGTCTCGGTGATCCCGTACATGTTCACGAGGGCCGGGGCCTCGTCGCCGAAGCGGTCGAACCACGGGCGGAGCGCAGCCACCTCGAGCGCCTCGCCACCGAAGACGACGTGGCGAAGCGACGGCAGGCCCGCAGGGTCCGCGGCCGCCACCGGCATCCACTGCCGGAAGGCCGACGGCGTCTGGTTCACCACCGTCGCGCCTTCCTGCTGCACGAGGGCGTGGAACGCCTCCGGCGAGCGGCTCGTCTCGTACGGCACCACCAGCGCCTGCCCGCCGAAGGTCAGCGCGCCGAAGATCTCCCACACCGAGAAGTCGAAGGCATGCGAGTGGAAGACGGTCCAGACGTCCTGCGGCCCGAAGCCGAACGTGCCGGCGGTGGCGTCGAGCAGGCGCAGCACGTTGCGGTGGGTCAGCAGCGCACCCTTCGGGCGGCCGGTCGAGCCGGAGGTGTAGATGCAGTAGGCCAGCTGGTCGGGCGAGCCCGGCCCCGCGGTGAATGCCTCCGCCGGGGTGTCGTCCTCGATGTGCAGCACGCGTGCTGCGGTGCCGGGCAGCACGCCGTGCAGCGCCCGCTGCGTGAGCAGCAGCGGCAGGCCGCTGTCCTCGACCATGTAGGCGAGGCGGTCGGGCGGGTAGGCCGGGTCCAGGGGCACGTAGGCCGCCTGTGCCTTGAGGATGCCCAGCATGCCGACGACGAGGTCCACCGAACGCGGCATCAGCAGACCGACGAGCGTGTCCGGCCCCGCGCCCGCGGCGCGCAGGCGGCGGGCCACCCCATCGGCACGGCGCTCCAGCTCGCCGTAGGTCAGCACGGAGGCCTCGCAACGCACGGCGATGGCCTCGGGATCCCGGGCCGCCTGCGCCGCGATGCGCGCGTGCAGGCTGTCGCCGGCGGCGAGCTCGAAGCGGGCGCGCGGGCCGCTCCACGTGGCCAGCAGGTCCCGGCGTTCCGTGGCGGACAGCAGCGCGAGTTCCCCGAGCCGGTCGTCGGGCCGCGCGGCCACCTCGGCGGCGAACCGCCGCCAGTGGTCCGCAAGGCGCTCGACGGTCGCGGCGTCGAACAGGTCGGTGGCGTACGTGAAGCTGCAGTGCAGCGCGCCGTGTCGATCCTCCTCCGTGTTGAGGACGAGGTCGAACTGCGTGCTGTGGCGCAGGCGGTCGAACGCCCGCACCTCGAGGCCCTGGAGTTCGGGCAGTGTCATCGGCGGCCGCGCGTCGTGGTTCATCATCACCTGGAACAGCGGGTGGCGGTCCGGGCTGCGGTGCGGGTCCAGCGACTCCACCAGCTTCTCGAAGGGCAGGTCCTGGTGGTCCTGCGCTTCGGCCAGCGTGGTGCGCACCTGGCGCACGAGGTCGCGGGCGGACATGGCGGACACCACGTCCGAACGCAGCACGAGCGTGTTGACGAAGCAGCCGATCAGCGGTTCCGTGTCCGGCCGGTGCCGGTTGGCGACCGGGACGCCGATGCGGATGTCGCGGGATCCGCCGCTGCGGTGGAGCAGCGCCTGGAAGGTGGCGAGCAGCACCGCGAAGACCGTGGTGCCCTCGGCGCGGGCCAGGTGTCCGAGCGCCTCGAGCAGCGGCGCGTCGAGCACCGCCGCGACGGTGGCGCCACGGTGGCGCGAGGGCGTGCCGGCCGGCGGGCGGTCCCACGGCAGCGCGAGCACGGGCTGCGGCCCCCCGAGCCGCTGCTGCCAGTACGCCAGCTGCCGGGCGCCCTCGGGGCCGTCGATCCAGCCGCGGTGCCAGTCCGCGTAGTCGGCGTACTGCACCCGCAGCGGCGGCAGGGCGGGGTCGCGGGCCGAGAGCGCCGCGTCGTGGCAGTGAGAGAACTCGCGCAGCAGGAGGCCCACCGACCAGCCGTCGGCGACGATGTGGTGCATCGCGATCAGCAGCACGTGGCGGGTGTCGCCGAGCGTGAGCCGCGTGACGCGCAGCAGCGGGCCGTGCTGCAGGTCGAACGGCGCGACGGCATCGGCTTCCGCGTGCGTGCGGGCGGCGGCTTCCGGGTCCGCGGCACCGCGCAGGTCGACGTGGCCGATGGCCACGGGTCCGGCCGGGTGGATGTGCTGGAGCACCTCGGTGCCGGACTCGGCGAAGGTCGTCCGCAGCGTCGCATGGCGCGCGGCGATCGTGTCGAACGCGGCCTGCAGCGCACCGGTGTCGAGTTCGCCGTGCAGTGCGAAGGCCGCTGCCATGTTGTAGGCGCCGCCGGCCGGGTCCAGGCGCCACAGGAACCACATGCGGTACTGGGCGGCCGACAACGGGTAGCGGCCGCCGGCCGCGGCGGACGCGCGGAGGCGGAAGTCGCCGGATGCGGCGGGCGGCGCCCCGGCCACGCGTGCGGCGAACGCGCGCAGGTCCGCCGCGTCGAACAGTGCGCGCAGCGGCAGATCGATGCCGAGCGTCCTGCGCACGCGCGAGACCACCCGGGTGGCGAGGAGCGAATGCCCGCCCAGCGCGAAGAAGTTGTCCGTGGCGCCGATGCCCGTGCGGCCGAGCACGTCGCCCCACACGTCGGCGAGCGTGTGCTCGAGCGCGCTGCCGGGGGGCACGTGCGCCGAGCCGTTCCACCCGGGTTCGGGCAGCGCCGCGCGGTCGACCTTGCCGTTCGCCGTGAGCGGCAGGCGCGCGAGGGCCACGATGCGCGACGGCACCATGTAGTCGGGCAGGGTTGCCCGCAGGTGCGGTGCGAGTTCGGCGGCCGGGTCGTCGCCATCCGCGTGCGGCACCACGTAGGCCACGAGCTGCGGACCGTGGGCCGTGTCCCGGGCCACGACGACGGTGTCTCGCACGCGGGGATGGGCCCGCAGGCGCGCCTCGATCTCGCCGGGCTCGATGCGGAAGCCGCGCACCTTCACCTGGTGGTCCGCGCGGCCCACGTACTCGATCAGCCCGTCGGTGCGCCAGCGCGCGAGGTCACCGGTGCGGTACAGGCGGCTGCCGGGGCGGCCGCCGAACGGGTCGGGGCCGAAGCGGTCCGCGGTGGCGGCCGGCGCTCCGACGTAGCCGCGGCCGACCCCGACCCCGGCGACATGCAGTTCGCCCACGACACCCGACGGCACCGGACGCAGCTCGTTGTCCAGCACGTAGAGTTTCGTGTTGGCCGTGGGCCGGCCGATCGGCAGACGGTCGCACCCGGGACCGGGCGCTTCCGTGAGCGTGTGCAGCGACACGTCGTCCGAGCATTCGGCCGGGCCGTACGCGTTGACGAGCGGGATGCCGGGATGCCGCACGAACCACTCGCGCGCGAGCGCGGGCGGCAGCGCTTCGCCAGTGGGCAGCATCAGGCGCAGCGACGGCAGGGGCACGTCGCCGGCCGCCAGCAGTCCGGCGATCAGCGACGGCACGCTCTCGAGCACCGTGATGCCGCGGCGCGCCACGTGGGCCAGCAATGCGTCGGGGTCGTGGGCGATCTCGTCCGGCACGATGTCGACACAGGCGCCGCACAGCAGGCCGGCCAGCAGCTGCCACACCGAGATGTCGAAGCTCTGCGAGGCGGTCTGCGCGATGACGTCGGCCGGCCCGAGGCCGAGCGCCGGCACCTTCGAGAGCTGGTTGTTCAGCATGCCGGCCTGCGTCACCATGACCCCTTTCGGCACGCCGGTGGAGCCGGAGGTGTAGATCACGTACGCGAGGTGGTCGGGTCCGAGCACCGGCGCCGGCCCTGCCCACGGGAGCGTCGCGCCGGCGGGATCGACGACGAGCGGGCGCAGTTCCGGCGGCAGCAGGGCTCGCGCGGCATCGAGCCGGTCGAGGCACCGGCGCGCGCACACCACGACCACGGCCCCGCTCGCCCGCAGGATGCCGGCCAGGCGCGCCGGGGGATGCGACGGGTCGAGCGCGAGGAAGCCCGCGCCCGCCTGCAGCGTGCCGATGACCATCTCGAGCAGGCCGAGGCCGCGTTCGTCGAACACGGCCACCACGTCGTCGGGCCGAACGCCCGCGCGCTGCAGCGTGCCGGCGATCCGGTTCGCCGCGTCGTCCAGGGCGGCCCAGGTGATCGACCGGCCCCGGTGGGTGGCGGCGACCCGGCCGGCGTGGCGCCGCACGGCCGCCTCGAACACCGCCGCGTAGCCGCCGTCGAGCGGCAGCGCGAGGTCGGTGGCGTTGGGTTCCACGAGCAGGTGCCGGCGTTCCGCATCGTCCATCAGCGGCAGCTCGCCGACGGTGGGCGCGTCTTCCGCGAGCAGCGCGTCGATCAGGTGCGTCCATTGCGCCGCGAGCCGGGCCACGGTGCCGCGGTCGAACAACGCCGTGCGGTAGGTGAACACGCATTGCAGCGTGTCGTCGACGTCGGACACGTCGAGCATCAGGTCGCACATGGCGGTCTTCGGGTCGTTCGGCACGAAGGTGAGTTCGAGCCCGGCCGCCTGCCGGGTCTGCTGGAAGACCCAGCGCTGCACGTTGCACAGCACCTGGAAGACCGGGTTGAACGCGGAGCTTCGGCCCGGGGCCACCGCATCGACGACATGGTGGAACGGCACGTCCTGGTGCGACTGCGCCTCGACGGAGGAGCGGTGCACGTCCTGCAGCAACGTCGCCGCCGTCCAGCGCGGCGACAGGTCGCAGCGCAGCACCAGGGTGTTGAGGAACGCCCCGATGAGTCCCTCGAGTTCGGGGCGCACGCGGCTGGCGGCAGGGAAGCCGAGGCGCAGGTCCGACTGGCCCGAGCAGCGCTGCAGCAGCACGAACAGGGCCGCCGAGACCGCGGTGAACAGTGTCACGCCATGGCGGGCGGCGCCGGCGCGGATCCGCTGCGAGCGGGCCGCGTCCAGCGTGAAGCGGTGGTAGTCGCCACCGAGGTCCTGCGCCGCGGTGCGCGGCCGGTCGAAGGGCAGGGCGAGGGGCGGGTGGTCCGTGCCGAGGTGCTGCCGCCAGTGGGCGAGCTGCCGCGCGGCCTCGCCGCCGTCCAGCCACGCGCGGTGCCATGCCGCGAAGTCGGGGTACTGGATCGCCAGCGGCGCGAGCGGCGACGGCCGGCCCGTGGCGAAGGCGTCGTACAGCGCGGTCATCTCGCGGGCGAAGATGTCCATGGTCCAGCCCTCGGCCACGATGTGATGCACGGTGACGGCGAGCGCGTGGCGGCCGGCCTGGAGGCGGGCCAGCGCGAGGCGCATCAGCGGCCCGGCCTCGAGGTCGAACGGGACATGGGCTTCCGCGGCCGCGAGGGCCTGCAGGGCGGTGTCCGCGCCCTCGGCGTGCGCCGACAGGTCGACGTGGCGGATCCGGATGTCGAGGCCCTCGGTGACGAGCTGGTGCGGCACGCCGTCATGGCTCGGGAACACGGTGCGCAGGGCCTCGTGCCGCTGCACCAGCGCGGCGAGCGCGGCCTCGAGGGCGGGCACGTCGAGCGGGCCCGCGAGGTGGACGAGCCCGCCCACGTTGTAGACCGCGCTGTCGGGATCGAGGCTCCACAGGAACCACATCCGTTCCTGCGAGTACGACAGCGGCAGACGGCCGCTGCGGTCGGCGGGCGCGATGGCCGGCGCCTCGAGTGCCGGGTCGCTCCGGGGGGCGTCGCGCAGCAGGCCCGCCAGGGCCTCGAAGCGCGGGGCGTCGAACACGGCCTTCAGCGGCAACTGGCGGCCGAACGCCGGGCGGATCCGGCCGACGAGCTGCATCGCCAGCAGCGAATGCCCGCCGAGTTCGAAGAAGTGGTCGCCGAGACCGACCGGGCCGCACTGCAGCACCTCCTGCCACAGCGCCGCGAGCTGCTGCTCGAACGCATCGCGTGGCGGACGGTGGTCATGGGCCGCCCACGCGGGTTCGGGCAGCGCGCGGCGGTCGATCTTGCCGCTGGGCAGGCGGGGGAGGTGATCGAGGCGAACGAGGGCCGACGGCACGAGGTGCGAGGGCAGCTGCAACGCGAGCGTTTCGCGCGCCGCGTCCAGGTCCGCCTCGGGCGTGGCCACGGCGTAGCCCACCAACCGGTTCGAGCCGCCGGGGCCCGGGCGGGCCACGACGACCGCGTCTTGCACGCCGGTGACCGCCCGCAAGGCGGCCTCGATCTCGCCGGGCTCGATGCGCACGCCGTGCACCTTGAGCTGCTGGTCGATGCGGCCGAGGTATTCGATGGCGCCGTCTCCGCGCCAGCGCGCGAGGTCGCCGGTGGCGTAGAGCCGCTCGCCGTCCGTGCCCTGCGGGTCGGGGATGAACCGCTCCGCCGTGAGCGCCGGTCGGCCGTGGTAGCCGCGGGCCAGGCCGCTGCCGCCGACAAAGAGCTCGCCGGGCACGCCAACGGGCACCGACTGCAGGTCCGGCCCGAGGATGCGGGCGACCACGTTCGGGATGGGGCGGCCGATGGGCACCGGGTCGCTGCCGTCGCCTCGGCAGGGCCACCATGTCACGTTGATGAGGGCTTCCGCGGGACCGTAGCGGTTGTCGACGCGTGCGGCGGGGAAGGCCGCCAGCACCGCGTCGCGCAGGTCCGGGGACAGCACCTCCCCGCCGGAGAAAACCCGCCGCAGCGACGTGGCCTGCCGCGCCTCCGGCGTCGCGAGGAAGGCGCGCAGCATGGACGGGACGAAGTGGATCGTGGAGACCCCGTGCCGCCGGACCAGCGCCGCCAGGCGCTGCGGGTCGCGGTGGTCGCCCGCGGGCGCCACGGCCAGGCGTGCGCCGGCCATCAGCGGCCAGAACACTTCCCACAGGCCGACGTCGAAACCGGCCGGGGTCTTGTGGATCAGCGTCTCGTCCTCGCCGAGCCCGTACTCGGCCTGCATCCACCGCAGGCGGTCGAGCAGGCCGGCGTGGGTGTTGCCCGCGCCCTTGGGGCGGCCGGTGGAGCCGGACGTGTAGACGAGGTAGGCCAGCTGGTCCCCGTGCACCGGCCGGACCGGGCCGGGCGGCGGCAGCTGGTCGACGGCGAGTTCGTCCACGGCGATCACGTCGAGGCCGGGGGCGGTGAACGCGGCGCGGTGGCGGGCCTGCGTGAGCACCCAGCGCACGCCGGAGTCGGCCACCATGTACGCCAGCCGATCGGCCGGGTGTTCGGGGTCCAGCGGCACGAACGCGCCGCCGGCCTTCAGCACGGCGAGTTGTGCGGCGACCGAGGCCAGGCAGCGGTCCATCGCGACACCCACCCGGGCGTCGGCCGCAACGCCGCGGGCGTTCAGCAGGGCGGCCAGCCGGCCGGCCTGCTCCTCGAGCGCGCCACGGGTCAGCGTGCGCCCGTGGTCGTCGACGAGCGCGACCTGTTCGGGCGCCTGCGCGGCGCGTGCGCCGATGGCCTCGTGCACCCACGGGCCCGCGGCCGCGGTCACGCGGGTGCCGGACCACGCGGCGAGGGTGTGCCGCTCCGCGTCCGACAGGCCGTCGACGTTGCCGACGGGGTGGTCGGGGTGCTCGCACAGTCGGTCGAGCAGGCGCAGCCAGTGGTCGCGCAGGCGCTCGACGTCGGCCTGCGCCATCAGGTCGGTGGCCCACGTGAACGTCGCAGCGAGGGCGCCGGTGTCGTCCTCCACCGTGTTGAGCCCGAGGTCGAACCGGGTGGTGCCCGTCGACACGTCCATCGGCACGACCTCGAGGCCGCTTGCCCGGCTGGCGGCCGTGCCGTCGCGGCGCTGGTGGTTCACCATCACCTGGAACAGCGGGTGATGCGCCGCGTCGCGCCGCGGCTGCAGCACGTCGACGAGGCGCTCGAACGGCAGGTCCTGGTGCTGCTGGGCCTCGAGCATGGCGGTCCGGGCCTGCGCGAGGTGCGCCGCGAAGGTCCGGGAGGGGTCGACGCGGCCGCGCAGCACGAGGGTGTTGACGAAGCAGCCGACCATCGGCTCCACGTCGCGGCGGCGCCGGTTCGCGGCGGGCATGCCGACGTTCACGTCGGACTGTCCGCCGTGCCGGGCCAGCAGCAGCTGGAACGCGGACAGCAGGACCAGGAAGGGCGTGCTGCGCCGGTCGCGCGCGAGGGCCTGGATGCGGTCGCTGCGGTCGCGGCCGAGCGCGAAGCGCAGGTCCGCCCCCTGGTGGCTGCGCACGGCGGGCCGCGGCCGGGAGGACGGGAGTTCGAGCACCGCGGGCGAGTCGGCCAGGCGGTCGCGCCAGTAGGCCAGCTGCCGGTCGAGCGCCGCGAGGCCTTCGGGCGACGCCGCCCACGCCGACTCCCACGCGGCGTAGTCGGCGTACTGGCGATCGGGGGCCGGGGGCGACGGCGCCTCGCCGCGCCGGTGGGTGCCGTAGGCGGCCGCGATCTCGTCGAGCAGCACGTTCATCGACCAGCCGTCGGCGGCGATGTGGTGCACGGTCAGCAGCAGCGCGTGGTCGTCGCCGGCGAGGCGCACGAGCCGCACGCGGTGCGGGGGCGCGGCCAGCAGGTCGAACGGGGCCGAGGCTTCGCGGCGGGTGAGTGCCTCGAGGGCCGCTTCGCGGCTTGCGGAGTCGACGGCGGAGAGGTCGTCCTGTTCGATCGCGATCGCGCGGGGTTCGTCGAAACGCTGGTGGACGACGCCGTCGCGTTCGCTGAAACGGGTGCGGAGCGTCTCGTGCCTCGCCACCGTCGCCTGGAGCGCGTGGTGCAGCGCGCCGGTGTCCAACGCACCGCGCAGCCGCACCGCGCCGGCGATGTGGTAGGCCGCGCTGCCGGGTTCGAGGCGCCACTGGAACCACATGCGCTGCTGGTTGCTCGACAGGGGCAGCGGCCCGTCGCGCGGTGCAAGGGGCAGTGCCGCGGCCACGTCGCCAGCCGCCTTCCCGGCCTGTTCGACGCGTTCGCGGAACGCCCGCAGGTCCGTGGTCTCGAAGAGGTCCACCAGGCTCACCGCGACCCCCAGGCGTTCCTGGATGCGGCTGACGATGCGGGCCGCGGCGAGGGAGCTGCCGCCGAGCGCGAAGAAGCTGTCCTCGGGCCGCACGCCCTGGCGGCCGAGCACCTCGCTCCAGATGGCCGACACCTCGTCGCCGGCGGGGGCGGACGTGGCCGGGGAGGCGTCCGTGTCCACGCGGCCGTCGCGCAGTACCGCGAAGACGTCGAGCGTGCCGGCTTCCCATTGCGTCCGGCAGGCCGAACGCTGCAGCTTGCCGCTGGACGTCTTCGGCAGCGCGCCGGGGTTCAGCAGCAGGATGACGCGCGGCGCCTCGTTGCACGCGAGCGCGACGGCTTCGGTGATGGCCCGCCCGACGGCCTCCGGCGGCGCGACCTTCTGGATGCCGCGGCCGATCTCGGCGGCGATGCCGATCGCTTCCCGGCCGTCGACATCGACCGCGAAGGCGGCCACGCGGCTCTTGCGCACGAACTCGACCTGTTCCTCGACGGCGCGCTCGAGGTCGTGCGGGTAGAGGTTCTGGCCCCGCACGATGATCATGTCCTTCAGCCGGCCCGTGATGAATAGTTCGCCGTCGTGCTGGAAGCCGAGGTCGCCGGTGCGGAGCCAGCGGCGGCCGTCGTGTTCGACGAACACCGCCTGCGTCGCCTCCGCGTTCTGCCAGTAGCCGAGCGTCACGCTCGGGCCGTTCACCCACACCTCGCCCACCGTGCCGTCGGGTGCGGTGCCTGCGCCGTCGGCCGTGGCGATGCGCACCTCGTGGGCGGCCTGGACGTGGCCGCTGCCCACCAGCATGACGCCGTCGGGGCGGGGCTCCGCCGTGTGCCGCGCGGACAGCGCCTGCGCGTCGAAGGCGCGGGCGGACATGCCGGCGTCCCGCGACCCGCCGGTCGCGAACAGCGTGGCTTCCGCGAGGCCGTAGCACGGGTAGAGCGCGCGCGCATCGAACCCGGCGGGAGCGAAGCGGTCGGAGAAGGCCTTCAGCGTGTCGAAACGCACCGCCTCCGAGCCGCAGAAGGCGACGCGCCAGCTGCGCAGGTCGAGCGCGGCGGCCTGTTCGTCGGTGACCCGCTCGAGGCAGAGCCGGTAGGCAAAATCGGGGCCGCCGCTCACGGTGCCGCCGTGGCGGGCGATGGCGTCGAGCCAGCGCACCGGCCGCTCGAGGAAGTGGCGGGGCGACATCAGCACCACCGACAGTCCGTTGAAGACCGGCTGCAGCAGGCCGCCGATCAGGCCCATGTCGTGGTACAGCGGCAGCCAGCTGATCACCTTGTCGCCGGGGCGCATGCCGAAGGCGTCGCCGATCACCCGCTCGTTGGCCATCAGGTTGCCGTGGCTCACCTGCACCCCTTTCGGCGAGCCGGTGGAGCCCGAGGTGTACTGCAGGAAGGCGATGCTGTCGGCACGGAGGTCGGGCCGCCGCCAGCTGCCGGCCATGCCGCTGGCACTGTCCTGGAGGTCCTCGAGGGCCACGACGCGGGGGGCTTCGGCGGCGGGCAGCACGTCGCGCAGTGGCGCGATCCCGGCCTGCAGGGCGCGCTCGGTGAGCACGAGGGCCGGCCGGGCGTCGCGCGTGATCGACCGCAGCCGTTCGAGGTGCTGCGCCCGCGTGCTCTCGGGCGGGTACGCGGGCACCGCGATTACACCAGCGTACAGGCAGCCGAGGAAGGCCACCGCGTAGTCGTCGCCGCGGTGGAACAGCAGCAGGGCGCGCGAGCCCGGTGCCACGGTGTGCTGCAGCGCTGCGGCGATCTCGCGCGCGCGCACCTCCAGTTGCGCGAAGGTGAGCGTGCCGGGCGCGCTCGTGTCGTCGCGCAGGCATTCCAGGGCGGTCTGGCCGGGCTGCCGCGCGGCGTGCTCGCCGAGCTGGTCCACGAGCGTGGTGGAGGGAGTCATGCGAGGGTTCATTCGTCGATTCGCAGTCGTGCGTCCGTGACGGTGGAACGGGGCGCGGCGAGCACCGAGGCGACGGTGCGCAGCACGGCGGGCTCGTGCGCGTGGATGAAGAAGTGGTGGCCGTCGAACAGGTGCAGGGCGAAGGCCCCGCGGGTTTCGCGCCGCCAGGCGTCGAGGGCTCCGACGTCCGGGGTGTCGCGGCGGCCGCCGAAGGCGTGGAGGGGGCAGCCGAGGGGCATGCGTTCGCGGGCCGCGTAGCCGTCGCACATCGCGAGGTCGGCACGCAGCACAGGAAGCAGCAGCTGGAGCAGTTCGTCGTGGTCGAAGACCGCTTCGGGCGTGCCTTCGAGCCGGCGCAGCAGTCCGACCAGTTCGGCGTCCGTTCGCGTGCGCGCCGTGGAAGGCGTCGGGCGCGTGGCGGGCGCACCCGTGCCGGACACGATCAGGACGTCGGGTGTCGAGGCGCCCAGCTCGCGCATCGCGTGGGCGGTCTCCAATGCGAGCAGGGCGCCGAGGCTGTGCCCGAAGAGGGCGTAGCGGCGGCCGCCGTCCACTTCGCCCGCGAGGGTGCGGGCGCCCTCGCGGGCGAGTGCGCGCAGGTCGTCCTGCAGCGGTTCGGCCATGCGGGTCCCGCGTCCCGGGAGTTCGACGGGCCGGATTTCCCACGGGTGCGGCAGCGCGCGCTGCCAGCGCCGGTAGACCATGGCGCTGGCACCCGAGTACGGGAAGCAGAACAGCGGCGCGCGGTGCATCGGTTTGCGCGGCTCAGTTCGGGGCCGCGGCCCGGCCCTCGGCCTCGGCCATGTGGCGGCGCAGGCTCAACGGGCGCATGTCGGTCCACACGCGTTCGATGTGGGCGAGGCATTCCGCCTTGGTGCCGCGCGTGCCGTCGGCCGTCCAGCCGGCCGGGATCGCCTTGTAGTCGGGCCAGATGGCGTACTGCGCCTCGTGGTTCAGCACCACGACGAAGGTGGTGTCGGGTTGGTCGAAGGCCAAGTCGTGCTCCTTGTTCGGATGGGGGGACGCGGCGCGCGCGGGACCGCGCGGCCACTCCCTTCAAGACGAACACGCCCGCGGAATAGTTATGCGTCCGATCTCGTGTCAGGGTTGTCACGTGCGCTTCAGTGGATGGCAGGAAGATGACCGTCTCCATGATTTGAAAATGGTTCGCATTCGCGTTACTGTGCGAACACAACACCAGGGATGCCAGGGAGCACCACCACATGAACAGCGCTTTGGACGTCGAGCCGGAAGAGCTCGATCCGGCGGAGCCCGCGGAAGGCGGGCTTCTTCACATCTACCTGTCGAACCGGCACGCGTTGATCAACGCCGCGATGCGCGTGCTGGGCTCGCGGCACCATGCCGAGGACATCGTGCAGGACGCCTTCCTGAGGCTGCAGTCGGTGTCCCCCGCCGAAGGCATCCGCTCGCAGGCCAGCTACCTCTTCCGCGTCGTGCGCAACCTCGCGATCGACAGCTACCGGCGCCAGGGCCTGGAGCAGAAGTGGAAGGCGCCCGAAGAAGAGGGCCTGCACGTGCCCGCGCCGCAGAGCGGGCCCGACGTGGCGGCCCAGAAGCGCCAGGCCCTCGCGGCGCTGTCCGAGGCGCTGCAGGAGCTTCCGCCCCGCACCCGCCAGGCGTTCGAGATGTGCCGTGTCCAGGGCATGACGCAGAAGGAGGTGGCGGTGGCGCTCGGGGTGTCGACGACGCTCGTGAACTTCATGATCACCGACGCGCTGATCCACTGCCGCGCTTCGATGACGCGCCGCCAGGCGCTGTGACCCGGCCCGCCCGGGCCGGGCCGGGCGGATCCTCAGGCAGCTTCCACGAGCCGCGCATCCGCCGCCCGGGGCGGGTCGAACCGCTCCTCGCCGGCGATGCGGCCGTCCTCCATCCGGATGAGGCGGTCCCCGAGGTGGAAGTACCTGTCGTCGTGCGAGATCACGAGCACGGTCTTCCCCCGCGCCCGGAGGTCCGGCAGGATCTCCCGGTAGAAGACGTCGCGGAACGCAGGGTCCTGGTCGGAGGCCCATTCGTCGAAGACGAGGAAGGGGCGGTCCTCCAGGCACGTCGCGACGAGCGCCAGCCGCTTGCGCTGGCCCTGGGAGAGGTCGCGCGTCGAGAAGGCGCCGTTCTCGAGCGTGACCTTGTGGTCGAGTTGCAGCCGCCGCAGCCATTCGTTGCCCCGGTCGTCGAGCCGCTCCGACGGCGCGCCCGTGAGCGAGTCGAACAGGTGGAAGTCCGCGAAGATGGCCGAGAAGGTCTGCCGGTAGTGCTCGCGGTTCCCGTCGTCCACCTCCACGCCATCGAGCAGGATGCGTCCGGACTCCGGCGCGTAGAGCCCGAGCAGCAGCTTCGCGAAGGTGGTCTTGCCGCACCCGTTGCTGCCCACGAGGAAGACCAGTTCGCCGGCACGCAGGTGGAGGTGGATCGGGCCGAGCGTGAACATCTGGTCTTCGCGTTCGCGGTAGTAGCGGTGCATCACGCCCTCCAGCACCAGGTCGGTGGCCGGGCCGTTCCAGGGCCGGCGTTCAGCTGCTCCGGCCGGAGCTTCGGCGCCGGCCAGCGCACCCGTGACCTCCTCGATGCGGTCGGACGACACCTTGGCGAGGTTGAACAGCGGGATGTGCTGCAGCAGGTTCTCGAGCGGTGCCATCACGTAGAGGAACACGATCACGTAGCCGGTGATCACGCGCGCGTCCACGTGCCCCTGCCACAGCGGAGAGGAGAGCGCGAGGCCGATCAGCACGAAGAACAGGAACCGCCCCCAGCCGGCGGCCACCGAGAACAGCGACATCCCGAGGGCGCGGTTGACCCGCACGGCGTGGATGCTCGACGAGAGCACGTCCGACGCGAACGCGTCCGCCTTGTGCCGGTTCAGCTTCAGTTCCTTGGCGCCCTTGACCATCGCCTCGAAGTGGCGGAAGAGTTGATCCTGGTCGTCCCCGGCGCGTTGCAGGTAGCGGATGACGCGCCCGTGCGCGAGGTGGTAGCCGAGCGATCCGAGCAGCACGACGGCACAGGCCAGCAGGAAGATGGTGCCGGACAGGCTCGACAGGTAGGCGAAACAGCCGATCACGATGGCCCCGTTGGCGAGCAGGACCGGCAACCCCACGAAAAACGCGGCGACGTTCGACGTGTCGTCCGACAGCAGCGCCTGGACCCGGGCCGCGCCCGTTTCCTCCAGCCGCTGGTACGACGCACCGATTACGCGGCGAGAGATGTGGAGCCGCAGGTTGGCGAGCGTGTGCTGGCTCAGCTGCGTGAACAGCACGCCCGAGGTGACCTGGGTGGCGAGCATGGCCACCGCCAGCGCCGCGAAGGCGCCGATCGATCCCGCCAGGCTGGCGCCCGGCGACGTGAGCGCGGTGTTGATCTCGGCGATGAGCACCACGCTCACGAGGCCGTAGACCAGGCTGCACGCCATGGCGGAGGCCAGCAGCCACCGCGATTGTTTGAGCAAGATGATGAAGATCGACATGGCTTCCCCACTCGGCAGCGCGAGTACCCGATGAAGCTGATGACGAACGGAAGCGCCCGGAAGTTAATCAGGGCGCGGAATCGGGCGGCGGGGAAGGGGCACGCGCGGCGCGTGCCGGGGCCGTCAGGCCTGCAGGTTCGTGCGGGAGCCGCGGTCGGCGTTGCCGCCGCCGTAGACGGAGGCCGGCGAACTGCGCGGCATCAGCACGTCGATGGCCCGGTCGAGGGCCGCGGTGGCGCGGGCCAGCGATTCGCGCTGGGAGGCGACCAGGCCGCTCGCGCGCATCAGGCGGTCGCGAAGGGCGGGGGGCACCGGACCGGAGCGGGCGGCGTGGGTGAAGTGGTCGACGGCACGCGCGAGGGCGCGGTGCAGTTCCGTGGCGTGGTGATCGACCGCCGTCATGTCGTTCGCGCGCAGCGAATCACCGAGGGAACTCAGCTGGCTCTCGACCGCGGACAGCGTGGTCTCGAGCTCGAGCCCGGCACCAGTGGTCGTTTGCACGGAGGTCGGGTTCACCGGATTCGGCATGAGGGGCCTGGCGTAAAGCAGTAGAGGACGCGGTAAATGACGGATCAGCGCGGGGTCAGGGAAGGGCGGGCGCAGCACCGCCGGCGCGGGGCGCCGGATCAGTGTTGCGGACCACCCAGCACTTCGCGGGCGTTGGCCAGCAGCTTGTCGGCGATGGCGCCGGGGTTGACCTCGAACTTGCCGTCGGCGATGGCCTGGGCGATGCGCGCCACCTTTTCGGTGTCGAAATCGCCCGAGACGCCTTCGGTGCCCGACATCAGCTGGGTCGCGGCGCTGGACAGCGCGACTTGCGTGCTGGCCTCGGCGGCGGCTTCCTGCTTGGCGGCGGTCTGCGTCTTGCCCGCCGCGGTGGATGCGGTCTGGCCGGACGTGACCGGAGCCGGGGCGGCGACGGTTTTGTCGGTGGGGTTGCCAATCTTCATGGTGTGCTCCTTGGGAGGGGTTCTGGCCCCCATCCTTTCAACATGAACGGTATTTCGACCCGTCCTGCGGCAACTTTAGGATTTTTTGCCAGAAGCTTCTCGAAAGGCGCGAATTTCATAATGTGATCTCCACCAGACGGTCTCCGACGGGCATGCCGCTGACTATCTTGCCATTTTCCGTCTTGACGCGGACAGGCTGGCCTTCCATGCCAGCCATCATGGCCTCGCCGAACCCTTCGATGGCGAAACCGCCACCGACGGCCCGAACCTGCACCGTTTCGCCCGGGCCGAACCATTGCCGGCTTTTCAGGCCCGCTTCGCGGAGGCCCTGGCCGGCGGCCAGGGCCGCGGTCAACGTGCGGCCCACCACGGCCGAGGCGTCGATGACGGCCGGGCTGCGGTGTTCGCTCAGGTTGATTTCGGCCTGACGGAGGTCGGCTTGAGCCAGCACGTGGCCCGCAGGCAGGGGGCCGGCGGCGACCAGGCCGGGACCATACACATGGACCGTGACCGGGAGGTACACGTTCCACGGCGTGGGGCCGTCGACGCAACGGAGCCCGGCCCGGCTGGCGCCCCACACGCGCGTGCCGGTGGGGATGTAGGCCTCGACCTTCTGGCAGGCCGCGAGGCGCAGCCGGGGGTCGAGCCGGCCCAGCACCACCTCGGCCCGCGGGCTGGCGGGGCCGACGACGCGGTCGAGGAACAGCTGGCGGACCTGGCTGGCCAGGGGCTCGGCCAGCGAGGGCACCTCGGCCGCCGCCTGGGCCCGGACGCCCGGTGCCGCGAGGCACGCGAGCACCGCCAGCGCGGCGCTGGCGAGCGCGCGGCGGGGGAACGGACGGACGGAGGGCAGGGGGGAGTTCACACCCGAACTGTAGGGCCGGGGCCGCGCGGACGGGCTTCGAAAAGGGCGGGAAAGGGCCTGTTATTCGCGCTAATGTTTCGGGTCCTGCTGCCCACAATTCGTCCCATCGCCCATTCCGGGTGCCCGCCAGGGACCGCAGCATGCTGAACCGACTCACCGACTCGCTCGACTTCCACGGACAGGCCCTGAGCCTGCGCTCCGAGCGCCAGCGCCTGATCGCCAGCAACATCGCCAACGCCGACACGCCGGGCTACATCGCCCGCGACATGAACTTCTCGCAGGCGCTGAAGGAAGCCACCGGCATGGTCTCCACCACCGCCATGGCGGCGTCCCGCCCCGGCCACATCGCCACGCCGGGCGGTGCCCGCGCCGAGGCCAACCTCGAATACGCCGTCGCCAGCCAGACCAACCTCGACCGCAACTCGGTCGACATGGACCGCGAGCGCGCCAACTTCGCCGACAACTCGGTGCGCTTCGAAGCCACGCTGCGCTTCATCAACAGCAACGTGCGCACCACGCTCGACGCCATCAAGGGTCAATGACCATGAGCATGTTCCAGGTCTTCAACGTCACCGGCAGCGCCATCAGCGCGCAGTCGCAGCGGCTGAACGTCGTCGCGTCCAACCTCGCGAACGCCGACACGGTCGCCGGCCCCGACGGCTCCGCCTACAAGGCCCGCCAGGTCACCTTCCAGTCCGAGCTCATGGGCCAGATGGGCGATGCGGCCAGCACCGGCGTCAAGGTCAGCAACATCACCGAAGACCAGACCCCCGGCCGCCGCGTCCACGACCCGAAGCACCCGTCGGCCGACGCCGAGGGCTACGTCACGTACAGCAACGTCAACCCGGTGGAGGAGATGGTCAACATGATCTCCGCCTCGCGGTCGTACCAGAACAACATCGAAGTCATGAACACGGCCAAGAGCCTGCTGCTCAAGACGCTCCAGATGGGCCAGGGCTGACGCGCCGCGTTCGCCCCCCGTTTCCCTGAACCCGAGGAGCCGCCATGGCCGCCGTCAGCAACATCAACACGCAAACGCTCGCCGACATCAACGGCACCACGAAGACGCAGACCGCGAACGAGGCCGGCAGCGCCGACCGGTTCCTGAAGCTGCTCGTCGCCCAGATGCAGAACCAGGACCCGCTCAGTCCCATGGACAACGCGCAGGTCACGAGCCAGATCGCCCAGATCAACACCGTGAGCGGCATCGAGAAGCTCAACACCACCGTGGGCGGCCTGTCCGGCCAGTTCGCGCAGATGCAGGCGCTGCAGGGCGCCGCGCTCGTGGGCCGCGAGGTGGTGGTGCCGGGCAATGCGCTCGCCATCAAGGACGGTGTCGGCACGGGCACCTTCGAACTCAGTTCGGCCGCCGACGAAGTCCAGGTCGAGATCCTCGACAAGCAGAACAACGTCATCGAGAAGTTCAAGCTGGGCGCCCGCGCCGCCGGCGTGAACGACTTCGACTGGAAGCCGAACTCCACCGCCGGTGCCGTGTCCTTCCGCGTCTCGGCCAAGGCCGACGGCGCCACGCTGACCCCCACCGAACTGGTGCGCGACACCGTGCGGTCCATCAGCACGGCGAACAACCAGCTCACCCTCACCCTGAAGAACGGCGGCAACGTGGCGTACAGCGACGTGCGTTCGTTCACCTGACCTCCGTCCCTCCCGCCACCGCCTTCCACCCCGTCTTCCCCCCGAACACCCCAGGAACACCGCCATGAGCTTCCAACAAGGTCTCTCCGGTCTCAACGCATCGAGCAAGAACCTCGACGTCATCGGCAACAACATCGCCAACGCCGGCACCTACGGCGCCAAGGCGTCGCGTGCCGAGTTCGCCGACATGTACGCCACGGCCATGACGGGTGGCGGCGGCAGCAACATCGGCATCGGCGTGAACCTGGCGGCGGTCACGCAGCAGTTCACCCAGGGCAACATCACCACCACCGCGAACTCGCTCGACCTCGCCATCAACGGCCAGGGCTTCTTCGAGGTGCAGTCCCCCGACGGCCAGACGCTGTACTCGCGCAACGGCCAGTTCCAGGTCAACAAGGAAGGCTACCTGCAGACCAGCGGCGGCATGAAGCTGCTCGGCTACCCGGCCGACGGCCAGGGCAACATCCAGCCGGGCCAGGCCCGTCCGCTGCAGCTGCCCACCGCCGGCATCGACCCGGCCCGCACCACCGAGATGAACATCGAGATGAACCTCGATTCGCGGGTGGGCACCACGCTGCCGGCCACCGCGCCCCTGATCAACTTCAACGACGCGTCCACGTACAACAACGCGACGTCGGTCACGGTCTTCGACGACAAGGGCCAGGACGTCGCCCTCACGTACTACTTCCAGAAGGCCGGCACCGACACCTGGAACGTCTACGTCACCGCCAACGGCGCGCCCGTCAACGTCGACGGCACGGGCCAGCCCCAGCCGCTGACCACCATGAACTTCCCGGCCAACGGCGGTGCGCCCACGGCGCCGTCCGGCCCCATCACGCTCGACATTCCCGCAGGCACCAACGCCTCCGGCGCCGAGACGCTGGCCATCCCCGGCATCCAGCTCGACCTGTCGGGCGCCACCCAGTACGGCGCCACCTTCGGTGTCACCGACATGGCCCAGAACGGGTACGCCCCGGGTCAGCTGTCGGGCCTGTCCATCGAGAAGAACGGCATCGTGATGGCCACCTACTCGAACGGCCAGTCGAAGCCGGCCGGCCAGATCGAACTCGCCACGTTCCGCAACACGCAGGGCCTGAAGCCGCTGGGTGGCAACAACTGGGCGCGCACCTTCGAGTCGGGCGACCCGATCGTGGGCACGCCGGGCCAGGGCAACCTGGGGGTGCTGCAGTCGGGCGCCCTCGAAGAATCGAACGTCGACCTGACCGCCGAGCTGGTGAACATGATCACCGCACAGCGCTTCTACCAGGCCAACTCGCAGACCATCAAGACGCAGGACCAGGTCATGCAGACCCTGGTGAACCTGCGCTGATGACCTCCCGGCGCTGAACTGAGCTGACGTCCCCGTCCCCTGACCGCCCCTCCCGGAGCCCCCCATGGACCGCATGATCTACCTGTCGATGTCCGGCGCCAAGGCCAGCATGCAGCGCCAGGACACGCTCGCCAACAACCTGGCGAACGTGTCCACGCCC
>Ga0247823_10000142_pt1 | contig 58063 bp, 47 predicted proteins | sample 13C_PalmiticAcid_2_FD_192426 | JGI IMG/M metagenome (GOLD analysis project Ga0247823, IMG submission 192426) | Soil microbial communities from agricultural site in Penn Yan, New York, United States - 13C_PalmiticAcid_Day30 | ecosystem: Environmental > Terrestrial > Soil > Agricultural land... | reverse complement strand
CCAGAACCGCCAACGGCGACGCTGACCGTGCCCGCGCCGTTGGCCGAAACGCCGATGCCGGCCGCGACCGAGAAGCCGCCCGAGCCGCCGCCGCCGCCCACGCTCTGCACCAGCAGGCCGCCGGAGTGGTCGCCCTTGGTGTGGATGTCGCCCTCGACCGTACCGGTGGCGGCGCCAGCGTTGCCGCCCTTGCCGCCCGAGCCGCCCACGCCGACCGAGACTCCGACGCCGGCCGTGCCGCCGCCGCCGATCGATCCGGCCACGTTGAAGCCGCCCGAGCCGCCGCCGCCGCCGATGCTCTGCACGATGACGGCCGTCGAGCGCTTGCCGCTGGTGGAGACGTCGCCGCCGATGCGGCCGGTGGCGGAGTCGCCCATACCGCCGTCGCCGCCGCTGCCGCCAACGCCCGCCGAAGCGCCGACGCCGGCCGTGCCGGCCACGGCGATCGCGCCGGAGACGTTGAAGCCGCCGCCGCCGCCGCCGCCGCCGACCGACTGGATCAGCGCGCCGATGGCGTCGTCGTCGCCCGTGGTGATGGCGCCGTCGAAATCGACATCGACCACGCCGCCCTTGCCGCCCTTGCCGCCGCTGCCGCCGACGCCCACGGCCGCCGAGGCCGAAGCCGCGCCCGCCCCCGCGCCCGCGAAGCTGACGGTGTAGCCGCCGTTGCCGCCGCCGCCGCCCACGCTCTGGGCGACGAGGCCGGTCGAGAACTTGCCTTCGGTGAGGATCGCGCCGCCGGACTTGATGTCGACCAGCCCGCCTTCGCCGCCGTCTCCGCCCTTGCCGCCCAGGGCGACCGAGAAGGCGGCGGCCGCCGTCTCGCCGGCCGCGAAGGCGAACGAGAGCGCAAAGCCGCCCGAGCCGCCGCCACCGCCCACCGATTGGGCGAACAGGCCTTCGGAATAGTCGCCCTTGGTCAGGATCAGGACGTCGCCGTCGATGTCGACCGTGCCGCCCTTGCCGCCGGCTCCGCCGCGACCGCCCACCGCCGCGCTGGCCCCGACGCCGTAGCCGGCCGAGACCTGGGCCGCAAAGCCGCCCGAGCCGCCGCCGCCGCCCACGCTCTGGGCGAAGATCCCTCGCGCGCGATCGCCGCCAGTGACGATCAGTGGATCGACGAGGCTGGTGGAGCCGCCGCTGGTGACGGCGCTCTTGGAAAGATCGATGTCGACAGCGCCGCCCTCGCCGCCCAGCGAACCGTCGCCGCCGATGGCGACGCCCGCGAAGGCGCTGATCGAGACGCTGGAACCGCCGCTGCCGCCGCCCCCGCCGACGCTCTGGGCGAAGATGCCGTGGGAATCGTTGCCGCCGGTGAAGATGTCGCCCGCATGCCTGACGGTGACGACGCCCGAACCGCCGCCGGTATTGCCGCCGCCGCCGATGGTCAGGAAGACGCCGCCCGTGCTGCCGCCGTCGCCGCCGCCTCCGCCCACGCTCTGGGCCTGGATGGCGCTGGAGAGGTCGCCCTTGGTGGTGATCGCGCCGGTATTGGTGACGGTGACCGCGCCGCCGGTGCTGGCCGCGCCGCCCTTGCCGCCGATGGTGACCAGGCCGCCGCCGTCGCCGCCCGAGCCGCCGCCGCCGCCCACCGACTGTGCGAAGACGCCGCGCGCCTTGTCTCCGGTCGTCTCGACGACGCCGCTGTTGGTGACGGTGACCGCGCCGCCCGCGCCGCCGCCGCCGGCCGTGCCGCCCAGGGCCACGACGCCGCCGGAGCTGGCGCCGCTGCCGCCGCCGCCGCCCACGCTCTGGGCGAAGATGGCGTCGGCGCCCTGCTTGCTGGTCTTCACCGAGCCGCCGGCGCCCGTCGTGACGGTGACCGCGCCGCCGGCGCCGCCGGCCGCGCCAGAACCGCCCAGCGAGACGAGGCCGCCCGTGCCGGAGGCCGCGCCGCCGCCCCCGCCCACGCTCTGGGCGAAGATCCCGCGAGAGTCGACGCCGTCGGTCGAGACCACGCCGCCGCTGGAGACCTCGACCGTTCCGGCCACGCCGCCGGCGTCGCCCTTGGCGCCCAGGGCCACGAGGCCGCCGCTGACGCCGGCGCTGCCGCCGCCCCCGCCCACCGACTGGGCGAAGATCGCATGGGCGTCGGCACCCTTGGTGGAGACGGCCGCGCCACTCTCGACGGTGACCTTGGCCAGGCCGCCCGCGCCGCCGGCGCCGCCGCCCGATCCGAGGGCCACCAGGCCGATGGAGACGCCGCCGTTGCCGCCGCCGCCGCCGACGCTCTGGGCGAACAGGGCGTGCGCGCCCTGGCCCTCGGTCGTCGTGGACGAGCCGGTCTTGGCGACGATCTCGGCCTTGCCCCCGACGCCGCCGGCCTTGCCGGTGTCGCCGAAGGTGACGATGCCGCCCGCGTCGCCGGCGTTGCCGCCCGAGCCGCCGATCGACTGAGCCAGCACGCCGTGGGCGTCCTTGCCCTTGGTCTGGACGAGGCCCGCCTGCTGGACCAGCACCGCGCCGCCGTTGCCGCCGACCGTGCCGGAACCGGCGTCGCCGATGATGCCGTAGCTGTCGCCCCCGCCCCCGGCCGCGCCGCCCAGGCTCTGGGCCAGGATGCCGATCGCCCCGGCCTTGCCGGTGTAGATGGCGCCGGTGTTGGTGACGGTGACCGCGCCGCCCTGCCCGGCCGAGCCGCCCGTGCCGCCGTCGCCGGCGATGTAGCCCGTACCGCCCTGGCCGCCCTTGCCGCTGCGGCTCTGGGCGAAGATGCCGTGAGCGTTAACGCCGTCGGTGACGATGGTCACCGCGCTGCTCAGGGTGACGGTTCCGCCGACCCCGGCCGCGCCGCCGGCCGCGCCCTTGAGGTTGCCGAAGGCGTCGCCGCCCTCGCCGCCGTCGCCGCCGACGCTGGAGACCACGACGCCGGGCAGGTTGTCGGAGACGACCTGGATGTTCCCGTTGTTGGCCAGCGTCAGGTCGTGGCTGACGGCGGGTCCGGCCTGGCCGGCGCCGCCGCTGCTGGGTGGATAGCCGATGGTCGCGCAGCCGATGAACGGAATGCAGATCCGCACGCCGCCGCCGTCGTGCCCGTTGCCGCCGTTGGCCCCAAACTTGGAGTCGGCGAAGGTGTTGACGTCGCCGGTGGCCGGCGTGAAGGCGAAGCTGCCCGCGCCGCTGCCGCCCGTTCCCGGCGGGGTGGTGACATTGCCGATGTCGGTCGACTTGTTGGTGACGACGGCCAGGCTCGAGCTCGCCCCCGAGACGGCCTCCTTGACGGTGACGCCGACCACCCGATTGTCGGCGTTCTTGGTGACGGCGGTCACCTCGTAGGCCTTGCTGGTCTGCGGATCGGTGAAGGTGTCGCCGACCGTGGTCGCCAGGAGGATGATATTGCCCGCCTCGGTGCGGACCGCGACGGTGGTCAGCTTCTCGACCACCTTCTCGCTGGCGCCCGACACCGGGTTCACGATCATGTCGCCGACACTATAGACCGGCAGAGCGCCCATCAGGGCGATGGAGACGGCCGAGGATCCCATCAGCGCCGGGCCCAGGCCCGCGCCCGTATCGCGAGCGGCGGCGGCCATAGGCGCGGTCAGCACCGCGCCGGCGGTGACGATCATGGCCAGGCGCTTCAGGCGCTTGGCGAAGCGCGAGCCGGCGATCGTGGTCTCGGCGACGGGCGCCTCGGGCGCGGCGGGATCGTCCTTGGCCAGGGCCAGGCGCTCGGCCAGGCGGCCGAGGGCGGCCTTTAGCGACGCGGCGTTGGGATCGCCGCGCAGCGACAAGGTCTGGACGAGGCCGAGAACCTGGGCGGCGGCCGAGGCGGCTTCGCTGCGGGAAAGGCCCTCGGTCTCGATGGCGTGGATCAGTTGATCGACGAGCGCGGCGGCCTGGGCCAGCCGGGAAATGGTTTGCTTCTTCGCCACGTTCCGATCCCCCAGGCGTCAAACCGTGACTGGATGGTGATATTCGAATTCACAAACCAGCAGTTTCTCTCCGGAGTTGACGGGCATGGCGGTGACAATCGGCACGTCACGCCGGAAGGACGGTCCACGCCCCGGGGCGTCATCCTGTCGCACCACCCTGCGGCGCTGAGAAAAAATACCAATCAATTCAAATGGAAAACCGCATCAGGTGCGCCTGCCCGCCCTTCGGCGGGGGTGCGCTGCATGACGTTCGAGGCCGCCAACCCGACACCCCCAAATTGAGTAATACAACCCATGGCCGATGTATCGCTACAGCTCGCCAAGCGAAAAGCTCGCATTGACAACCTACCGGCGGGCACAACCTCCGCACACCCGCAAGAATACTCGCCAAACAAGCGACGTTTGCGCCTCAAATACTGAAAAATAGTGCGTTTTACATACGCGCCGCCACCCGTCGTACCGATTTCATATTAAAGCGACCGGTGTATTTACTTACCAAACCGTTAAGCCGCTAATTCAGGGCGAAGGGGGAAACCTCTTCTTTGTCCGCGAACAAAGATGCGCGGTTGAGAAAACTTAGAGGAGGATACGACATGAATACTCTGCGCGATCTGATCTTCGAAGAAGACGGCGCGGCCGCGGCCGAATACGCCCTCATCCTGGCCATCATCGGCAGCGCCATCGCCGTCGCCGCCGTGCTGCTGGGCACCAACATCGGCACCGCCATCACGGACGCCGCCACCTGCGTGGCCAATCCGTCGGCCGCCAACTGCTGAACCAAGTCGTCGGCGGCGCGGGGCGGCAAGCCGCGTCGCCGACCCATGGCAGTGAGCCAGGACAGGCTCCCTGCTGACGTGGGGAGGGGGTTGCAACAATGCAGACGAAGACCGTCATATCCCTTGGCGCGGCCGCTGTGCTGGGCCTGGGCGCCGTGCTCGCCGCACGGGTCTATATGAGCGCCGGGCGCGTAGACGCCCCGGTGATCAAGGAAACCGGCTCGACGCCCGTCGTCGTGGCCTCGCAGCCTCTGGCGAGAGGCTTCAAGCTCCAGTCCGCCGTGCTCAAGGTCGCGCACTATCCGACCGACGCCGTGCCGGCCGGCGCCTTTCGTTCCATTCCCGAGGCCGCTTCAGGCCCGGGCGGCGCGCGCATCGCCCTGAAGGACATCGCCGCCAACGAGCCGATCCTGGCCGACCGCGTGTCGGGCTCGGGCGGCCGCTCCAACCTCGCCAGCTCGCTGGGCGAAGGCATGCGGGCGGTGTCGCTGCGGGCCAACGACGTCGCCGGCGTCGGCGGGTTCGTGCTGCCGGGCGACCGGGTGGACGTGCTGCTGACCCGTAGCAAGGACAATAACCAGCCCGAGACCAGCCTGACCCAGGTGCTGGCCGAGAACGTCCGCGTCGTGGGCGTCGACCAGTCCGACGACCAGGGCGCCGACAAGCCGGTGGTGGTCAAGGCGATCACCGTCGAGGTCACGCCCGACCAGGCCCAGGCCATCACCCTGGCCCAGGCGGTCGGCGCGGTGTCGCTGGCCCTGCGCCAGATCTCCGACCAGGCGCCGCTGGGCCGCCGGACCATGACGCTGGCGGACCTGTCGCGAGGCATGGGCCCCACCCAGGTCAACACCCCCGCGCCGACGCCCGTCCGAGCGGTCGCCCCCCGCCGCCCTGCGGCGCCGCGGCCGGCCGCCTCTTCCATGCCGCCGTCGTCGACCGAGGTCCGCGTGACCCGCGGCGTCGAGACGACTGGCTATCGGGTGGGGCTGTGACCATGGCCTCGCCCGCTCCCCTTCCCTCCCGCCGGCGCGCCGTCGATGCGCGCGGCGCAGGACCCGTTCACATGACCCTGAAACACTCGCTGCTGGCCGCGGCCGCCGGCCTGCTGCCCCTGCTGGCGGCGGTTCCGACCACCGCCATCGCCCAGCCCGCCGCCGCCCTCTCCGACGCAGCCGTCCGCAAGGTCGAGGTCAATGTCGCCGTGGGCAAGGCCCAGGTGCTGGAGCTTCCCGCTCCCTACACCGACATCATGATCGGCAACCCCGACACCGCCGACGTGCTGCCCCTGACCTCGCGGTCGGTCTATGTCGTCGGCAAGAAGCTGGGCGGCACGACGCTGACCGCCTACGGCCCCGGCCGCAAGCTGGTCGCCGCCGCCAACGTGGTGGTCGGCGCCGACGTCGAGACCCTGCGCCAGCGGATGCGCGACGCCCTGCCCGACGAGGAGAACCTCAAGGTCGCCTCGGGCAACCAGTCGATCGTGCTGACCGGCACCGCCAGCAGCGGCGCCGTGGCCGGCCGGGCCGCGGCCCTGGCCGAGAGCTACGCGCCGGGCCAGGTGGTCAACATGCTGTCGGTCCAGGGCAGCCAGCAGGTCACCCTGTCGGTGCGCATCGTCGAGATGGAGCGCGCCACGGCCAAGGCGCTGCGGCTGAACATGAACACGGCCAATCCGGCCTCGCCGAACTACCACAACTTCATCATCGGCACCGGCGACACCGGCGTGGCCACGACGCTGACCGACACCTTCGGCCTGCTGAAGTTCCCGCTGCGGGCCGGCGACGTCGACCTGGACGTGCTGTTCGACGCGCTCGAGACCAAGGGCTTGGTCAAGACCCTGGCCGAGCCGAACCTGACGGCCATGTCGGGCGACACCGCCAACTTCCTGGCCGGGGGCGAGTTCCCCGTTCCCGTGGCCCAGAACCAGAGCGGCGGCCAGACGACGATCACCGTCGAGTTCAAGCAGTTCGGCATCGGCCTGGCCTTCACCCCCACCGTCCTGCAGGACGGCATGGTCAACCTGGTGGTCAATCCCGAGGTCTCGAGCATCGACCCCAACGCCTCGTTCGTCAGCAACGGCCTGCGGATCCCCGGCATCAAGGTGCGGCGGGCCAAGACCACGGTCGAGCTGCGCGACGGCGAGTCCTTCACGATCGCGGGCCTGATCCGCGACGACTACCAGGACCAGATCCGCCAGTTCCCGATGCTGGGCGACCTGCCGATCCTGGGATCGCTGTTCCGCTCGACCAGCTACCAGCGCAACCAGACCGAACTGGTGATCCTGGTCACCCCGCACCTCGTGCGCCCGACCCGGGCCCGCCAGGCGACCCCGGCCGACAACTTCGTGCCGCCGTCCGACACCGAGCTGTTCCTGCTGGGCAAGACCCAGTCCAGCGCGCAGCCGTCAACCGTCAAGGGAGGGGCCGATGCGCCTCAAGGCCATGTCCTTCAATAGGATCCTGCTGGCCGCCGCGGCCCTGGCCGCGCTCGCCGGCTGCACCGACGCCCGCAAGGACCTGTCGCCCGACTTCGGCGTCGCCCTGCGCAGCAACCTCGCCGCCCAGGTCGCCGATCCGGAAGCCCGCTACGAAGGCGTGCTCCAGCCCGGCGGCGACGGGGTCCGGGCCGCCCTGGCGGCGACCCGCTACGGCAAGAACCAGGTGATCCAGCCCGCCCAGGCCGCCACCTCCAGCATCGACAACAAGGGAGCGGCCAAGTCTCCGGCCAACTGACCATGTCGCGCGCGCCCCGCCTTCTTCATCGCTTCATCCGGGATCGTTCCGGCACGGTGGCCACCCTCACGGGGGTGGCCCTGATCGGGCTGGTGGCCATCGGGGGCCTGGCCTTCGACGTCAGCCGGGCCCTGGCCCTGCGGGCCGAGCTGGAGAACGCGGTCGACGCCGCCGCCCTGGCCGGCGCCAGCCAGCTGGACGGCACGAGCGGCGCCATGGGACGGGCCCAGACCGCCGCCATGGGCAGCCTGGTCAGCAACCGCCAGGCCTTGGGCGACACCTACGAGAGCAACGTGGCCGTCGCCGCCAGCGACATCACCTTCCTCTCCAGCCGAGATCCGGACGTCACCGCGACCACCGACGCGACGGCCAAGTTCATCCGCATCAACCTGGCCCCGCGCCCCCGCGGGCTGGTGTTCGGCGCGCTGACGGGCGTCGCGGGCTTCAACGCCACCGCCCGCGCGGTGGCCGGTTACGGCACGGCGATCTGCAAGGTGCCGCCGCTGATGATCTGCAACCCGAACGAGGCGACCAGCCTGGTGTTCGACGGCGACACCTACATCGGCAAGAATTTCGTCCTGACCCCTCCGCCCGGCGGCAACGGCGCCTGGGGGCCGGGGAACTTCGGCTTCCTGTCGGTGGGCTCGGGCGCGGCCGACGTCAAGAACGCCATGGGCCGCTATCCGCCGCTGACCGAGTGCTTCGGCACGACGGTGCAGACCCAGACCGGCAACATCGCCTCGGCCGACGACTACTTCAACGTCCGCTTCGACATCTACAAGTCCTCGGCCAGCGGGCTGAAGAACGACCCGCTGTTCCGCCCCGCGATGAACACCCTGGTCGGCGCCAAGACCAACGCCGGCAACAGCGCCTGCAACCCGAGCGTCGCCGTGCCGAGCAACAGCTGCTCGAGCAGCGCCGCGGTCGCCGGGGGCATGGGCCTGCCGCGCGACTGCAACCAGTCCAGCGTGGTCGGCAGCGGCGTCTGGAACAAGGCCCAGTACTTCGCCACCAACCATTCGGGCATCAACCCGACCACCTACATCCCGCAGGTCCCGGCCGGTTCCACGGGAACGGGCTGGAACGCCTACGGCCCCGCCCCGGCGGCCGGCGCCACCAGCCCAACCCGCTACCAGGTCTACAAGTGGGAGCTGGCCATGCTGAGCGGGACGATCTCGACCCCGGCCGGCGCCTTCTCCGACGGACAGACCTCCAACAGCGGCTCGCACGACTACGCCCGCCCCCAGTGCAACACGACCGGCGCTCAAGCCACGCCCGATCGCCGCACGATCTCGGCGGTGGTCGTCAACTGCAACGCCGACAACGTCCACGGCAGCTCCACCGTCCACGTCATCGCCTATGTCGACCTGTTCCTGATCGGCCCAGCCGTCAGCAACTCGATCTATGGCGAGGTCGTCGGCTCGACCACCGACACCTCGGCGGTCGGCGCGGAGACCATGCTCTACTCGGTGCGGCTCTATGACTAGCCGCCCTTCCCTCGCCCCAAGACTGCTTGGTCGGCTGCTGGCCGGGCGCGAAGGCTCGGCGGCGGTGGAGTTCGCCCTGGTGCTGCCGTTCATGGTGCTGCTGTGCTTCGCCTTCGTCGGCGCGGGACGGCTGTTCTGGAACTACCACATCGCCGTCTCGTCGGTTCGAGACGCCGCCCGCTACGCCGCCCGCCTGCCGATGACCTGCGCGGGCCTGACCAACGCCGGCGACGTCGCCAACATCCAGAACCTGACCCGCACCGGCACCAAGGACGGCTCCGGCTCGCCGTTGATCGCCACCTGGACCAGCAACGCCACGGTCACCGTCACCGTCACCTGCGTCAGCAACGCCGGCGGGACCTATTCTGGACGCTACGACGGCATGACCGGCGTGCCCCGCGTGCAGGTCGCCGCGACCCCGCCCTACATCGAATCCTTCGGCCCGCTGACCGGCATCACCCTGACCTCGTTCACGGTCAGCTCACAGCAGGCATGGACAGAATGACCCGTCTCCGCACCCTGGCGTCGCGGTTCGCCCGCGAGGAAAGCGCCGCCACGGCCACCGAGTTCGGCCTGGTGTGCTTCGCCTTCATCGTCATGCTGCTGGCGGTGATCGACATGGGCCGGCTGGGCTGGACCATCAACACCGCCAAGACCGCCACCCGCGAGGGCGCGCGCCTGGCCGTCGTCAGCCCGATCGTCTCGACCTACATGGCCACCTACGACGGCACCGCGACCTATGGCGGCGGCGGCGTCGTGCCGGACATGGCCTTCAGCTGCACCGGCTCGAACACGACCTGCACCCAGACGCAAGGCAGCGGCGGCTCGCCGGGCTTCGACAACACGACCTTCAACGCCGTGCTGAACAAGATGCAGGCCTACCAGCCCGACATCACGGCCGCCGACGTGACCATCACCTATCGCCATGTCGGCATCGGCAAGGTGGGCAACCCCTACGCCCCCGACATGGAGCCGCTGGTCAGCGTCAGCGTCGCCAACCTCACCTTCACGAGCGTCGCCCTGCAGATCTTCGGGGTCGCGCCCTTCAACCTCCCAACCATGACGTCGACACTCAGCGGAGAGAGCCTGTCATGAGCCTGCTCCATTTCGGCCGCCCCAAGAGCGTCGCGCCGCCGCCCCCGCCCAACCACCGCCCGACCGCCTGGCGTGTCGGCCTCTGCGGCGTGGGCCTGGGCGCGGACCCGCCGGTGGCGATGCTGTCGGCGATGTTCCCGGCGGTGACCTTCCGGCTTCTGGACTGCGCCTGGCCCGAACGGGCCGCCCACGCCTTCGACCTGCTGATCGTCGGCCTGGACGGCGCCGATCCGGCCGAGGTGGAACGGATGAGCGCGCGGATCGCCGCCTGCGCCGGCCGCATAGAGGTGCTGGTCGCCATGCGCGGCGCCGACATCGAGGCCACCCGCCGGCTGCTGCACCAGGGGGCGGCCGACGTGCTGCCGGCGCCGGTGAGCGACACTACCCTGGCCATCGCGCTGGAACGGATCTTCTGCCGGCTCGACACCGGCCGGGCGCACAAGCGCAGCGGCGAGATCATCAGCGTGCTGAAGGCAGGGGGCGGCGTCGGCGCCACCTCGCTGGCCGCGCAGACGGCGGTGATGCTGGCCGGCCGGACCGGTTCGGCTGGCGTCTGCCTGGCCGACCTGGACGTGCAGATGGGCGCCGCGGCGCTCTATCTCGACGTCGGCGACGCAGTGACGGTGGGCCAGGTGCTGACGGCCGGCGGCGCGGTGGAGGAGATGCCCTTCGCCACCTCCCTGCCCACCCATCGCAGCGGCGTGTCCGTGCTGGGCGCGCCGCAGGAGATGATGCCGGTCGAGGCCCTCAGCCCCACCCTGGTCGACGGCCTGATGGCGGCCCTGCGCCGTGACTTCGAGACCACCCTGGTCGACCTGCCCACGGTGTGGACCGCCTGGACCAACCGCCTGCTGCGCCAGTCGCAACGGATCGTGCTGGTGACCCACCTGTCGGTGCCGCACGTGCATCTGGTGCGCCGGCAGCTGCACATGCTGGCGGCCCAGCGCCTGGACGACGTGCCGCTGACGCTGGTGTGCAACCAGGTCGAACCCGACAGCGCCAGCGGCCTGTCGCTGAAGGCCGCCGAGCAGGCCATCGGCCGCCCCTTCGACCTGGTGGCGCCCGAGGACCGCAAGCTGATGCAGCAGGCGATCAACCAGGGCGTGGCGCTGAGCGCCGTGCGCCGGGGCAGCAAGCTGGAGGCGGCGATCGGCCGCCTCGCCGACACGCTGGTCCCCGCCCAGCCCGTCGCCCTCGCCCAGGTCGGGAGGTAGATCATGCTCTGGAGCGAAGAGACCCGCCGGATCGAAAGCCAGGCCGCCGCCGCCGAGTTCGCCCAAGCCGCGCCGATCGACGACGCCCTGGGCCTGAAGGTGCGCCTGCACCAGCGGCTGATCGACCTTCTGAACCTCAGCCTGCTGGACCGCACGCCGCGCGAGACCCTGCGCCAGGAGATCCGCGGCGCGGTCAGCGGCCTGCTGGCCGACGAAAAGCGCCTGCTGACCCCCGCCCAGACCGATCAGCTGGTCGACGAGATCCTGGACGAGCTCCTGGGCCTTGGCCCGCTCGAGCCGCTGCTCAAGGACGACACCGTCACCGACATCCTGATCAACACCCACGAGACGGTCTATGTGGAGCGACAGGGCCGCCTGCATCGCACCAACGTGCGGTTCCAGGACACACGCCACCTGGTGCGGATCATCAACAAGATCGTCGCCGCCGTCGGTCGCCGCATCGACGAGAGCCAGCCCATGGTCGACGCACGCCTGGCCGACGGCAGCCGCGTCAACGCCATCATCCCGCCGCTGGCCGTGGACGGCCCCCTGGTCTCGATCCGCAAGTTCTCGCGCGTGCCGCTGGCCATGAGCCGGCTGGTCGAGCTGGGCAGCATCACGAGCGAAATGGCGCTGGTGCTCGAGGCCATCGTGCAGGCCCGCCGCAACGTGCTGATCTCGGGCGGCACCGGCTCGGGCAAGACCACCCTGCTCAACGCCATGTCGGCCTATATCGACGAGCGGGAGCGGATCATCACCATCGAGGATTCCGCCGAGCTTCAACTCCAGCAGCCGCATGTCGGACGGCTGGAGACCCGGCCCGCCAATATCGAGGGCCAGGGCGAGGTGCAGCAGCGCGAACTGGTCCGCAACGCCCTGCGCATGCGGCCCGACCGCATCATCGTCGGCGAAGTCCGCTCGGGCGAGGCCTTCGACATGCTGCAGGCCATGAACACCGGCCACGACGGCTCGATGACCACGGTGCACGCCAACACCCCGCGCGACGCCCTCTCGCGGGTGGAGCAGATGGTCGGCATGGCGGGCCTGGACATCCCCGCCCGCTCGGTGCGGGGCCAGATCGCCTCGGCCATCCACGTGGTGGTGCAGGCCGAGCGGATGGAGGACGGCCACCGCCGCATCGTGTCGGTGTCGGAGATCACCGGCATGGAGGAGGACGTCATCTGCATGCAGGAGATCTTCCGCTTCCGCCGCGCCGGCCGCACGACCGACGGCCGGGTGGCCGGCTCCTACGAGGCCACGGGGGTTCGCCCGCGGTTCATGGAGGTGCTGCACGCCCGCGGCGTCGACCTGCCCTCCAATCTCTTCTCACCTGGCCGGATCTCGGGGTGACGCCATGCAGGGACTGCTCTTTCCCATGGCCCTGGTGCTGGCCTTCGTGGCCGCGGTGCTGGCCGGCCAGACCGTCTTCGGCCTGCTGCTCTCGGCTCGCGAGCAGACCCAGCGGGTCAATCGTCGCCTGACCCTGATGGCCGGCGGCATGAGCCAGGAGAAGGTCTACGAGTCGCTGGTGCGCGATCCCCGCGGCAGCTGGATCGACCGCACGCCCTACGGCGCCCTGCATGGCCGCGCCACGCTCTACCTGCGCCAGTCGGGACTGACCGTCGGGCCGCTTCAGGTGCTGGGCGTGGTGGCGGCGATCGCGGCCGGCCTGTGGCTGCTGGCGCTGGTGTTCCTGCGCGGCCAGCCGGTCGAGACCCCGGTCTCGCAGGTGCTGGTCACCGCCGTGGGCGCGGCGGCCATCAGCAGCGCGGTGGCGGCGATGTGGATCGTCCAGCGCCACGCCGCGCGACTGGCCAAGCTGGAGGAACAGCTGCCGCTGGCCCTGGACGTGATGATCCGCGCCCTGCGCGCCGGCCATCCGGTGATCTCGGCCGTGGGCCTGGTCACCCAGGAGATGCCCGACCCGATCGGCACCGAGTTCGGCCTGGTGCTGGACGAGACGACCTATGGCGTCGAGTTCCGCGACGCCCTGTCGAACCTGGCCCGGCGCACCGGCTCGCCGGACGTGGCCTTCTTCGCCGTCAGCATCGCCATCCAGAGCGAGACCGGCGGCAACCTGGCCGAGATCCTGCACGGCCTGGCCAGCGTCATCCGCGGCCGCGCCTCGCTGGCCAAGCGCATCCGCGCCCTGTCGAGCGAAGGCCGGATGTCGGCCCTGATCCTCAGCCTGCTGCCGCTGTTCTGCGTGGGCGTGGTCAGCGTTCTCCGCCCCGAGTTCTACACCACCAAGTTCTCGGATCCGGCGTTCTGGCCCATCGTGGGCGGCGTCGTGGTCCTCTACCTCATCGGCCAGTTGATGATCCGCCGGATCGTCACGTTCAAGTACTGAGGCCTCGCCATGGACCTTTTCGTTTCCGTCGGGCTGCAGGCCGCCGTCTTCCTGGTGGTGGGCGCCATGGCCCTGCTGGTGTTCCGCCAGGTCGACGCCGGAGCGGCCCTCAAGCGCCGGATGCGCGAACGGGCGGCGGGCGGCGCGGCGCTGGCCACGGGCCCCGCCGGCGGGCTGCTCAAGGACTCCAAGCCCAAGACCCCGTTCCTGAGCTGGCTGCAGGCCCGCGCCCCGGGCGCGGAGAAGTCCGAGAAGCGCACGGGCCTGGCCCGGACCCTGGCCGAGGCCGGGTTCGACGGCCCGGCCGCGGTGCCCGGCTACTTCCTGGTGCGGGTGATCAGCGCCGTCGGCCTGCCGGCCATCCTGCTGCTGGCCCAGAAGCTGTCGGCCAAGCCCGTGGTCGGCCTGCCGCTGATCGCCGGGGCCCTGCTGCTGTGCGGCCTGGGCCTGGTGATCCCGGCGATCTTCGTCGACATGAAGGCCTCCGGCCGCCGCGAGCGGCTCGAGCACCAGTTCCCCGACGCCCTGGACCTGATGGTGGTCTGCGTCGAGGCGGGCCTCGGCGTCGACGCCGCCTTCATCCGCGTCAGCCAGGAGGTCAAGCCCTCGCACCCGGAGATCTCGCGCGAGTTCAGCCAGGTCTCGCAGGAGCTGCGGGCCGGGCGCAGCCGCGCAGACGCCCTGCGGCGCATGGCCGACCGCGTCAATGTCGACTCCCTGCGCGCCTTCGCCGCCCTGATGATCCAGACCGACAGCCTGGGCGCCAGCATCACCCAGACCCTGCGCTCCTATTCGGGCGAGCTGCGCGAGCGGCGGTTCCTGAAGGGCGAGGAGAAGGCCATGCGGATCCCGGTGCTGCTGACCATCCCGCTGGTGGCCTGCATCCTGCCGGTGATCATCACCGCCCTGCTGCTGCCGGCCGGCCTCGACGTCGTCCACAACCTCATGCCCGCCATGAAGAGGCACTGAAGATGCGCACGCTCCTCGTCGCTTCCGCCGCCTGCGCCCTGCTCGTCCCGCTGTCGGGCTGCGCCAGCCTCAAGCAGCTGGCCAGCGCCCTGATGGGACCTAAGCCGGCGCAGACCGAGATCCGCGCCCTGGCCGCCCTGCCCCCGCCTGATCCCGCCGCGGCGGTGGACCGGCTTTATGGTCGCGCGGCCGAAGCGATCAAGGCCCGCGACTACGCCCTGGCGCTGGAGCTGCTGCAACTGGCCGCGACCCGCGCCCCGACCGACGTGCGGGTGCTGAACGCCCAAGGCGTGGTCTACGACAAGCTGGGCCGCTTCGACCTCAGCGAGCGCTACTACGCCCGGGCGCTGGAGGCCGACCCGCACTCGCGGATCGTGCTTAGCAACATGGCCTATTCGGCCCGCCTGCAAGGTCGCGAGCCGGCGGCCGGCGTGCTGCAAGCCCTGTCCGAGCCGCAGACCACCCTGGCCGGCGGACCGCCCGCCGAGGTCGTCCCCATGCCTGGCGGCGGCTCGTAGGGCCGCCTGGAGACCGTCCGATGGAAATCGACTTCGTTCGCCTGGCTGGCTCGGTCGCCTACACCGCGCTGTTCGTCATCGCGGCCGGCTGGGACGCCTGGACCCGCAAGATCCCCAACTGGACCGTCGCGGCCCTGGCGGTGCTGTTCCTGTTCGCCCAGTTGCTGACCTGGTCGACGCCCAACTGGCTGTCGAGCTTCAGCGCCTTCGGCCTGGTCATGCTGGCCGGCGTGCCGATGTTCGCCCGGCGACTGATCGGCGCGGGCGACGTCAAGCTGCTGGCCGTCGCGGCGCTGTTCGCGGGCATGGAGAACCTGCTGCTGCTGCTGGTGGCCACGGCGATCGCCGGCGGCGCCCTGGCCTTGGTCGCCCTGGCCGCGCGTCCCTACGCGGGCGCCTTCGGCGGCTGGATCCGCACACGCGCCGGCATTCCCTATGGCGTGGCCATCGCGGCCGGCGCGCTGCACGTCGGCACGACTACGGGAATGCTGGCCATCAGCCAGCGCCTCACTCACTTACAACTTTGAAAGCAATAAAAGCCGTTATCCTGTATTTGCGCGTTTATCTCCCGACAGGAGAAAACCACGCCATTAGTGCAAATTTGATAGCGTTGTCTTTCCCGTTTAGTCATTTCGACTACCCAATGGAGGGTATGCGAGCCCGCTGGAAATAATATCCAATCAGTAAACCAGCCGTCGGCGGGCAGAATAAAGCAATATGGTTTTCAATCGCGACAGCACTGCAATCGAGAGCTTCATCGCGAGACCAGGCCAGAACTTTCATCCTGCACCGGCGGCGATCCATACGGGGCGTCGCATATGGGACTGATCAAGATGATCGAGGTGGTGGATTCGGAAGTCGAGCGCGGCGTGTTCGAGTCGCACGTCGCCAACGCGATCCTCAACCTGGTGAACTTCGGCGTCATCGTCGCCGACAGCGAGGGCTGCGTCTACGCCGCCAACGACCTGGCCTGGAGCTATGTCGCCCACGGCGACGGGCTTTCGGAAAAGGGCGGCCTGCTGACGGCCGAGAACGGCTTCGAGTCCGAGGCCCTGCACAACCGCATCGCCGCGGCCGTGCGCCAGGGACGCTCGGGCGCCATGCTGATCCACCGCTCGCGCAGCCAGAAGCCGCTTGTGGTGCTGATCGAGCCGTTCAGCACCGACGACAGCGGCTTCCGCTGCGCCCTGGTCACCGCCCGGGAAGTCGGCCGCGCCTCGCCGCACATCGCCGAGCGCGCGCGGATGATGTTCAACTTCTCGCCGGCCGAGGCCGAGATCGTCGCCCGCGTGGCCCAGGGCCGCGAGCCGGCCGACATCGCCGCCGAGCGCAATGTCAGCATCAACACCCTGCGCGTGCAGATGGCGTCCGCCATGGTCAAGGTCGGCGTCCACCGCCAGGCCGAACTGGTCTCGGTTATTTCTTCCGCCGACATCCTTGAATGAGATATCGCAAGACCACTATTCTTGACATTAGTAAGTGTGAGTTATTGTGACGCGATCTGTATATGTTAATATTTACAGGTCGCGAGGGCAAATCCCCCCGTTTTGTCACCGCCGCGACGAATGACCGGCTCGCCGAGGCTGTCCGCAACGCCATCGACGATCCTCGGCGGCGCGCTCCGCCCGCCGAGCGCCGGGTCAGGACATCAGCACCCCCTCGTCCTGACCCGGCGCCGGTCGATCGCGCGCTCGCGCGGCCCACCACAGAACACAACCCAGCATTCTTAGCCCTTGCAGCGCTCTCACGAGGGGATTGATCGCGCATAGTAAGAATGCACTATTCAAATCTCGCTAGACTTTTCGTTTAGGCAATATTTAAGTGCGACATGCTGTCATTCTTACTATGCAAATCGTTTACCATGCTTTAGGGCGCTCTGCTTAACCCTCCCTCGCGATGATCCTCCCATCATCCTCACTCCCGGGGTTTGCAATGCGCTTTCCGATGATCCTGGCCGCCGCCTTCACCGCTCTGGCCGCCACTACCGCCTCCGCCGCGCCGGCCAGCTACGAGCTTCGTCTCGAAGGGCACGTGCCGGTCATCTGCCGCGTCAGCCTGGACGCCACCACCGCCTCGAGCGCCGAGCCGACCGACCTCGGCCGGATGACCGAGTTCTGCAACAGCGCCTCGGGCTACGAAGTGCGCCTGACGCATGCCCAAGGCCTGAACGACGCGGCCGTCTATGTCGACGGCCAGAAGATCCAGCTGTCCTCGACCGGCGTCACCCTGATCAGCCGCTCGAGCACCGCGGCCTCGCAGAGCCACAGCCTGCGCCTGGATCCCGGCGCCGACGCCGGCCAGGTCGGCGACCTGTCGGTGAACATCACCGCGCTCTGATCCGGTTTTTGCTCCGCCCTTCCCCCCGGGCGGTCGGCAAAAAGAAAGCCCCGTCGGCTCGCGCCGGCGGGGCTTTTTCAGGCTGGGCCGAGGTTACATGCAGGCGACGGGGGTCGTGGCCGTCGGCACGGCCAGGGGCGTCACGGTCACCGTCAGGATGTCCTGGTAGTTGGGCGACGGAACCTTGCCGGCGCCCCCTTCCAGCAAGGTCGGCGTCACCGCCAGATACTGACCCGACAGCCCGGCGCGGGCGCAGGTGACGGTGTTGAAGGTCGGCGAGGCCGTGGTCTTGCTCTGACCCAGGAAGTCCAGCTGGTAGGGAATCCGCTGGTTGGTCGTACCCAGGTTGCCGCCGGCATAGGTCATCCGGAACTGGTTGGCCGAGGTCAGGGCGACGGAGTACGGCCCCGAGCTCGCCACCCGCACATTGCCCGTGCGCTGCTTGACCGAGTTCGGCGTCGACGGCAGCGACGCCGTCGTCAGCGTGCCGATCTCGCCGAAGTCCAGCGCCGGCCCGACGAAGCTGGCCTGCAGGGCGCTGAGCACGTTGATGCGGATGTCGAGCGAGTTGGAAATCACGCCCTGCTCGTCGGCCGCGCCGCCGGTGCGCTTGCAGTAGTATTTCTGGTCCAGGAACAGGTCGGTCGTGCCGGCCGGCAGGTCGGCGCCGCTGGGCACGGTGATCGTCACCATGAAGGTCTTCACGTCGGGCTGGCCGACGCCGCCGAAGTTCAGCTCGACCTCGTTGGGATTGACGTTGTTGGGGTCGAGCACGTGTCCCGGCGGGTTCTCGAGGATCTGGCCGCCGGTCGAGGTCTGGATGATCGTCAGGCTCGACGGCGTATCGGGCCGGCGCAGATAGATGAAGTTCACCTCCTGCGTCTTCTTGCCGCCCACCGCCGGCGGACGCCGCGCGGTGATGCTGAGGGTCTGCACCGTCGTGCCGCTCGGGTTGAACGGGTCGAAGGTGCCCGACAGCACGACGGGATCGAAGGTCACGCACTGGGCCTGGGCCGCGCCCGAGACCAGCAGGACCCCGCCGACGCCGGCGGCCAATCCGATGAGCAGGGTATGCGATCGGCGTTTCATGTCAGCCTCCGGACGCGTTGGGCTTGAGGTCGCCGGTCTTGACGAAGCCCTCGGCGCTGGCCGGGACGTCGAGATAGTAGACCGTGGGGGGCGTCGTCCCCATTTCGAGCCGCCAGCGACCGGGCCGCAGGCCCGAGGCGCCGAACCGGCCAACGCGGTTGGTGAAGATGGTGATCGGCTCGGCGCCCGGCGCGCCCTGGGCGACCTCGACCGCGCGACCCGAGACCAGCGCCAGCGGCTGGCCGTCGGCGTCGACCAGGCGGCCGATGGCGGTGATCGAGTAGTCCGAGCCGACCTCCAGGCGATAACCCGAGCGATACGGCGGGAAGACCCGGAACGAGCCGGAACCGAGGTCGTAGCCGGCCGGCGCGTTGGGCGCGTCGACGGTGATGGTCCGCTCGGCATAGGCCGCCAGGTTGGTCTCCAGCGCCGTGCCCAGCTCGCCCGTGTTCGAGGTGTAGCCGAACGGGGTCGGGTTCACGACGACGTCGGCGCCCTTCAGGCTCTTGTGGCCCTTGATGATGGCGAAGCTGTCGTAGACCGGCCGGCCGACCGACACCGCGCCGTCGGCGAAGCCGATCGAGGTGCCGAGCCGCAGCGAGGTGCGCCCGTTGTCGGGCCCCTCGAAGGCCTGGAAGTGCGACAGGCCCAGCTCCGCCCGGTTGGCGATGTAGTTGAAGCTGCCGTTGAAGGCGGAGTCGTCGGGCGAGCGCGAGACCTCGGCAAAGGCGTTGTAGGAGCCCACGCCCTGGCCGTGGATCGTCTGGTAGGCGATCCGCGCGCGGTCCTCGCGGCCGTCGTACTCGGCCCGCAGGCTCGAATTGTTCGAGAACTGCCAGGACAGCGAGATCAGGGCCGAGGTTTCCCGTCGCCCGGGCACGTCGTCGTACATGAGGTTGGCCGTGACCGCGAGGTTCGAGGTCAGGCGGTAGCCCATGCCCAGGCGATAGGCGCTGGCGTCGGGGAACTCGTCCCGGCCGCTAGAATAGCGGCCGTCGAAGCTGGCGTAGATCGCGTCGCTGAAGGCGTGCGAATAGCCGACCCCGATCTCGTAGTTGTAGCGGTTGTCGGGGATGAAGGTCCCGACCGGCCCGAACTCGCGGCTGCGGGTCTCGAACGACAGGTTCAGGGCGTCGGCGCGGCCGCCGGCGAACTGGAACAGCCGCTGGAAGCTGACGATCGCCGCATAGCCCGAGCCATAGGTGTCGATGTGCGACAGCGCGAAGTCGACGCCGAGCGTGCCGACCTTGGTGCCGAACAGGCCCTCGGCGCCCATCATGACGGTGGTGTCGTCGGCCTGGCCGTTGACGCCCAGGGTCACCCGGTCGGTGATGCCGCGGCGGTAGAAGCCGCTGACCGTCCACTCCTCGGTGTAGTCGGGGCCGTCGAGCAGCAGCGGCGCCTTCACGCCGGCGAACAGCCCGAATTCCGACAGTCCGGGATCCAGTTGCGAGCGGTCGAAGAAGACGTTGAACTGCAAGGTCTCGCGCCGGCCGGTGTCGTCCTCGATGACCAGGCGCACGTCGTTGGCGCCCTGCGCGAACGGGAAGTCGCGCACGTTGTAGCGGCCTGGATCCAGGCGGATGCGCCGGGTCAGCTGGTTGTTGAGGATCACGCTGACGTCGGAGGTCCGGGCCAGAGTGAAGCTTTCGCGGCCGCGCGGGCGAGCGATCGTCTGCGGCTGCAGCACGCTGTAGGAGCGGAAGATCGACAGGCCCGCCATGTCGGGGGCGGACTGGAAGCCGCGGCCAACGGCCTGCAGGTCGCCGGCGGTCCAGCGCAGCACGTTCTTGACGTCGTCATAGACGAAGCGCGTGCCCAGCCGCTGGAAGTCCTCGTTCCCGCCCGGCTGCCAGACGGCCTCGTTCTCGAACACCACCCCGTTCAGGCGCACGGCGCTGTCGAGCAGGAAGGTCGGGTCGCCGAGGCCTTCATCGAAGCCCTGCTCCACGTAGTCGACCGAGCCGCGGATGTTGAGATAGCCGCTGAAACCGGCCGGCGCGACGTAGGAGCCGACGCCCATGCGGTCCATCGGCGTGACCTGCAGGCTGCGCACGACCTTGAGCTCGGGCGGAATGTTCATCCGCAGTTCGAGCGCCCGGGGGTCGTAGGTCATGGTCATGCCGGCCGAGGCGACGACCTCTGGCGAGACCACGCTGCGTCCGGCCAGGGCCGTGCGCAGGGCGCCGACCGCGGGAGCGTCGAGCAGCGGCGCGACCAGGCTGAGCAGCCGGTCGGACGGCATCGACAGCTGGCCGTCAGCCGAGATCGCCAGCGGCATGTCGCCGACATAGAACTCGCCGTCCTTCAGCGGCACCGTCAGGGTCACGTCGCGACCCGTGGGGTTGAGCTGGCGGCGGGCGTCGGCCGCGGTGGCCGCGCCGGCCGAGGGCGCGCTGGTCGGTTCCTGGGTCGCCGCCAGCATGGCGTAGGGAATGGGCTCGGCCATGGCGGCCAAGGGGGCGGCGAAGGGGACCGCGCCGGCCAGGCATCCCGCCATCAGCCAGCGGCGGTAGGCGCGCGACCTAGCGCCCTTCGTCGGACGAGAATTGAGCCTCAAGGGAGCCTCCTGCTGCCGCCGTCAAGGGCAGTTCGATGGGAACGGCGATGCGCCGCGTCTGGCCGGGGGCGATCAGGCCGAAGCCGATCGTCTGTTGGATCTCCGGACCGGGAATGGTCCGTTGGAAGACCGCCTTGCCCGAGGCGTCCTTCTCGACGATCCGCAGCTTTCCGCGGGACAGGTATCCGTGCGTGTTTGACGTGTTGGCGACGTAGACGACCGGGACGGGCTTGCCGTCGGCGTCCGCGCCGATCTCGCTCTTCGACAGGGACAGGGCCGGCTTGCCGCCCGAGGGCGCGACGCTGGCCAGGACCTGGAAGTTGTAGAGAATCTGGATGGCCGACTGGCCCTCCGGCAGCTTCACCGGCATCTGGGCGACGGTGACGTAGTAGTGCTTGCTCTGCGCCAGCGCCGGATCGCCCACCCATTGGATCCGGAACGACTGGGTCTCGCCCGGCTGGATCACCGCCTGGGGCGGGAAGATCAGCAGGTCGTTGGTCGGGGTGTCGCTGGGGTGGGCGCCCTTCTCGTCGAAGGACAGCTCCTCGGCGCGCAGCTCGACCGGCAGAGGGTTTGCGAAGGTGTTCTGCACCGTGACGATCTGGGACATGCCCCGACCGGTGGGTTTCAGATCGATGACGACCGGCTGGACGGTCATGGCCAGGGCGCCCCCGCCCAAGCCCGGCGCCCCCTGCGCCGCCAGTCCCGCGAGCGCCAGGAGACCGGCGCATGCCGCCCCCAGCAAGCGCCCTCGGAAGGTTTTCGAACGAGTCATTCGGTGTCCGCTCCTCATGGATTCAGTTCGTTCTGTTCAGCTTCAGTTCTGGGCCTCGAGCTCGACGACGAGGGTTCCGGCGTAGTCGCCGGCGACCATCGGCGTCCCGCCGCCGGTGACGGCGAGGACGAGGTTCATCTGCCCGGCCGCGCCGTTGGCGGTGACCAGGTTGATCGGGGTGGTCGTCGCGCTGGTCCCCGACGCGCTGGCTCCGGCCCAGTCGGCCGTCAGCTGGAAGTCGAGGCGGTCGCGGAAGCCTGGAGCGGCCGCGCCCCCGCCGACGCGGGACATGCCCGCGCCGTCGGTGCGCACCACCAGGCGGTGGGCCGAGTTGCAGACCACCGGGAAGGCCAGGCTGATCGAGGCGTCGCGCGGCTGGGCGGTCTGGGGGTCGACGAACTGGGTGAAGCGCACCACTCCGGCCTGGCCGCCCTGGGCGGCGAAGCTGGTGTTGGCGCCGGCCGCCGCCGAGGGCGGCGACAGCACGCAGGCGCTGGGCGCCTGGCCGATCAGTTGCAGCTGGCTCGAGGCTTCGTCTCCCGTCGGGAGCGTCTGGGCGGCGGTGGCGGCGGCGACGCCCAGCGTCGCGGCGGCGGCAAGGAAAAGGACGGTCTTCATTGGGGTTCCACCGTCAGGCGCAGGGTGTCGCGGTAGACGCCGGACACCAGCGGAGCATTGGTCTGCAGGTTCGTGGCGCCGGGCTGGATATCCAGCCGCAGGGTCACGTCGCCGACGACGGGCTGGTCGACCAGTTGCGCGCTGTCGCGGATGCGGCGGGCGCTGGCGTCGGCCTCGAAGCGGTTGTTGACCGGTCCCCAGGCCAGGGTCGCGGTGTAGGGCACCGCATCGCTGAAGCCGGTCGGCGCCGGGGTCAGGCCCAGCTCCGAGCGCCACAGGCCGTTGTTCTGGCTCTCGAGCACGATCTGGTGGGCGTAGTTGCACACCGCCGCGAAGTTGACCTGGGCCGAGGCCGCGCGGGTCGACAGGGTGACCGGGTCGGTCAGTTGGTCGACCTGCAGGGTCCCGCCGGTCAGGCTTAGGAAGTTGACCACCTGGCCCGCGCCGATGGTCGGCGAGGCGATGGTGCAGACCTTGGGCACCTGCCCCCGCACGACGAAGTCGCGGGTGTTGTCGTCTTCCTGCGCCCGGGCCATCTGGCCCAGCAGCAGCAGGGTGACGGCCGAGGCCCCGGCGAGGACGGCGGCCTTGAAACGGTTGGTCCTGGTCATGACGCCACTCCCCTCAGCTCGCCGCCGCCAGGGTGACGACGATCGCCCCCTGGTAGGTGTCGTCGGCGACCGGCCGCAGGCTGGGTCCGCCGGACGTGGCGAAGTTCGACAGGCTGATGGTGATCTGGCCCGAGCCGCCGCTGTCGCGGGTCTGGGACGCGCCGGCGTTGGCGGCCGCGCTGGTCGAATAGCTCGCGTCGACCGGGGTCCAGCCCGAGGCCGTGGCCGTGTAGTCGACCGCGCGCGAGAAGCCCGATGGCGGCGTGGTCAGGAAGGCCTGGGCCGTCATCTGGGTGGCGGCGATGGTCAGCTGGCTCGGCGCGCCGCATTGCGTGCCGGTCAGCACCTTGGGCGGCGCGGCCAGGTTCGGCAGCAAGAGGCCCGTGGTGGTGTCGATCATCACCCCGACGTCGAACAGGTTGTCGCCGTCGCTGAGGTCGCCGATCGTGCAGATGTTGTTGGGCACCGTGGCGGTGATCTGGATCGGCCCGACGCTGTCGGAGGGCCCGTAGGTCTGGGCCGAAGCCGCGCCGGCGAACGCCAGGGGCGCCAGGGCGATGAGAAGAAGAGCGCGCCGCATGGATCAGCTCCCCGAGGCGTTCAGGCCCGCGTCGGGCCCGAGCGTGATGGTGACGAGCGCCAGGTAGGAGCCCGGCTGCAGCTGGCTGTCGCTGGCGGTGGCGAAGTCCGAGACCACCAGGGTCAGGTCGGTCTCCTTCGGCGCGCTGCTGGTCGAGGGCGAGCCGACGCCCGACGTGCTGCCGGTGCTGGTGCGGACCGTGGCCGACGTCGCGCCCCAGGCGCTGATCGTGCAGGTGTAGTCCACCGAGCCGACGAAACCGGCCTGGGTCGTGGTTCCGGTCACCGCCAGGGGCGAGGCCGAGATGGCCAGGGCCGCGCCGGCGTAGTTGCAGAAGGTCCCGGGCAGCTGGATGGACTGGTTGGCGATGGTCGCCAGCCGGCCCACCCGGGCGCCCGAACTCTCCGAGATCTGTCCCAGCGCCAGGGCGCCGGGGCTCGGCGCGCCCAGCACGCAGACCTGGGCGACCTGGGCGTCGAGGCCGACGGTTCCCCTGACGGGGTCCTGGGCCCAGGCGCCGGTCGCCCCGGCCAGCGGGGCGAGAAGAGCGGTCGCCGCGAGTCCGACAAGGCAGGTTCGGTGCAGGATCATGACGACCTTTCTCCCCTCAAGTGGCCGGAGCCAGCGTCACGGCCACCGAGCCCGAATAGGACCCGGAGACCAGCCGCCCGCCGGCGGGCGTGGCCGCGTCGGCGAAGCTGACGACGATGTCGCTGGCGAAGATGCCCGTGGTGCTGGCCGCGCCGCCGCCGGAGGCCAGCGTGCTGTCCGACGCCGACACCGAGCCGCCCGAGGGCGAAGCCGTGGCGGTGGCGGTGTAGTCGATGCGACGCTCGAACCCGGTCGGGGCCGTGCTGGTGAAGCTGGTGTTGAAGATCGGCTGGGCCTCGACGGCCATGGTCGCCGAAACCCCGTTGCACCAGCCGTTGAGCGTGGCCGTCCGGCTGGTCAGCTTGACGCCGTCGAGCCGGCCGATGGCCGAGACGTCGCCGGTCTGCAGCGACAGTTCGCCCAGATCCAGGACCACGTTGTCGGTCACGAACAGGCAGCGGTTGGACACCGTGCCGTTGACCTGCACCGTGCCGGTCACGCTCTGGGCCTGGGCCTGACCCGAGGCGGCGACGAGCGCGAGGCTCGCCGCGGCGACGGTCAGGAGAAGGCTGCTACGCATGGCGCTTCCTCCCTTTCCCACCCGATCACGAGGGCTCGATGGTGATCGAGATCGTGCTTTGGTAGTTGCCGGCCATCAGCAGCGCGCCCGAGGCGGTGTTCAGGGCGTAGGCCTTGACCGTCAGGTTGCCGGCGCTGTTGGCCAGGCTGCTCGACAGGCTCTGCACGGTGGCGGCCGGCAGGGCGGCTGCGGTCACGTAGCTGACCGTCTGGGTCGTGCTGTTGGCCAGGGCGGCGTCGAGCGCGGCGGTGTAGTCGATGTTGCCGGTGTAGCCGGTCGGCGCGGTGGCGCTGGGGGTCAGCGACAGACGGGTCGAGCTCAGCGTCACCTTGGGGGCGGCGGTGTTGCAGTTCACGCGGAACTGGGTGGAGCCGCCGGGGCTGGCGTTGGTCGAGCCCGACAGGGTGGTCGACAGGGTGCCGTCCGCCTGCGACAGCTCGCCCAGCGGGATCGAGCCCGAGAAGGTGCCGCCGCTGCCGCCGGTGATGACGACGCACTTGGCCGCGACGCTGCCGGTGACGTTGACCGTGCCGGTGACCGTCTGGGCCATGGCGGCCGGGGCGATCGCCAGGCCCAGCAGGGCGGCGGCGCCGAGAAGGATCGTCTTCTTCATCTCTTCACTCCCAAAGTCTTGCGTCGGCGGGGCCGACTTCTGCTTGTTCCGGGGCTTGCACCCCCTCCCCCTTCAAAGGACGCCGGATCCGCCGGGGGAGCGGGCCCGGAAGGCGGGTCACGGCGAGACGCTGAGCGTCACCGTGAGCGAGTCCGAATAGGTGTTGGCGGCGGCCAGGATCTGCGCGCCGGCATAGGCGGCGCGGTGGACCCGCAGGTACGAGCCGGAGACATCGTAGGAAGAGCCGTTCAGGCGCAGGCCCTGGCTGGCGCTCGACGGCCCCTTGAAGCCGCAGGTCGCGCCCGAGGTGCTCTTCAGGTCGCCGGTGTCGCAGGTGGCGCTGGCCGTCCCGACACCGACGTCGCCGACCAGGTTCAGGTCGACGAGATAGGGCGCCAGATTGGTGTAGCCGGTGGCGGGCGTGACGCTGGAGGCCAGCAGGCCGCCGTTGCTCGACACCACCGCGGCCCTGAACGGCACCGTGCATTGAAGCGTAAAGGGAAAGTCCGCCGTGAAGGCGTTGTTGACCTCGCCGACATTGGTCGAACCGCTCGGGGCCATGCCCGGCGCGAAGCCGCAACGACCGCCCACGGAAGCCGTAACCGGAATGGACAGCACGATGTTGGGAGGCGACCCGCCGGCATAGGCCGTAACCTGCGCCCGGCTTTCCGTCACGCTGGCGGCGAGGATCACTCCCGCCAGCAAGCTCCCGCCAAGTATCCAGTCCCTATAGGACGGCTTGCGCTGGGTGCGCACGGCGCGAGGAAGCGTCAGTTGCTTGCCAGCCATGTCCCAGACCCCGTTTCTCTTAACAAGTTCTTAATGAACGATTGCAGAGAACCGGGGACGTGAAATCCCCCACCTTGGGTAGCTAGTACAGTTTCACCCGTCAGGAGAATTTGAATAAAATACGTACGGCTAAACTGCCCTTAGTAATACAAATGTATATAGCGACAGCTCAGTGATAAGCGTTCTCAAAAATCATGCGACAAACCGACGCTATGCAACATCTAGTAATCCCAGGTTGTGGATAAGTTATCCTTAGTTGGCTTTAACTGCATAACAAAGTCGGCCCAGCCAAAGCAGTTGGGTCCACCGCCAGTCAAGGCTGGCGAGGGAGGGAAAGATGAACGGCTCGCACGCCGCAGTGGCAGTCTTGGACACGAGCGCGGTGCGCTTTTGTCTCGACGAAGACGCCATCGCTCGCATCGTCATTGACCAGACCGCCACCGTCCTCTGGCGCTCGCGCGCCGCGGCCGTCCTTCTGGCGGGTCACAGCCCGCTGGTCGACCGCGGCGGCAAGATCGGCGGCGTCGATCGCCGCACGCATCATTTCCTGATGGAACGGATGGCCGAGGCCCTGGCCGGCCACGAGGTCTGCCAGTTCATCGGCAGCGAAGACCAGGATCGCCGCTTCCTGCTGCGCATGCGCGCCGTGCACGACGGCGACCAGCTCGCGCTGGTGATCGTACTCAAGGATTTCGACGCCCCGGCCAACCTGCCCCGCCTGGGCGCCCTGTTCGGCCTGAGCATCATGGAGGCCAGAATCCTGGCCGAGATCATCGCGGGCCACAGCGCCGATCGGATCGCGGAACTGAAGGGCGTCTCGGTCCTGACAGTGCGCACCCACATCAAGCACATCCACGGCAAGATGGGCGTGCGCTCGAAGGAAGAGATCCTGGCGACCGTGATCAAGATCTTCGCCTGACGCCTCAGCGGGCCGCGGCGCCGCGCACGGCCCAGGACAGCAACCGCTCGCCGAGCGTCCTGGGACGGTCGAGGCCCAGGCGACGAAGGCCGGCCTCGGGCGCCGGCGCCGTCATCCCCTTCCAGACATGGCCCAGCAGGGCCAGCGGATCGTCCTGCGCGGCCTTCAGGCGACCGAGCACCGGCAACAGCCCCTCCTCCACCTCGTCGAAGTCCGAACCGAAAGGCAGCAAGGGCGCCAGCCCGGCCGCCTTGGCGGGCTTCAGCGCCTCGGCGATGCGCTCGGGCGTATTGCGGCGGAAGGCCTCGGGGATCACGTAGCCCGCCTCAAGCTTGCCGGCGCTCTTGGCGGCGTCGAGCAACGCAGGCTGGAAACGGGAATCCGAGACGTTCAGTATGCGGACGACCGTGTCGCGATCGGTCCTCCCCCGCAGGTCGGCGACGCCGTACTCGGTGATCACCACGTCCTTCAGGTGACGCGGGATCGTGCCGTGGGCGTAGGACCACAGGATGTTCGACGCCGCCTTGCGGCCGCTTCCGCGCACGGCCGGCAGGGTGAGGATCGAACGCGCGCCCTCGAGCGCGAAGGCCTGCGCCACGAAGTTGTATTGCCCGCCTACCCCGCTGACGACACGGCCGTCGTCCAGGCCGTCCGAGATAACCGCCCCCAGCAGCGTGGCCATCATGGCGGTGTTGACGAAACGCGCGTCGACCCGGGCCGCGCGACGGGCCGCCTCGTCGCCATGGATCTCGTTGATGCCCGAGATGGCCTGCATCTGGAACCTGGCCCGCTCGTCCTGCGGCATCTCGCGCAGGGCGCGGTAGAAGGCGCGCGGCCCCAGGAAGAAGCCGCCGTGCAGCACGGCGCCGTCGACCTCGCGCTTGAGCACGCCGGCCCGCCGAAGGTCGAGCAGGCAGTCGACGAACATCTCGGTGGCGGCGTAGAGGCCTGTCTCGAAGGATCCGCCGCAGATCGGCGGCGCGCCCACTGGCGACAGGCGCGTCACCGTCTCTGCGAACGCCTGGGGTTCGCGATGGCGGACGATCAGGCCCTGGGCGACCGCGTCGCTGATCGCGCCGATGCCCATCTGGATCGTGCCTCCGTCGCGCACCAGCGAGGCGGCGTGGAAGCCGATCGCATAGGAGGCGTCGGGGATCGGCTCCTTCGGCGGCGCGAACAGCGGAAACTGTACGTCCGGCCCGTCCAGCAGGTGGCTGAACATCTCGGCCGGCAGGTCGCCGTCGCCGGGCATGAACGGCAGTTCGTCATTGACCTGGCCGACCAGCAGGAAGTCGGCGGCGCCCGCCTTGCGCGCCGCCAGCAGGTCCAGCGTGATGTCGGTGTTGCACGACAGGCTGAAGCGATCGCCGCGCCCGGCCACCAGCTGGGCGACGACATTGACGCCCCGCTCGCGCAGATAGCCGGCCGCATGGGTGTAGTTGGCCGAGATGTAGCTGCGCTGGGCGCTGGGAACGTTCAGGCGCGTCCCGGCCTGGAAGAAGAACTCGTCGACCTCGATGTTGGACGGCAGGGCGTCGCGTCGCTGCAAGTCGGCGTAGGCCAGCAGCGGATAGCCGCCCAGCGTGCGCTCGATGATCGGCCCGAGGAAGCGCTTCTCCAGGTCGGACTTCGGGCGCGGCGGCTCCAGGGTCAGGGCCGTGAAGACGTGCAGGTGGACCGAAGGATCGCGCAAGGCCCGCGCCACCAGGGCGTTGACCACGTGGTTGGCCTTGCCCAGCCCCAACGGCAGGCCAAGAACGATGCGGCGGCCGACACGATCGATGATCGCATCGGCCAGCGCGTCAGGATCGGTGAAGCGCGGCGTCATGCCGGCAGCTTGAACCATCCGCTCACCGGGTTGAAGCGCTCAAGCTCGCCACCGGCTCACAAGCGAACTTCAAAACTGCGCGCCTCCTCCTGACCCGGTCGCTCGGGAACCTCGCCATCGCCCTGGGCGCGGGCGCGCCTGTCGCTGACCGCGTCGGGGCGAGCCGGAGCCCGGGCCTGGGTGGCCAGTCCGTCATGGGCGAAGTCGTCGACGGCGATCACTTCGGCCACGGCCTTGTCGGCGGCTTGCAGCTCCGCGATCTCGGCCGCGGTGACCAGACCCTGCCCGGCGGCGACCTTCCAGTCGCGGATCTTCTGGGCCTTCAGGCGATCGTGGATCGGCTGGGTCGCCACCACGCGCTCGAAGGCGTCGATCAGCTGGCCGACGGCCTGGTCCTTGCCGCCGACATAGACGTTGTCCACGAGGCGATCGCGGGTGTCGGACGGATGCAGCAGCAACTCGGCGCAGGCCTGGGTGACCTTGTCCGACGGCCCGCGACGATGGACGCCGAACGGCAGGATCGCCGCGCGCAGCAGCCAGGCGGCCGGGCGGTTGGGCAGGTTGGCGAACACCTCGTCGAAGCGCTGCTCGATCGTGGCGAAGGCGGTGTCGGCGCACCATTGCAGCAGCGGGAAGTCGGCGTCCTGGCGGCCCTCGTCCTCCCAGCGCTTCAAGGCGCCCGACAGGAAGTAGAGCTCGGAGAGAATGTCGCCCAGGCGCGCCGAGAGCATCTCCTTGCGCTTGAGGTCGCCGCCCAGGGTCAGCAGGGCAATGTCCGAGGCCAGGGCGAAGCCGGCGCTATAGCGGCCGGCCTGGCGGTAGAAGCGCCTGGCGCGGCCGGCGTCCGGGGCCGGCGACAAGGCGCCGTTAGTCCAGCTGCGGGCGAAGGTGCGGATGCCGTTGCGCAGGGCGTGGGCCACGTGGCTCCAGAACGCCTCGTCGAAATCCTCGAGGCCCTTCTCGGGATCGGCTTCGCCCAGGGCCAGGATCTCGCGGAGCATGTAGGGGTGCGCGCGGATCGCGCCCTGGCCGAAGACCATCAGGCTGCGGGTCAGGATGTTGGCGCCCTCGACGGTGATGCCGACCGGGATCGCCCGGTACTGCGCGCCCATGTAGTTGCGCGGCCCCTCGATGATCGCCTTGCCGCCGTGGACGTCCATGGCGTCGTTGACCACCACCCGCATGCGTTCGGTGGCGCCGGACTTCAAAAGGGCCGAGATCACCGACGGATGCTTGCCCATGTCCAGGCCCGCGCAGGTCAGGCGGCGGGCGCCGTCGACCAGATAGGCGTTGCCGGCGATGCGGGCCAGGCGCTCCTGCACGCCCTCGAACTTGCCGATCGAGACGCCGAACTGCTGGCGCACGCGGGCGTAGCTGCCCGTCGTCAGGGCGCTGAAGGCGGCCGCCGCGCCCGACAGCGCCGGCAGGGAAATACCGCGTCCGGCCGCGAGAGCCGTCATCAGCATCTTCCACCCCTGTCCCACCCGCTCGGCGCCGCCGATGACGAGGTCCATGGGGATGAAGACGTCCTTGCCCCAGTTGGGACCGTTCTGGAACGTCTGGAAGGCCGGCAGGTGGCGGCGACCGATCTCGACGCCCGGCGTGCTCGTCGGCGCCAAGGCGCAGGTGATGCCGATGTCCTCGTCCTGGCCCAGCAGGTGGTCGGGGTCGCGCAGCTTGAAGGCCAGGCCCAGCACCGTGCAGACCGGGCCTAGGGTGATGTAGCGCTTGTGCCAGTTGAGGCGGATGCCCAGGACCTCCCGGCCCTCCCAGGTTCCGCGGCAGACCACGCCCTCGTCGACCATGGCCGAGGCGTCCGAGCCAGCCTCGGGACTGGTCAGGCCGAAGGCGGGGATCTCGCGGCCGTCGGCCAGGCGCGGCAGCCAGTGGTCTTGCTGAGCCTTGGTCCCGAACCGCATGATCAGCTCGCCCGGACCCAGGGAGTTGGGCACCATCGTCGTCACCGCCGCCGAGACCGAGCGGGTGGCGATGCGACGCACCACCTCGGCATGGCCGTAGGCCGAGAAGCCCAGGCCGCCGTACCGCTTGGGGATGATCATCCCGAAGAACTTGTTTTCCTTCAGGAAGGTCCAGACCTCGGGCGACAGGTCGCGGGTCTCCCAGGTCATGGTCCATTCGTCGACCATGGCGCAGAGCTTTTCGACCGGGCCGTCCATGAAGGCCTGCTCGTCGGGGCGCAACTGGGGCCTGGGGAACGACAAGAGCTCGTTCCAGTCGGGGTCGCCGGTGAACAGCGCCGCGTCCCACCAGACGTCGCCGGCGTCGATGGCGTCGCGCTCGGTCTGGGACAGGACCGGCAGCACGCCTTGGGCCCATTGGAAGATCGGTCGGGTGAGAAGATCCCGGCGCAGGGAGGAGATGGTCATGACGAGACGCCCGCCTTGTTACTGGTCGAGCGTCAAACGCGCCGGGGCTCGCATGGCTCCGGCTATTCGGTCCTTGAGTGTCAGCGATCCGACGCAACGCGGCGACGCTCCGGGGGGATGGAGCGCCGCCGCGCCGGGACCAGCCGATCAGGTGATCAGCCGATCAGTTCGTAGGCCGGAAGGGTCAGGAACTCCTCCAGCGTGTCGGACAGCACCATGCGGGTGAAGAGGTGGGCGGCCTCCTCCAGGCGCGGCGAGCCGAACTCGCGGCGCAGGTCGCCCATCTCCTGGGTGAACAGGCTGACGAACAGTTCCGAGGTCAGCACCCGGCCGTCGTCGAGTTCGGCGCCCAGGCGCACCCACTGCCACAGCTGCGTGCGGCAGATCTCGGCGGTCGCGGCGTCCTCCATCAGGTTGTAGAGCGGCACGGCCCCGCGGCCCTCCAGCCAGGCCTGGGTGTAGCGCACGCCGACGCGGACGGCTTCGCGCGCGCCAGTCTCGGTGCGGGCCCCGTCGTGCAGCTCCAGCATCTGGGCTTGCGTGATCTCCAGGCCGTCCAGCGTCTTGTCGAGCTGGTTGGGCGCGGGCATCAGGCGGTCGAAGACCTCCATGGCCACCGGCACCAGATCGGGGTGCGCGACCCAGGTGCCGTCATGACCGGCGCCGGCCTCGCGCTCCTTGTCGGCGCGAACCTTGGCGAAGGCGGCCTGGTTGGCGGCCTCGTCGCCCTTGACCGGGATCTGGGCGGCCATGCCCCCCATGGCGAAGGCGCCGCGGCGGTGGCAGGTCTGGATCAGCTTCAGCGAATAGGCGCCGAGGAAGGCCTTGCCCATGACCATGGCCGAGCGGTCCGGCGTAAGGAATTCGGAGCGGCGGCCCAGGCGCTTGATGAACGAGAAGATGTAGTCCCAGCGGCCGCAGTTGAGGCCGACGATATGGTCCTTCAGCTCGAACAGGATCTCGTCCATCTCGAAGGCGGCGGGGATCGTCTCGATCAGCACCGTGGCCTTGAACGTGCCGACGGGCAGGCCCAGCGCCTCCTGGGCGCGGACGAAGACCTCGTTCCAGAGACGAGCCTCCAGATGGCTCTCCAGCTTGGGCAGGTAGAAGTACGGGCCCGAGCCCTGAGCCAACGCCGCGCGGGCGTTGTGGAAGACATAGAGGCCGAAGTCGAACAGAGCGCCGGCGACAGGCGCGCCGTCGACTTCGAGGTGGCGTTCGGGAAGGTGCCAGCCGCGCGGCCGGACCTTCAGGACGGCCGGGTTGGCTCCCAGCGCGTAAGCCTTTCCGGACTTCGGATCGACGTGGTCCAAGACGCCGTTCCAGCGGTCCTTCAGGTTGACCTGGCCTTCGACGACATTGGCCCAGGTGGGGGCCGTGGCGTCCTCGAAGTCGGCCATGAACACCTTCGCCCCGCAGTTCAGGGCGTTGATGATCATCTTGCGGTCGACCGGCCCGGTGATCTCGACGCGACGGTCGAGCAGGTCGGAGGGAATGGGGGCGACACGCCAGTCGGCGGCGCGAATGTGCGAGGTCTGCGCCAGGAAGTCCGGCAGTTCGCCGGCGTCGAAGCGGGCCTGGCGCGCCTGGCGGGCGGCCAGAAGCTCTCGCCGGCGGCCGTCGAAGCGGCGGTGCAGGTCGGCCACGAAGGCCACGGCCTCGGGGGTGAGGATCTCTACCGCGCGACCCTCGATCGGGCCGAGGATCTGGACGTTGGCGGCGATGTCGAGCGGCATGGCGTGTTCCGTGGTGTTTGGACGCGGACTTGGGAGAGGTCTATCGGATGCGGCCTGCGCACCCAAGTTGAAGCCGGAGCCCAGGGACCGGCGCGCCGCGCCGGCCACCGCGAAGAAGCCTCGACGACGATGCGCCGGCCCCTGGGTCCCGGACAAGCGCTGCGCGCTTTCCGGGATGACGATCTTCAGTGTCGCGGGCGAGAGGAGGAAGCAGGCGCCTCCCCTCGCCCGCAGGCGCCCGAGCGTCTTTAAGCGCTCTTGGGGGCGTCGTTGGCGCGGATGGTCGGGACGATCTGGTCGCCCCAGTTGCCCGAGCCGTCGTGGTGGCGCGAGGTGCGCACCAGCTCGACCGAGTAGCCGGCCTCGATGGCGCGGCGGACGGCTTCGTTGAGGCGGTGCGAGGCCTCGGCGAGGCGATCCACGGCGCGATCCTGGGCCGTCGAATCCGGCATCGCGGCCGGAGCGAATTGCGTGACGTTGGTCATGGCGTTCTCTCCTGTAGGTTTTCGCCAGTGGGGGTGAAGTGGGGGTGGTTCGGTTTTCGGACGCCGGGCTATTCGGCGGCGAACTGGTTCATGGTGTTGGCGTGGCCGCCGGCCTTCAGGGCCCGCTCGCCGCCGACCATTTCCTTGAAGGTGTCGCCGAGGTCGGAGCCGACCTCGTGCTGGTGCTTCACGGCCGAGACCCCGCGACGGATCTCCTCGCGCTGCACCGAGTTGACGTAGGCCTGCATCCGCTGGTCGCCGAAGTAGCCGCGCGACAGTTCGTCGACGCTCTTGGCGGTCAGGTGGAAGGTCGGCAGGGTGATCAGGTTGTGGAACACCCCGGCGCGGGCCGAGATGTCGACCTGGAAGCGGGCCAGGCGATCGTCGGCCTCACGGCCGAGATCCGTGGCGTCGTACTCCGCCGACATCAGGACGTTGCCGTCGGGATAGGAGTCCTCGTGGATCTTGCCCTCGGCGATCCACTGGGCGCGGACCTGCTTGCGCAGGTTCAGGGTCCAGTTGAACGACGGCGAGTTGTTGTAGGTCAGCTTGGCGTTCGGCACGGCCTTGCGCACCTCGGCCACCATCGAGGCGATCTCGTCGACGTTAGGCGTATCGGTCTCGATCCACAGCAGGTCGGCGCCGCCTTGCGTCAGGTTGGCGATGCAGTCCTCGATGACCCGGGCGCGACCCGTGCCGTCCTGGAAGGCGAACAGGCCGTTGGCCATGCGCACCGGCTTGACGAAGGCGCCGTCCTTCATGATCGCGATCTCGCCGTCGCGCAGCGGGTTTTCAGGCGTGATGGCCTCGGTCTTCAGCCACTTGATGTATTCGGCGGCAAGATCGCCCTCGCCCTGGCTGACCGGGACCTTCTGGGTCAGGCCCGCGCCCAGGCTGTCGGTGCGGGCGACGATGACGCCCTCGTCGACGCCCAGTTCCTCGAAGGCCAGGCGGCAGGCGCGCAGCTTCTCGATGAAGTCCTCGCGCGGCACGGTGACCTTGCCGTCCTGGTGGCCGCACTGCTTGGCGTCGCTGACCTGGTTCTCGATCTGCAGGCAGCAGGCGCCCGCCTTGATCATCTCCTTGGCCAGCAGGTAGGTGGCGTGCTCGTTGCCGAAGCCGGCGTCGATATCGGCGATGATCGGAACGACGTGGGTCTCGAAGGTGTCGATGGCCTTGATCGCGGCCTGCTCGGCGACCTGGTCGCCGGCCTTGCGCGCCGTGCTCAGCGCCTTGAACAGGTCGTTGATCGCCACTTCGTCAGCCTGGCGCAGCGAGACGTAGATCTCCTCGATCAGGTCGACGACCGAGGTCTTCTCGTGCATCGACTGGTCCGGCAGGTGGCCGAAGCGGTTGCGCAGGCCCGCGACCATCCAGCCCGACAGGTAGACGTAGGCGCCCTTGGTCGTTCCGCGCAGGCGCTTGACCGACTTGATCATCTGCTGGGCGTGGAAGCCCGACCAGCAACCCAGCGACTGGGTGAACTTGCTGCTATCGGCGTCATAGGCGGCCATGTCGGCGCGCATGACGACGGCCATCTCGCGAGCGATGTCCAGGTGGGTGTTGAAGGTGTTCTGCAGCTTCAGCTGGATGATGTCGTCGATGGCGACGCCGCCGGGCGTCACGCCTTGCGGATAGCGGGCGATAAGGTCCTGGCGGTGCTCGGCGTAGGTCTTGCGCATGTCGTCTCTTCTTCCCCATCGGGGCCCGCTTGTTGGGAGGCGGGCTGTAAGCTGTGACAGGGAGCTAACGCTTATGCGGCAAGGCGGTCGAACCTATTGAAGACGATTTGTCACAAATCGACTTTGTGTATTTTGTAAATTCATGACAACGTGACAGACATGGTCACGACCGACAAAAAGCTGTTCCTGGGCGGCCGCCTCAAGCGCCTCCGCCGCGACCTGGGCGTCACCCAGAGCCGCATGGCCGACGAGCTGGGCGTGTCGCCCAGCTACCTGAACCTTCTGGAGCGCAACCAGCGGCCTGTGACGGCCCAGATGCTGCTGCGGCTGGCGGAAGCCTACGACCTCGACCTGCGCAGCCTGTCGGCCGACGATCCGGGCGGCGGCGCGGGGCTGGAAGAGGTTCTGGCCGACAAGATGTTCTCCGACCTTGGGCTCGGCCGGCACGAGGTGGCGGAAGTCGCCGAACTGTCGCCGGGCCTGGCCGAGGCCATGGCCCGCCTCTACCGCGCCTATCTCGATCGCGGTCGGATGATCGACCTGGGCGCCTTCGAGCGTCCCGACGGAACGCCGGCGGCCTCGTCGTCGCCAACCGACTGGGTGCGCGACCTGGTCGGCTCGCAGCGCAACCACTTCGCCGAGCTGGAGACGGCGGCCGAGGCCATCGTCGCGGCGCTGGACGCCGACCTGCAGGACCTGGGACCGGCCGTGCGCGAGCGCCTGGTCGCCCGCCACGGCATCCAGACACGGGTCATGCCCACGGAGGTCATGGCCGGCTCACTGCGCCGCTACGACCACCACCGCAAGCGCCTGATGGTGTCGGAGACCCTGGCGCCGGCCAGCCGCATCTTCGCCATGTGCTACCAGCTGGGCCTGATGGAGGCGCCCGAGGCGTTGACGCGCCTGGCCGACCGCTTCGCCGCGCCCGACCGCGCCACACGCCAGCTGCTGAAGGTGTTCCTGGACAACTATCTCGCCGCGGCGATCATGATGCCGTACGAACCGTTCCACGCGGCCATGGAGGCCAGCGGCTACGACATCGAGCGCGTGCGGCCGCGCTTCGGCGTCAGCTACGAGCAGGCCGCCCAGCGCCTGACGACGCTGAGCCGCCCCGGCGCGCGGGGGATCCCGTTCTTCATGATGCGGCTGGACGCGGCGGGGAACATCTCCAAGCGCTTCGCCGCCGGCCCCTTCCCGTTCTCGCGCTTCGGCGGCGCCTGCCCGCGCTGGAACGTCCACGACAGCTTCAAGACCCCCGGCCGCATCGTCACCCAGGTTATCGAGACTCCCGACGGCGAGCGCTACTTCACCTTGTCGCGCACGGTGCGACGGACCTCGGGCCTGCAGGCGGGGCTGGAGGACGAGCTGGTCATCGGCCTGGGCTGCGAACTGAAATTCGCGAGCAAGCTGGCCGCATCGCGCGGGCTCGATATCGCCTCGCCGCTGGCGGTGGAGATCGGGCCGTCGTGCCGGATCTGCGAACGGCCGGCCTGCCCGCAACGCGCCGCCGCCCCGATCAACCGCACCCTGCTGGTGGAAGAGGCCAGCAAATCGGTGACCCCCTTCCCGTTCGCGCGCTGAGGCCTCAGACGCGCCAGCCGGCCAGCACGGCGTCGACTCTCATCGCCCTGGCCTCGGCGGTGCTCAAGGCTCGACCGCGCAAGAAGGCGGCCGCGCCGGGCCCCTTCGAGCCGTATTGCGAGAAGCGGACGTCCTCGGGTTGCAGCATGGTGCGCGGATTGCCGTCCTTGCCGGTGTACCACATTTGCGTCCAGCCCTCCGGGGCGACGTGGTCGTCCATCCAGCAGTCGATGAAGGCGGCCTGCGCCACGAACCTGGGATCGCCATAACGACCGTCGGGGAACTGGCTCGACGGCCGCCAGGGCCGCCCCAGATAGACTGAGCGGCTTGCCGTCCCCGGCGCCCTGGTCAGGCGGCAGTCCTTGAACACGAAGCCGAAAGGCTGGTCGATCGGCGTGCTGGGCGCGACGACATAGCCGTCGACCGGATCGACCGGACGCGGCAGGGAACGGATCTCGCAGCCCCGGAAGAACGCCCTGCCCGCCCCGAAGATGAAGTCGTAGCTGCCGGCGATCAGGCAGCGCTCGAACAGGCTGCGGCCGGCGTCGGGAAACAGGGTGTCCTGGTAGCTGAGGATGTCGACTTGCGTCAGCCGGGAGCGGTCGCTGCCCTTGTCGAGCATCAGGGCCACGGCCTGCGGGCCGCCGCCGTCGTGCGAGTGCAGGCCGCCCGGCTTGCTCATCTCGGCGAGGCCGTCGAAGGCGTTGCGGATGGTCAGGTTGCGGGCGGCGAAGTCCGGCGCGCGGACGAACAGGGTCGGCGTGCGGAACGTGCCCCAGCGCTTGCCGTCCGGCGCGGTCAGGCCCGAGGCGGCCAGGTGGGTGATGATCGAGCCCGTGCGGCTCTCGCCCACCAGATGGACGAACGGCTTGTCGATCACGACCTGCTCGTCGAACGCGCCCTTGGTCACCAGGATGCGGAAGGGTCGCGTCCCATTGGCTGGCGCGGCGGCCACGGCCGCCGACAGCTTGTCGTAGGTCGGGGCCGAAAACCGGCGCGGATCGTCGGGACGCTTGAGCACGGCGTCATAGCGCGGCGCGGCCGAGGCGACGCCAGGAAGCAGCAGGAGCCCGGCCGCCACGGCCCGTCGCGAAACCATCGTCATCGAAGCCTCGAAAAGAAAAGAACGGGCGCCGGCCGGGAGGGACGGCCGACGCCCAACATTCCCCTGGGAGGAGGAAGGTCCGGTCCGGCCTAGAAGGAGTACCTCAGGCCGAAGTTGTACTGCCGGCCGGTGTGCGAATAGACGTAGATGCTGTCGCGCACGCTGTCGGTGTACTGCTCGTTGAAGGCGTCGGTCAGGTTCAGCCCCTCGAAGGTGACCTTCAGGCGCTTGTTGATCTGGTACGAGGCCGAGGCGTCGACGGTGAAGGTGTCGCGCACCCCGTCGATGTCGTTGGTCGAGGTGCCGCTGGGTACGGCGGTCAGGTACTTGTCGCGATAGGCGCCGGAGACGCGGGCGCTGAACCTGCTGTCCTCGTAGTAGAGGGTGGCGTTGAAGGCGTTCTTCGACAGGCCCACCAGATCGTTCTGCACGAAGCCGGTGGCCGAGCGCGACGAGATGTAGTCGATCTTGGAGTCGACGATCGTGACGTTGAAGATCGCACCCGTATGGCGCAGCGGGCCCGGCAGGAAGCTGAACGGCTGCTGGTAGCTGATCTCGATCCCCTTCAGCGGGCCGCCCTCGGTGTTGACCGGCTTGCTGAACAGGAAGGTGTCGTTGGCCGACACGCCGGCCAGGCCGTCGAGCAGGCTGGTGGGCAGGCCCGAGGCGGCGAAGGTCTGCGAGATCCGCTGTGTCTGGATGTAGCTGTCGATGTCCTTGTAGAACAGACCGACCGACAGCAGCGCGTCCTTGGCGAAGTACCATTCGGCCGACAGGTCGTAGGTCGTGGCCCGGATCGGGTCGAGATACGGATTGCCCGAGCTGACGCTGAATACGCCCACGACACTGAGGCTGCCGCCGGGCGTCAGACTGCCGAGGTTGGGACGGGTCATGACCTTGGCCGCGCCGAAGCGCAGCAGGAAGTCGGGCGTGACCTCGGCGGTGAGGTTCAGGGCCGGCAGAACGTCCTCGTACTGGCGATCGACGGTGGCCTGCTGGGCCGCGCCGGACACCAGCTGGTAGCCGGTCGAGCTCTGCTCGGTCTTGACGTAGCGCACGCCGACATCGCCACGGATCGGCCAGGCGAAGCGGTCGGAATTGAAGTCCAGCTGCACGTAGGCGGCGGTGTCCTTCTCCTCGACGCTGCGGATGTTGCCGCGGGCGTTGGCGTTGCTGGCGCCCGACAGCTCGAACAGGCCCGTGCCGCTGTAGATGTCGAACAGCTTGGCGAAGGCGTTCAGGTCCGGTGCGGCCCAGCTGGCGGGATAGCCCGAGCCGCCGAGGTTCTTGCCAAAGCCGCTGACCAGGGTGGTCAGGCCGGCCAGGGTGACGCCGGCCGGCAGGGTCGGCACGACGGACTCGTTGACCCGCGCCAGGGCCCAGGAGTCGAACTCGTACTTCTTGAGGTTCACCCCGGCCTTCAGGCGGAAGGTGTCGTTGAGCTCATAGTCGCCGTCGAGCTGGGCGGTCTGGATGGTGTTGGTCACGCCCTGCGGCCGCAGGCGGATCTCCGAACGCGCCGCGCCGAAGTTGTAGGCCAGCGGGTCGGTGACATCGAAGCCGAAATTCATCGCCGGCAGCTTGGCGTCGCCCCGGTAGTCGTAGGAGAAGCCGTCGGCGTTCTCGCGGTTGAGGATCACCGTCGTCTGGATCGGATTGTCGAAGTCAGACTTCGAGAAGCCGACCAGCCCCGTCACCTTGAAGCGGTCGGAGAAGCGGTGTTCGACCGTGAAGGTGCCTTGGGTGTACCTGGTGTCGAGCTTGTCGAAGCGGGTCTCGCTCTCGACGTCGACGTCGTCGAACAGGCCGTAGACCATGTCGCCCTTGGCGTTGACCACGCCGTCGCGGACGATGATCTCCGGGCGGCCGCCCTGGGCGGCGTTGCGAGCGAAGGACAGGGCTTCGAGCCAGTTCTCGGTGCGGGTGGCCTTGAAGTCCGAATAGAGGAAGTCGGCCGTGACCAGGGTCTTTTCGTCGGGCCGGAACTGCAGCGAGCTGGTGATCCCCAGGCGCTTCTGATCGTGGGTCAGGCGGCCGTAGCGCGGGAAACGCGGGGTGAACACGCTGGCCGAGCTGGCCTGGGTGAAGGTCGAGGCCGGGCTGAAGCCGCCGACCTCCGTGCCGTTCAGCCAGCCGCCGGAGCCGTGCCCCTCTTCGAGCAGGTTGCGCTCGGTGTAGGCCACCGACACGAGGGCGCCGAGCTTGCCGTCGGCCCAGGTGTTCGACGCCAGCAGCGCAAAGCGCGGGTCCCAGCTTTCCGACAGGTCGTTGTAGCCCTGCTGGGCCGAGACCACGAGGGTCGCGCCCTTGTAGTCGAACGGTCGTCCCGTCTGCAGGTCGACAGTGGCGCCCAGCGAGCCCTCCTCGGTCGAGGCCGAGGCGGTCTTGCGCACGGTGATGCTGTTGAAGAGCTCCGAGGCGAAGACGTTGAAGTCGAACGAGCGGTTGCGGTTGGCGCCGCCCGAGCTGTCGGTGCCGCTGGCCGTGCTCTGGCCCTCGACGCCGTTGATGCGCACGCGGGTGAACTGGGGCCCCAGGCCCCGGACGGTGATCTGGCGGCCCTCGCCGGCGTCGCGGGCGATCGACACGCCCGGCACGCGCTGGATGGACTCGGCGAGGTTGGCGTCCGGGAAGTCGGCGATGTCCTCGGCCTTGATGACGTCGACGACGCCGCTGGTGCGCTTCTTGATGTTGAGGGCGCTGCCCAGGCTGGCGCGGAAGCCGGTGACGACCACCTCCTCGACAGCCGCCGGCTCCTCGATGGCGCCACCGACGGGCTCGGACAGCTGCGGGATGGCGACCGGCGCGGTCGAGGCCAGTTGCACCGACCCCTTCTGGCCCAGCACCGCGGTGCGGCCGTCGTTCGAGACGATGGTCAGGTTGGCGCCGTCCAGCAGCCGCGAAAGGCCTTCGGAGACAGTGTAGGTCCCGCGCACAGCGTTGACCCGCTTGCCCTGGACGGCCGCCTGCGGGGCCAGGATCTGCAAGTCGGCCTGCTTGCCGAACTGGGGAATGCCGGTGGCCGCGGCCTGGGCCGGCACGTCGAACTTGCGCGTCTGGGCCTGGGCCTGGCTGCTCGCCAGCACCGCGGCGGCGCCCGCCGCCAGCATCAGGGCCGATTTTCCGTAGACGTCTCGCGGATAACCCATTCCGCGCCCTCCCTATTGTTTGTTTCGCACGGCGCTTCTGGGAGCGCCTGTCTTGAGCGATGGGCGGGAAACCGGTTTCCGTCAGAGCTCGGCGAAAATTTTCGAACGCCATCCTCCGTGGACGGCGAAATCCCTATTCGGCCAGGGGCGCGATCGACTGCACGAGGATCGCGTCGCCGCGCACCGTCACCCGGGCGCCGAAGCTGGAGGCGGCGGCGCGGGCGAAGCTCTCGGGCTCGTTGGTGCGGAACCAGCCGACCAGCTTCTGCTCGGCCAGCGCCGGGTCGGCGATGACGATCTTGCGGGCGTTGTAGCGGTTGAACTCCTCGGCGGCCGCGCCGAAGGCTTCGCCATCCAGCACGATCTGGCCCTCGCGCCAGGCCAGCTCGCGGGTGATCTCCAGTGACGCCGGCACGGGCCGGGCCGGGCCGGCGCTGTCGGAAGCGAAAACCCGCTCGCCGGCGGTTACGCGGCGCGGGGCCTCGTCGGCCCCTTCCGACCAGACCTCGACCACGCCCTCGGTGACCAGCACCTCGCAGCCGCCATCACGGCGACGGACGGAAAAGGCGGTGCCGACCGCCCTCACCCGCACCGGACCGCTCTCGACCACGAACGGGCGCTCGGCGTCCTTGGCGACCTGGAACCAGGCCTCGCCCCGGTCGAGCCTCACCTCGCGCCTGCGCGGCTTCATGGCCACTTCCAGCGCGGTGTCGGTATTGATGGCGGCCAGCGAACCGTCGGCCAGCGGCACGCGGCGGATCTCGCCCACGGCGGTGCCGTAGCGGGCGGCCAGCAGGCGCGGCGCCACGACCACGGCGACACAGGCCGCCGCCGCGACGCCCAGACCGGCCAGCAGGCCCCGGCGATCGATGCGCTGACGCTGCGGCGTTTCCTCTACGCCCAGCGCGCGACCGCGATCCAGCAGACCCCAGGCGGCCTGGGCGCGCACGAAGGCGCCCTGACGGCGCGTGTCGCCGGCCAGCCAGGCTTCGAGCTCGGCCGGGTCCAGATCCCCGCGATCGGCGCGCACCACCCATCGGGCGGCGGCCGCCTCGATGTCAGCGGCGCTTTCGCGTGCGGTCATGCGTACTCGGCCTCCTCGCGGCCGTCTGTTCTTCGGTTTCACCCTCGGCGAGGGCGGCGAGGATGGCGCGCAGCCCCCTCACGGATTCGTTCTCGACCACGTTCTCGGTCACGCCCATGCGGCGGGCGATCTCGCGTTGCGGCAGGCCTTCGATCTTGCGCATCTCGAAGATCCGGCGGCAGCGGTCGGGCAAGGCGGCGATCAGCCGCCGCACCCGCTCCAGCTCGCGCCGCCCGCCGGCGATGCGTTCGGGCGAAGGCTCGTCCAGTTCGATGTTCAGCGCGTCGATTTCCGTCACCGTGTCGATCCGAACCACCCGCGCCCGCCGCAGCTGTTCCAGCGCGACGCTGCGGGCGGCCTGGAACAGGTAGGCCCGGGGCTCGCCTATGTGGTCGACATGGGAAAGGCCCGCCAGGCGGCAGTAGGTCTCCTGGACGATGTCGTCGACGTCGCCGGCCGTGGCGAAGGCTCGCCGCAGCCAGGCGCGCAGATCGGCCTCATGGGGCAGGATTTCCCGCCCGATCCAAGCCACGACGCGCGCACGCCCCTCCGACACCGTTTCCGTCCCACCCACTCTGGTCGAGTTGTTCTGGAGGGAGCGATGCACGGGCGCGAAACTTCCGTCAAACCCGACGCGATTTTCTTCGCGGAAGAAACCCGAGTGGTCTTATCGACGCCTCCTCCAAAGCCTGACAAGCGTGGGTGGAGGAGACGCCGATGACCGATTCCAGACACGGCTTGCCCACCCGCCGCACGGTCGCCGCCGGCGCGCTGGGACTGATGGCTTCGCCCTTCGCCCATGCGGCGTCGCGGGACGAACGGCTGGTCTATGTCGGCGGCCAGTCCGACAAGGACGGCCAGGGCGTCTTCGCCGCCCGGCTGAACCTCGCCACCGGCAGGCTGACCCCGATCGGCGTCGTCGCGCCCCTGCTGCGCCCGACCTGGCTCGTCGCCCACCCCAGGCTCCCCGTGCTCTACGCTCTCAGTGAGACCGGCTACGGCCCCGGCGAGCAGGGCAAGGTCCACGCGCTGAAGGCCGATCCGGCAACCGGCGCCCTGACCGTGATCTCGACGGTCGCCTCGGGCGGCGGCGGCCCTGCACACATGTCGCTCGACGGCGAGGCCGGCGGCCTTCTGGTCGCGCACTACGGTGACGGCCACGTCGCCGCCCTGCCCGTCCGTTCCGACGGCGGGCTGGAGGCGCCGACATCGGTGCAGGCCAATACGGGCTCGGGTCCGGGTCCCCGGCAGCAGGGGCCCCACGCCCACGCGGTGACGGTCGATCCGACGGGACGCCAAGCCCTGGTCGCCGATCTCGGCGCCGATCGGATCTTCGTTCACCCCTATGACGCCGCCACCCGGCGCCTGGGACCGGCAGGCGACGCCTCGACCGACGTGCCGCCCATGACCGGGCCGCGTCACCTGGCCATCCATCCCAACGGCCGCTTCGTCTATCTGCTCAGCGAAATCGAGCCGGAGATCCGAACCTATCGCTGGGAGGCTGGCCGGCTCGTGCTCGTCCAGGCCTTGCCAGCCGGCGGCATGCCGCCCGTCAACGGCGCGGAGGTCGCCGTCAGCACCGACGGTCGCTTCGTCTACGTCTCGATCCGGGTCGAGGACGTCATCGGCGTCTATGCGGTCAACGAGACGACCGGCGCCCTGCTGCAGGGCGAGCGCATCCCATCGGGCGGCAAAACGCCATGGAGCTTCGCCATCGATCCGTCCGGCCGCTGGCTGCTGGCGGCCAATCAAGGCTCCAACACGGTGACGGTCCTGGCGCGTGATCCGTCATCGGGACGTCTTGCCGCCACCGAACAGTCGGTCGCCGTCGATCGTCCGACCTGCATCGCCTTCCCCGCCTGGGGCTAGAACAGGCGCTGCTGAAGCCACAGGATGGCCGGATAGGCCGCCAGCCAGGTCCAGAAGAACCGGTTGAGGCCGAACAGGCAGGCATTGGCCAGGTGGAAGGTCGCGGCGACGACGAGGCCCGCGATCAGCGACGCCTGTGAGAGCATGGTCAGCGGAAAGACCAGCTCGAACAGCATCACCGCCCACGACATGGCCAGAAGCAGGCGCGGCCGATCGGCCCAACCGCGCAGGCTTTCTGCCACCGGATAGGCCGAGAAGGCGAACACCTGGCGCAGCGCCACGCCCCTGCGCCAGTCGGGGTTCACGATCTTCACCCAGCCCGAGATGAAGTAGGACAGCATCAGTTGCACGCCGAGATAGCCGAAGGCCAGCTCGCGCCACTGATCGACGGGCAGCACCCGCGCCAGCATCACGCACCAGAGGGCCAGCAGCCCCAGCCGGTCGCTGCCGCCGTTATAGGGCCCCTGGAAGCGCTGGAGGATCAGCAGCGACAGGCCAGCCAGGCCGACCAGCGGCCAGGGCGAAGCGACGCTCGCGACGACCAGCCCGCACAGGACGATGCGCGCGCCGAACAGGATACGCTCGCGGCGGAAGACCCGCAGATGCTCCAGGCCCTGCTGGATCAAGGCCAGAGCCAGCAGCACCTCAGTCAGGCGAAGGGCGTGGTCGAAGCTCATCGCACGTCGATGTCCGCCAGCAAGCGCGGCGCGGCCTGGTAGAGCACCTCTCGCCCGCCCGTCGGGTCGACGAACAGCAGTCGGAACGACAGCCACGGCGCAACGTCCGCCCGGCCCGCCAGATCGGCCGCGATCCGGCGGAAAACCTCGTCCTCGCCGTGGGCCGTCGGCTCCTCGACCAAGCGTTCGGCGCAGCTGACCAGATAGAGGCTTTCGTTCCAGCGCGGATTCCACAACAGGCGGCCCAGCATGGCGGCCGGCGACAGGCTTTGCGGGCGCGGGCGGAATTCGGTCCAGGCGTCCAAGGCGGCGTCGCGCGAATCCGCCAGGGCGTATTCGACGCGCGGCGAGGCGGCGATGACGTCGAAGAAGTTCCAGGACGGGATCAGGGCGGGCAGCAGCAGCGAGAAGGGATTGGCCATGGTCCCTCCTCTCGGGCTGGGGCGAAGCGGTGGGGTACGCGGACGCTCTGATCCTGTCGAGAGCCACCGATTTTGACTTGCGGTCGTCAGTGACGAGCGCATCTAAACGGCACGGGCGACAGCCTCACGAAAGGTCGAGTTATGAATTTCTCGCGGTTGCGGACCACCAGCAAGGTCACTGGCGAATGGAAGTACGATCAGCCGATCGCCAACAAGAGCGGCCTGTTGCAGGTCGACACCGCGCCCGACCACAAGCTCTATTGGGAAGAATACGGCAATCCGGACGGCGAGCCGGTGATGTTCCTGCACGGCGGCCCGGGCGGCGCCTGCGCCCCGCCGATGGCCCGGTTCTTCGATCCCAAGCGCTATCGCGTGATCCTGTTCGACCAGCGCGGTTGCGGAAAGAGCGAGCCGACGGTCGCCTCGGCCGGCCCTCAGGTCGCCCTGACCAACAACACCACCGACCACCTGGTCGACGACATCAACAGGCTGCGCGACGCGCTGGGGATCTCCAGCCGCATGCACGTGTTCGGCGGCAGCTGGGGCAGCACCCTGGCCCTGACCTACGCCATCCGCCATGCCGACAAGGTCGCCTCGCTGATCCTGCGCGGCATCTTCCTGGGGGCCACCGAAGACCTGCTCTACATGTACCAGGGCAACGCGGCGGCCTTCACCAACACCCCCTACGCCCTGACCGAGCCCGGCGCCTACATCGCCTATCCCGACGAATGGAAGGCTTTCGTCGAGGTGATCCCGGTCGAAGAGCGCGGCAACATCATGGGCGCCTACAAGAAGATCTTCGACATGGTCCCGGCCAGCGAGGCCGAACGTCAGCGCCAGCTCGAGGCGGCCGTGGCGTGGTCGGTCTGGGAAGGCACGATCTCGAACATGATCCCCGACAACGCCGACGCGGGTAAGTTCGGCGAGGCCGACTTCGCCCTGTGCTTCGCCCAGATCGAGGCCCACTTCTTCGCCAACGGCCTGTTCCTCGAGCCGGACTACATCGTCCGCAACGTCGACAAGCTGAAGGGCCTGGACATCCACATCGTCCACGGCCGCTTCGACCAGGTCTGCCCGCTGTCGCAGGCCTCGCGCCTGGTCGCGGCTCTCGACGAGATCGGCGCGCCGCCGGCCAGCTACGTGAAGACGGATGCGGGCCACAGCGCCATGGAGGGCCAGACGGTGCTGGCGCTGACGGCGATCATGGACGGGCTGCCGAAGATCAGCGGCTGACGCGCCGAGCGAAAACCTCGTCCTTCGACAAGCTCAGGGTGAGGCTTTCTAGTGAGCCGCCGCATCAATGGCCCTCATCCTGAGCTTGTCGAAGGACGGGGGCCAAGCACTCACGCCGCCCGCCTTCCCATCTCGCCGCACATCCGCCGATAGCGCTCCAGCAACCGCTCCAGGGTCGCCTGCTTCACCGGCCGGCCGTCGCGCAGCTTGACCCAGGTGGTCTCGCTGATGCCGAAGGTCTCCTGCAGGCAGGCCTTGGTGGCGGCCGGCAGGGCCCGGCGCAGGGCCTGGAAGGTGTCGCGGTCGATCACCGCGTCGGCGAGACGCACGGCCATGTCATTGCCCTGCCGGCTTGGGCGTGGTGGCCTGGACGAGATCGAGCCGCGCCTTGAGCGGATCCGCCCCCGCCTTCACCCCATCGTTGGTGAAGTCGATGATCGCATCGCCGGCCGCGTCGTACCTCGGCCAGGCCGGCTGGCCGGCGGGCTCGGGCGCGCCGTTGGCGGCGAAGGCGATCCAGTAGGCGTGGGCGGCCTTGGCGGCGGCCGCGTCGGCCGGGGTCAGGGCCGCGCCGTAGCGGGCGTCGACCGTGTCGAACACGAACGGGATCTCGGTGGCGTGCGGGGCGCTCCACCACTCGTGACGCTGGCTTTCCGCCACATAGGAGAAGCGGAACGACCACACCGGCGCGCCTTGCGTCGACAGGGTGCGGGCCACCTCGCGGGCCGGCTCGATGAACATCCGGTCGCCGGCGGCCTTCCAACCATAGACCTTGATGTCGCCGTCGCCGGTCGGGTCGTAGAGCGTCTCGGCCTCGGCCCGGCGCTCGCCGAACGGGGCGAAGACCTGGTCGCGCGTGCCGCCGAAGAAGAAGCCGTCGGCGCCCGTGGCCCCGACCATCACCGGCATCTTCGTCCATTCACCGGCGGCGAAGGCGTCGAGCACCGGCTTGGTGACGATCCTGCCGTCATACATCGGCCCACCGTTCCAGGTGGGCACGCCGGACGTGGCCATGTTCAGGCCGTCGACCACCGCGTCGGCCGGCAACGCCCGCAGGGCGGCCAGGGCCTGAGGCCCCTCCCCCGTCACGCCGGCCTTGGCGGCGAAGGCGACGCCGACGCTCTCGGCCGAGCGCTCGCCCGGCGCGGCCTTGATCGGCAGCGACGGCAGAAGGCGCGGCCGGCCGCCGCCCGACTGGATGATGGCCTTGTGGAACAGCCCCTGCGCCAAGGGCGTGGTCAGCAGGGCGTTGACCGACATGCCGCCGGCCGACTCCCCGAAGATCGTCACGTTGCCTGGATCGCCGCCGAAGGCCTCGATATTGGCCTGCACCCATTTCAGGGCCGCGATCTGGTCCATGAAGGCGTAGTTGCCCAAGAGGCCGCCATCGGCGTTCTCGGCCGACAGCGCCGGGTGGGCGAAGAAGCCGAAGCGCCCGACCCGATAGTTGAAGCTGACCAGCACCACGCCATCACGGGCGAAGCGGTCGCCGGCATAGACCGACGGCGAAGAGCCGCCGTTGACGAAGCCCCCGCCGTAGATCCAGACCATGACCGGCTTCTTGGCCTTGGTGTTGATCGCGTCCTTCGGCGTCCAGACGTTCACATAGAGGCAGTCCTCGGCCGGCTTGACGCCAAGGGGGGCCGCATCGCCCGGGAACGGGTTCTGCGCGCAATCGGGGCCGTATTCAGCGGCCGAACGGACGGCGGTCCAGGCCACGGGGGCCTGGGGCGCGCGCCAGCGCAGCGGGCCGACGGGCGGCGCGGCGAAGGGCACGCCCTTGAACGCCGCCACCGTTCCGCTCTCGACGCCCTCGACGGGACCGTTGGTGGTCTTGACCACCGGGCCGGCGGCCAGGGCCGGAAGGCCGATGGCCAGCGAGAGGGCCAGGCCCGAAACCAGAGACTTCCCTGAAGATCTCATCGCCATCCCCTTCCCTTACGGCTTCAGCGTCCGGGCCTTGACCTTGGCCCCGCCCTTGAGGGCCAGGTCCGTGGCCGAGGCGCCGACCGCCACCTGATAGTCGCCGCCCGTGACGACCCAGCGACGGCCCTTGGCGTCGAAGCTGGCCAGCAGGCGCGGATCGGCGGTCAGGGTCACGCGGCGGGTCTCGCCCGGCTTCAGCGACACCTTGTCGAAGCCGATCAACCGCTGCAACGGCTTGCCGGCCGCGCCGGTCAGATAGACCTGAGGGGCGTCCTTGCCCTCGGCCTTGCCGGTGTTGGCGACATCGAAGCTGACGGTGACCGACTGACCGCCCTCGACCTTCAGGTTCGAATAGGCGAACGAGGTGTAGGACAGGCCGTAGCCGAACGGGAACAGCGGCTTGTCGCCGGTGGCGGCGAAGCGGCGGTAACCGACGTCGGCGCCCTCGGCGTAGTTGACGTCGAACCTGGTCTTCTCGGGCACGCCGCGGCCCGGCAGCGCCTCGCGCGGATACTGGCTGAGCGAGGCCGGGAAGGTGACCGGCAGGCGGCCCGACGGATTGACCGCGCCGAACAGCACGTCGGCGATCGCCTCGCCGCCCTTGGCGCCGCCGTACCAGGCCTCGACCACCGCCCCGGCCTGATCGAGCCAGGGCATGGAGACCGGCCCGCCGGTCTGCAACACGACGATGGCGTTGGGGTTGGCGGCGACCACGGCGGCGATCAGCTCGTCCTGGCCGTTGGGCAGGGAAAGATCGAAGGCGTCCTCGCCCTCGCCCATCCATTGGTTGCCCATCACCACCACCACGTCGGCGGCCTTGGCGGCGGCCACGGCGGAGGCGACATAGCGGCCGTCGTCAAAGGTGACCTTGGCGTCCGGCGCGGCCTTGCGGATGGCGGCCAGCGGCGAGGAGCCGTTGAAGTACTGGCTGCGGAAGGCGCCCATCATGCCCTCGCCGCCCAGGGGCACGACGCGCTTGGCGCCGCCGGGAGGCACGACCTGCGAGGAGCCGCCGCCCGACAGCACGCCGGCGTCGGCGTGGCCGCCGATCACGGCGATGGTCTTGGCGCTCCTGGCCAGCGGCAGCAGGCCCTCGCGGTTCTTCAGCAGCACGATGCCTTCGGCCGACGCCGCGCGGGCGACCTCGGCATTGGCGTCGTAGTCGATGGCGCCGCCGGGGGTCACGGGCTTGTCGAACAGGCCGGCGGCGAACATCGAGCGCAGGATGCGGCGCGTGGCGTCAGACAGGCGCGCGGCCGGGATCTCGCCCTTTTCGACGGCGGCCTTCAGCGGCTCGCCGAACCAGATCTTGGCGTCCAGTTGCTCGCCCGACTGCTGGTCCAGGCCCTTGACGATGTAGTCGGTGGCGTGGACCGCGCCCCAGTCCGACATCACCCAGCCCTTGTAGCCCCAGTCGCCCTTCAGCACGTCGTTCAGCAGGTGCGGGTTGCCGCAGCTGTAGTCGCCGTTGACGAGGTTGTAGGCGCACATCACCGAGCCCGGCTGGCTCTTCTCGATGGCGATCTGGAAGGCCAGCAGATCGCTCTCGCGATGCGCGGCCTCGTCGATCACGGAATTGGCGAAGTGGCGGCTGGTCTCCTGGCCGTTCAGCGAGAAGTGCTTGATCGTCGAGACGATGCCCTGGGCCTGGATGCCGTTGATCTGGGCGGCGACGAGGTTGGCCGCCAGCCAGGGGTCTTCGCCCAGATATTCGAAATTGCGGCCGTTGCGCGGGTCGCGGGCCAGGTTGACGCCGCCGGCCAGCTGGACGTTGAAGCCCTTGGCGCGGGCTTCGCGGCCGACCACAGCGCCGCCGTCATAGGCCAGCTTGGTGTTAAAGGTCGCCGCCAGCGACAGACCCGAGGCCAGGGCCGTGGCGCCGTCGCCCGGCCGCACGCCCAGAGGGTTGGTGACGCCCAGGCTGGCGTCGCTCTCCTCCAGGGCCGGGACGCCCAGGCGCGGGATGCCGGGGATGTAGCCGGCCGAGCCGATGGCGCCGTCGGGCTTCTTGATGCCGAAGATCGGCATGGACATCGGGCCGTGGACCAGGCCGATGCGCTCGTCGAGGGTCATCTCCTTCTCGAGCAGGGCCGCGCGCTCGTCGGGCGAGAGCCTGGTGTTCATCCACGGCTGGGCCGTTTGGGCGTGGGCCGCGCCGGCGGCCAAGCTGAGGGCCGCGATGCTGGCGGCGGTCGTCATGCGGATCATGGTGGCGGTCCCCCTAGTAGGTCAGGCCGTAATGGATCGGGTAGAGCGGCTTTTCGCTGTCGTGCGGCGCGTCTTCGGCCTGGGCTTCGACGGCGGCCATCGACGAGGGCAGTTCGAACGGAAGCTTGCCGCGCGCCTTGGCCTTTCCGGTCAACGCATCGAGCAGCGCCTCGTCGCTGGAGCCGAAGTCGCCGACCAGGGCGGCGGCCTTGTCGCGGACATTGGTCAGGATGGCCGGACGGTCGAGATAGACGCTGACGATGGTCGGGACCTTGGCCGAGGCGGCCTTGATGGCCTCATAGTCGGCCGCGCCGTCCTTGAACGACAGATCGCCCTCGTGCTGGCGCACCCCGAAAGTGTAGTTCGGGTGCAGGGTCTCGAACGGGGTCTCGACACGGAGGATGGCGAGATCCGCCTGGGCCAGGTCGGTCACCGGCGTCAGGCCGTAGGCCTTGGCGACGTCGGGAGAGACGCCCTTCAGCCAGACCTTGCGGCCGGCGGCCTTCAGCGGCAGCAGGCCGTTCTTGTTCTCCAGCAGCGTCAGGGCCGCGCTCTGGGCCGCCCTGCCCTCGGCGACGAAGGCCTTGGCGCCGGCGATGGCGTCGGCGGCCTTGGGGTCGACATAGGGGTTCTCGAACAGCCCCTGCTCGAACTTGACCAGCAGGATGCGCTTCACGGACTCGTCGATGCGGCTTTCGGTGATCTTCCCGGCCTTCACGGCCTGAACCAGCTCGGCCGTGTCCTCGACGCCGCCGAATTGGTCGAGGCCCGCGTTCACGCCCTTGGCGTAGCGGTCGACCTTGACCAGGTCCTCGACGCCCCAGGCCGTGGAAAACCCCTCGAAGCTGGGGGTCACGCCAGCCGGAAAGCCGTTGCGACAGGTGTCGCCGCAGTCGTTGGTGATGGCCCAGTCGGACAGCACGATCCCGTTGAAGCCATGCTTGCCGCGCAGCAGGTCGGTCAGCAGCTGCTTGGAGAAGCCGGCGGCGACCGGCTCCAGCGGCTTACCGTCCAGGGCGACGTCCTGAAGGATGGCGTAGGTCGGCATGACCCCGACGACTCCTGCGGAAAAGGCCTCGTCGAACGGCTTCACATGCAGGTCGAACTGGCCCTTGGGAAAGACCGCGTAACGGCCGTAGCTGTTGTGGCCGTCGAAGCCCTTGGCCGAGGCGCCGTAGCCGACCCAGTGCTTGACCACGGCCGACACGCCGCCGGTCGCGAGGCCCTTGTCGCCGCCCTGGAAGCCCTGGACATAGGCCTTGGTCATCTTGCCGACCAGATCGGCGTCCTCGCCGAAGGTGCCGTTCGTGCGCGACCAGCGCGGTTCGGTCGACAGGTCGGCCATCGGCGACAGGGCCTGATGGATGCCGACGGCGCGGTACTCCTGGCGGGCGATGTCGCCGAAGCGCCTGGTCAGGGCGGCGTCGCCGATCGCGGCCAGGCCCGGGGCCTCGGGCCACTGCGAGAAGCCGCCGGGCGCGACGCTGGCGCCGGCCGTGAACTGGAAGTGGTGACGCGGGTCGGTGCTGATCGTCGCCGGCACGCCCAGGCGGCCCTTCTCGGCGATCGCCTGGATGGCGTTGTTCTGCTGCGCCAGGAAGCTGGGAGCCCCGGCCAGGCGGGTGATGAAGGTGGTGACGTGACGGTCCACGACCAAGGGCGCGGCCTTGGCCATGTCGTAGCCCGAGCCGATCCCGGCCACGCCCATCGGGCCGGTCGCCGGCAGGGTGCCGTGCATCATCTGGCCGGCCTTCTCGTCCAGCGTCATGCGCGCGGTCAGGTCGGCGGCGCGGGCTTCCGGAGAAAGCCGCCAGTCCTCGTAGGACGCGAGCTTTCCGTCGCGGTCGAGGTCGCGGAACTTCAGGCCGTCGACGGTGATCGTCTTGCCGTCGCGCACGCCCAGCTCGGGCTGCTTGGGCGCGGCGTGGGCGCCGCCGCCAAGCACTGTCGCGGAGGCAGCCAGGAGCAGAAGGCGTCGTGTGAGGATCATCGGCTAAACTCTCTTGTCTACACAAGAAACAAAGATGCGCCCGACGGGCAGGATCCGTCGGGCGCGAGGGGGAGTGAGGAGGTTAGAAGGTCACGCCGAGGCGCAGGCCGTAGGTGCGCGGCGGCGCGTAGAATTCGCCGGCGCCGTTGGTGGCCAGGCCCGTGGTCGAGTTCGGCGCCGAGGCGGTGCGCACGTCGTCGTCCTCGAGGTTGCGGACGAAGCCCTGCAGGGTCCAGCGATCGTCGGGGCTGGCGTAGGTCAGGCTGACGTCCGTCTTGGTGAAGGCGCCTTCCTTGTTCTGCGCGAAGCCGTGGTACTCGAGGTTCTTGCTGGTCTCGTAGTGGGTCTGGATCCGGCCCGTCAGGGTGCCGCCGAAGCTGGGCTCCCAGATGTGCTGGTAGCCGAGGTTGAAGGTCCACTCGGGCGTGCGAGCCATGCGGCAGCCCGAGAAGTCGGTCGAACGCGGAGCCGCCGCCGCGTAGTTGGCCGTGTAGCAGGCCGCCACCGCGGCGTTGGCGTTGTTGTTCGAGAACGAGTCCCCGCGCGGCAGCACGAAGTCGGTGTACTCGGCGTGCAGCCAGCCCAGGGTGGCGTCGATCCGGTCATGCTCGGTGATCGCCAGGTTGGTCTCGAACTCCAGGCCGTAGATCTTGGCCTTGTCGGCGTTCAGGGTGACCGTGGCGTCCTGGCCGCCGATGGTGCCCAGGGCGCTGACCTGGAAGTCGCGGTAGTCGTAGAGGAACGCCGTGGCGTTCACCTGCAGGCGGTTGTCGAGGAAGCGGTTCTTCACGCCGGCTTCGTAGGAGGTGATCTTCTCCGGCGCGTAGACGTTGTCGGCGATGCCGTCGTAATAGCCGCCCGCCTTGTAGCCGGTGGCGACGTTGGCATAGAGCATCGAGGTCGAGGTCAGGTCGAAGTCGGCGCCGATCTTCCAGTTGGTGGCGTCCCACTTGGCGTCGGCGACGTTGGCCACCACCGTCGAGACGATCGCGCCGGCGGAGTTGGTCAGGTAGGTGCCGCCCACCCGGCCCTTCTTGTCCTCGGTGTAGCGCAGGCCCCCGGTGACGCGGAACCGGTCGGTGACCTCGTAGGTCGTCTGGCCGAAGACGGCGATGCTCTCGGCCGTGATCTCCGGCTGGATGAACGACAGGTACGAATTGGCCGCCAGGAAGACGCGGAAGTCGACGTTGTTGTCCTCGGTGAAGCGATAGAGGCCGACCACCCACTTCAACTTGCCGGTGTCGCCGCCCAGGCGCAGTTCGTGCGACCAGGTGTAGTCCTTGCCCAGGAAGTAGTTCGGCGCGCCGGTGCTGGCGTTCTCGCCGGTGCGGTCGAGCTTGGAGAAGTTGTAGCCGACCAGATAGGTCAGGTTGGCGAAGCCCAGGTCCCAGTTGGCCTCGGCGCCGGTGCTGAAGAAGCGGTTGTTGCGATAGAGGTTGGTCGAGCAGTAGCAGCTCCACGGGTCGCCGGTGACGCGGCTGGTGCCGTAGGTGCCGTCGCCGCCGCCCGCGCCGCCCTGGTGCAGGTAGTCGGCGTTGAGGATCAGCGAGAAGTTGTCGCTGGGCTTCCACAGCACCCGCACGCGGGCCGACTTGTCGTCCTGGTCGTAGCGGTCGTTGCCGCCGGTGCCGGGTCCCTGGTTGATGGCGTTGACGTAGCCGTCGTGGCGGCTCTGCTGGAACGAGGCGCGCACGGCCAGGGTGTCGCCGATCGGCACGTTGATCAGGCCCGAGGTGGTGACGGCGTTGTAGTTGCCGACCTCGATCGAGCCCGCGCCCTCGTACTCGCCCAGCACAGGCTTCTTGGTGATGACGTTGATGGCGCCGGCCGTGGCGTTGCGGCCGTACAGCGTGCCCTGCGGACCGCGCAGCACTTCCACCCGGTCGATGTCGTAGAACAGCGCGCCGACCGAGGTCGAGCGGGCCTGGTAGATTCCGTCGATGTGGTAGGCGACGGCCGGGTCGCCGACTTCGGTGGTGTTGGTGCTGCCGATGCCGCGCAGGAAGACCTGGGCCGCGCCCGAGCCGCTGGAGGTGATCTGCAGGGCCGGAACCTGGCTGGCCAGGTCGACCACGGTCTTGACCCCTTGGGCTTCCAGCTTGTCGCCGGTGACGGCCGAGACGGTCAGCGGCGTCTTCTGCAGGTTCTCGCTGCGCCGCTGGGCGGTGATGACCACCTCGTCCAGCGCCACCGGAGCGTCCTGGGCGAAGGCTGCGGGCGCGTTGAAGCACACGACCGCCAGGGCGGCCGACGAAAGTAGCATGGTGCGCATGTGTTTCCCCTTTCCTGCGCGGACCGGAGGGCGGCGCTGACGCGTCGTTCCAGCCAGGATCCCGGCGCCGCGGCGGACGTCGGGCGATGTTTCCTCCACCCCTTGTCCCGGGGTTTGAGCACCGTTCCGCCTCGGAATGTCCCGATGACGACAACGTTGTCGTAAATTGACACCACGATACGACAACGTTGTCTATGCCGTTTTCAAAAGACACCGCTGTCTAGATTTTCATGCCAAAAATGGAAGATTAATGGAGATAATAATTGCCTGAATGCGCGGCATGAAGCGCACAATCCACCTCAACCCGTCCGCGAGTTACCGCTAGCGTGAGGTCGAGGATCCGCGCTCGACGATGTGATAGTCGAGCTGCCGAGCGGCCGTGCGGCTGCGGAAGCGGGGGTCGCCGAATCCTTCGATCAGCATTTCGGTCGCCGCCTCGGCCATCTCGGCGATCGGCTGGTGCACCGTGGTCAGGCCCGGCCAGGACGACTCCGCCAGCGGACCGTCGTCGAAGCCGACCACCGAGAGATCGGTCGGCACGGAGAGCCCTCGCTTCGAGGCCGCCGACAGCACGCCCATGGCCATGGAGTCGTTGGCGGCGAAGATCGCGGTCGGCGGTTCGGTCAGGCCCAGCAACCGGTCGCCCGCCTCCAGGCCTGACAGCGGCATGAAGTCGCCGGGCGCGATCCATTCGGGCTTCACCCGCTGGCCGCGCTCGGCCATGGCGGTCATGTAACCCTCGCGGCGACGGCGGGCCGAGCCGTGATCGGCGGGCCCATCGATGAAGCCGATGCGGCGATGACCCAGATCCCAGAGGCGGGCCGTCATGTCGTGGGCCGCCTGCTGGTCGTCCATGAAGACGTAGGGCGAGCGGCCGAAGTCGCGGTCGGGGGCGACGCGCACGTAAGAGAGCCCCTGGGCCTCGATGATCGCCAGGATCTCGGGGTCGTCGCAGACGGGCGGGGTCAGCACGAGACCGTCGAAGCGGCCGGCCTTCAGGGCTTGCTCCAGGCCCGGCCCCCTCGCCTGCCCCGGATCGTCGACCTGCTCGATGACCATGTGATAGCCGGCCCGGCGGCAGGCGCGCATGGCCCCGACCTGGACCTCGCCGACATAGTGATAGGCGCCGACCCGCATGAAGACGACGCCGATCAGGTAGCTGCGGCGGCTGGACAGCGAGCGGGCCGAGACGTTGGGCCGATAGCCGAGCTTTTCGATCAGGTCCTCGACCCGCGCGCGGGTAGCCGGACCCACGCCCTCCTCGCGGTTGATGACGCGCGACACCGTCTTGATCGAGACGCCCGCCTGCTTGGCGATATCGACGATGGTGATGTCGCTCATGCGCTCCGCTCGGCCCTCCGCGCCCGGTGCTCCGCGCGACGTCCTGTGGTAGCGGCCCGCCTAACTTCCCCGCAAGTCCGGCGCTGCCGTATCGGCCGCCGCGCCGAACGATACAAGGCGGATACATAGCGACAAATTGCAGACGCGTTACACCGGCAAAGCTGGTCCATGGGCCTGGATCCGCAACGATTCCGTACTTTTCGGCGGTCATCGCCGGGCGTTCGAATCGAAGAGGCATGTCCGCGCCGCAACCATGGAGCGGAACCTTGAGCCCGCCTCCCGCGCCGGTCGCCCCACCAGGCGCCCCCCAGGCGCCGCCGCGACGTCATGACGCGCGCCGCCGCCCGCTAGCCCAGCCCGCGCTCGGGACGCGGACGCCCTCGCCATGTCATAACCGGGAGCCGATGACCCCCGACGCCTCGATCACCGAGACCGCGACCGTCCTGCTCGTGGAGGACGACGACGTCCTGCGCCGCGAGATGGCCGCCTATCTCGGCGCCCAGGGCTATGCCGTGCGCCAGGCCGGCGCCGTCGAGGCCGCCCGCGAGATCCTGGAGACCCACGCCGTCGACGTCGTGGTGCTGGACGTCAACCTGCCCGGCGAGGACGGCCTGTCGCTATGCCGCCAGCTGGCCCGCCCCGATGGCCCCGCGATCCTGATGCTCAGCGCCATGGGCGAGGCCGTCGATCGGATCCTGGGCCTCGAGCTGGGCGCCGACGACTATGTCGTCAAGCCGATCCCACCGCGTGAGCTCCTGGCCCGGGTCAAGGCCCTGATGCGCCGCCGGGCCGCCGCCGGCCCGCAGGGCCGCAATCCCAAGCGCAACACCTACGCTTTCGCCGGCTTCCGGCTCGACCTTTCGGCCCGGCAGCTGACGGCGCCGGGCGGCATGCTGCTGCTGCTGACGCGGGGCGAGCTGGCCATCCTTTCGCTGCTGCTCGACAACGCCCGCTCGGTGGTGTCGCGCGAGGACCTGCTGACCGTCATCCGCGGCGAGGCCGCCGAAACGGTGGGCCGGGGCGTCGACCTGCACATCAGCCGCCTGCGCCGCAAGATCGAGGCCCAGAGCGACCAGGAACTGATCAAGACCTATCGCGGCGTCGGCTACGTGCTGGACGCCAAGGTCGTGATCGAATGAAACGCCTGATCGCCCAGTTGCGCCGCCCCGACGCGCCGATCGCCCTGCGCATCGTCTGCCTGCTGGTCGGCAGCCTGGTGGTCGCCCAGCTGGCCACCCTGGCCCTGACCCTGCTGCTGCCGCCCAAGCCGCCCGAACAGCACAGCCTGGCTGACATCGCCGCCGGCCTGAAGGGCGCCGCCATCGACACCGGCTCCAGCCGTCCCCTGGTGCGCACGGTCGAGGACGAGCCGCCGAGCCTGAACAGCCCGGGCTGGGTCGCCTCGGAGCGGTCGAGCGCTGATCTCGCCCGGCTGCTGAACGCCGATCCCGACGACGTGCGGCTGCTGTTCTACGCCCCGCCGCCGTTCGCCGGCGCCGGCGGCGGCGCCCCGCGCCAGCGCGCCGACGCCGCTCCCTCGCCCCTGACCTTCCTGTTCACGTCGTACGCTCAGGCCCAGCCGATGACCGGTCCCGGCGGGTTCCAGCGCCCGCCGATGCCGGGCATGCGCCCCTCGGTCGGCCCCGGCTCGGTGGGTATTCCCATCACCGCCACGCCCAGTATACCGATGTCCGGCGGGACCTGGCGTCCGGGACGAGGGCCGCCGGGCGCGACCCGCCCCGACTTTCGTCCTCCAGGCGGCGCGATCGGCGATGCGCGTCCCTCGCGACCGGGCCAGGCCTTCCAGGGCGCCCGTCCCGACGGCGCCGGCGCGGCCATGGCCGGCCCGCCGCGCGTGATCCCGCGCCTGCCGCAACGGCTGTCGTCGGATCCGCTGTTCACCGCCCCGTTCCGCACCTCGACCTTCGTGGCCGTGTCCGAGCCGCGCGAGCCGGTGACCGCGCCCGCGCCGCCCCCTCCGCCTCCGCCCGAGCCGATAGCGACCCATACCGT